>Ga0310124_10001590_pt1 | contig 15753 bp, 10 predicted proteins | sample CB11b_AW_Bot5_MG_FD_203507 | JGI IMG/M metagenome (GOLD analysis project Ga0310124, IMG submission 203507) | Marine microbial communities from Western Arctic Ocean, Canada - CB11b_AW_Bot5 | ecosystem: Environmental > Aquatic > Marine > Oceanic | place: Canada: Western Arctic Ocean | collected...
GCCCGGCACAGCACTCAGTCGCGGCTTGATTACCCAATCATGTAAGGTGGTCAGTTCCTCGAGGCTCATAGTCTGGCTACTGAGCACGTAATGGAAGACCTCGCCGAGACCGGTCGCCATCGGTCCCATTTTCGGTGCGGCGATGCCAGGCGGCAACTCCACCGTCTGTAAGCGTTCCATGATCAACTGGCGGGCAAAGTAGATGCCCGTCCCATCCTCGAAGACGACCGTCACCTGGGAGAACCCGAACTTCGAAATCGAGCGAACGACCTCCAGTCCCGGCAGGCCGCTGATGGCCTGTTCAACTGGAAACGTGATCTGCTGCTCAATCTCTAACGGCGACAGAGCCGGGGCAGTGGTGTTGATCTGCACCTGTACTGGCGTAGTATCCGGGAACGCATCAATTGGCAGATTCCGAACGGCGAAGATGCCGCTCGACATCAGGATCAGCGCCAGCACAATGACCGCCAATCGGTGTTCCAGCGACCAGGTAATAACTTTGTTGATCATTTATCCCCCCTCCAGCGCGACAAAAGCCTCAGTCAACGCCGGGCTCCACTTCACAACAGCCGGCGCCGATGTTGCCTTTCATGATCTCCGTCTTCATCAGGAAACTGCCTGTGGTGACGACTTCCTCACCGGCGCGCAAGCCGCTGTCGACCAGGTAGAAACGATCGGTCTCGTAGCCGAGTTTTACCTTGCGCGGCTCATACAGCAGATCGGAGTGACGAACAAAGACCAGGTTGCAGCACCCGTCCCACTGCAACGCCTCCCGCGGCAGGATCAGGGAGTTGGCACGGTCCCGAATAGTGACCTCGGCACTGCCGTACATGCCGGCGCGCAACAAGCCATCGGGGTTGTCCACGGTGACTCGGACTTTCAGTGTTCTTGTCCGGCGGTCGACCTGTGTACTCAGCCAGGTGACCATTCCGGCGAAGCGCTGGCCACGCAGTCCGGCCAAGTCCAGGATCGCCGACTGGCCCATGCGAATCTGGGGCAGGTCCGCTTCCTTGACATCAAGGATAGCCCACATCAGAGAAATGTCGGCGATGGCGAACAGCACGTTGTCACCTGTCTTCATTTCCCCCAGCGTACACTGGCGATCAATGATGACACCGGCGAAGGGGGCCGTAACCGCCAACAGCCCCGACGTGTCCTCCTCGTCGACGACCTTTTGGATAGCGGCCGGGTCGAGGCCAAGTACGCGCAGCTGGTCGTGGGCAGCGCGACGCTGTGCAGCCAGAACTGACACCGACCGCTGCGCTTCAAGTACGGGTTGTTCGGAAGTACTGCCCTGGCCGTCAAGCGTGGCGATCTGCTCCGGCGTAAGGGTTTTCAAGGTTTCAGAATCGATGCCGAAGAGCTTCAGCTTGCGCTCGTTTTCAGAGACCGTATTCCTGGCCCGCACCATTGCGTTTTGAGCGTCCATCAGCTCCCGTTTCGAGGTTGCCCCACGCGCTATCAGTGATTCTTCACGATTGAAATTTTCTTCCGCGAGCTTCACCAATGACAGGCTTTCGAGGTAACTGTTGCCAGTCAGACGGACCTCCATATCATTCATTCGCCGATGCCATGCTTCGAGCTGTCGCACGAGTTTCTCGGTAGCCTGCGCTTCGCGATAGAGCCGTAGGTACTCGGCCTTGCGCTGACTCAATTCCGCCGATTCGAGAACGGCCAGAACCTGTCCCGCTGCCACCGTGTCGCCCAGCGCCGCCTTAACCTCGTGAACGATTCCACCGGTGCGCGGCTTCAACCGGGCATGGCGATTCGCGTCGTAGTGCAACTCGGCCGGCGCTGAAACACTCTGGCTGACCGGCTGTTCCGTCACCTTTTCCACCTCGATCCCGGCAGCCTTGGCGATCTCAGGCGTGGCGAACTCTACGCGAAGCTTCTGTGTGGTGCAGGTGACACTCGGGTTGCGCAGATGCCGTGGCGTCTCGTCACCCGACAATAACGGTTCCGTCGGCGGCTGAACCGATCCGGTGGCCGCTTGCGGCGTCTCCGTAGCCATGGCGTCCACCGGAGCGAATTTGGACAGTGTACCGGGATTGCACAACTCGCACTGGGATTCCGGGCGAGAATGCCCGATGCACCAGTCGCCGACAGCCTTAAAGGCCACCCTGACTGCCGGCCAGCACGACGTACACAGTGCTTCAGGGACACTGTGCCCATGACAGAAACCCATACTGTCGATCAGAGATTCGTCGCAGAAGGGGCACTTCGCGTCAGGCATGCCATGAGGACAGAGTAGCGCAGCGGCCGACTGCGTGTCGTTGCCCGACGCCGATCCGTTGATCCAACCCAGACGATCCACCGCAACGATGGCCCCGAAGCCAACACCCAGCAACACGACTGCAAGACCGATTTTGACGGGCTGGGGGATCATTTAGGACCCCGTTCGTCCGGCGGGAGGTTGCCCGCTTTGCATTCGGCGCATTGTGATTCCGGTATGTTGTGCCCGGCGCACCAGTCCCTTTCGGCTTTGAAGCCGGCAATCAAAGCCGGACTGCAAACCGTGCACAGAGCTTCGGCCACGTCGTGTCCCTTGCAGAAGCCCTTTGATTCGATCAGCGACGGCTTGCACCACGGGCAATCCGCCTCCGCGATCTGGTGCCCGGCACACCATTCTCCGGTAGTTTCGTGTCCAGGCACGTGGATATTGGCCGCATCGGGACCAGAAGTTGCCGGCGCAGGTGATGACGGAGTACTTTTGCCGAACTTGAGGTAGGCGAAGCCCGCTCCAGCTCCGACCACGACAATGATGATGGCAAGCATGAGGTTGTTCTTCATGGTGTTTCTTCTCCATTGGATTGTATTTGCAGGTGCATAACGGGGGAACCGGTGAGATTCTCGATATTTGCCCATGCCAGATTCAATTCATAGAGAACAAGCAACCGGTTCTGCTTGATCCGCGCCTGTGTGCGTTGGGCGTCAAGAAGATCGAGTAACGAGGCTTTGCCCGCGCGATAACGGCGTGTCGCCTGGGCATAGGAGGCATTGCCTTCGGGGATAATGTATTCGTTGTAGCGTCGCAACGCCTGACGCCGGTTCTCCAGCTGAGCCAACGAAGCCTGTAACTCGGCAAGCAACTCCCGCTCAAGCGCCGATACCAACGAGCGACTCGCTGCGGCTCGATTGCGAGCCGCCTCGATATGCCCCTGTCGCCGATCGAACACAGGTAGCGGTAACGAAATTCCGAACTCCGCAAAGTTTTCGTCATTTGCATGGTTGCGACCGTAGGCAACGTCGACATCCAAATCGGGTACACGCTTGGCCTTCTCGTGTTCCTCCCGTGCCTCGGCCACCGAGACCGCCTGCAGCTGTCGCTGCAGTTGCGGGTGATGCTCAAGAAGTGCGGTACGTAGACTACTCCAAGTCGGTGGAGGCTCCGGCTCAGTCAGCACCAGTTTCAGGCGGTCATGTGGAAACCGGTCCAATGCAAACCGGTCCAGTGCAAGGAGCGCTTCCAGGCGCCCTTGCACCGAGGCTTGGCGCCGCAGTGCACTTTCCCGCTCCTGACTCGAGAGCTCGTGCTCAACCTGGATTCGCTGTGCTTCTGCAGGCGATACCGCACCTGCCTCAGCGCGCTCTTCAGAAAGTCGGCGTGCCGCCCCGACTTTCTCCATCACTGCTGCCAACTGCTTCTCCCGCAACGCCAGGTATGCCAGTTCAACATACACCTTGCGGATGCGGGACTGAAGATCATGCAGCAGCGCCTGGGCCGATTGAGCACTGGCCGCGGTCTCGGCCTGGCCCAGCTGCCTGGCCGTCCGCAAGCGGTCCCCGATTACCAGCGGTTGGGTTAGGAACAGGCGGTCACCCCTTTCACCTACGTCCAGACCGGAAGCTGGAACGTCCTCTGCTTCCAGGCCAATCGCCGGATTTGGATACAGCAGGCGCTGGCTGGCGTCGCTGGCGGTAGCCCGCAGCTGATAGTGAGCAGCCTGCACACGCGGATGTTCGGCAGCAACGACAAGCAGGTCGACCAGCCCCAATTCCGCCTTGGCCAGGCGCGACGATGCTGCATCCGCAGGCACTGGCGCAACCGCCCCGTAATTGCCGAGAACCGTCATCGGTGCACGTCTGTTGCTGGCACAGCCGAGACACATCAAAAGCGTTGAGATTATTGCAATCAAGCGAAACATCACGTCTGTCTACGCTCCCGCGATAACTTTGGATTGCAGCACCAGTTCCTCCGATAGATCACTGCGAGCCAGAGAATAAATCTGGACCTTCCCCTCCTGGCGCGCCTCCACCAGCCCAGTCTGACGCAGCGTCTTGAGGCGCTGCAAAACCGAGATGTTATCCTGTCCCGCCACGGCAAAGCACTTCACCCTGGCACCCTCGACTTCTCGTGCCGGATCAAAGCCTTTTTTGTCCGCAACCGGACTGATAGGGGATTGCTTTCGGAACCCTTGAACGATAGCACGAGAAGGACTGGGATGCGAACATGAGAACAGACAATCCGGTCCAGGCGGCACAACAGTAGCCAAGGTAGTAGACTTCTTCGAGGATACACTCAATCCGTATTTTCGCGGCGCGCCGGCGTGATGGATTCGCTGATCAGGCGTTGGGGTAGGGGGGGGCGGTCTTACCCCCAGCGGCCATACTCGTGGGCGGCTTTCTGCTCTTCGCGTACCTGCAGCCCCTTGTCCGGCTCATCCCGGAGCCGGCCGATACTGCCGCCCACGGTGACTCTACTGGACAGGGTGAACGACTTGGATACCGGCCCCGCGACCGGCACGGGTGCGATACGACGATCGACCGGTTCATGATCGCGCTGTGGCTGCAACCGGTACGATTGTCCCGGACAGGTAGCGAAGCGAAGGACGTTGCCCTCCAGCTCGCACGTTGCGCCGTCCGCTTCGGTGAGAAAACAGGGCTGCTGCCAGGGATTGCGAATTCGGCACGTTTCGCCAAGGCGTGACTCGAGTTCGACAAACTCTACCTCACCATCCCGCACGGCTGCGGTAACCAGAAAGCCGCCGCGGGCCAGGAGGCGAAAGCGTGCCTGCCAGAGTTCGAAGCACGAAATAGATCGCTCATATTATGATTACTGTATTTATCACTATTCCGATCAGGGCCACCAATCTGATCGGAAATCGGCTGTCACGACTCAACTTACACAATCCACCAATAGCAGCGCCCAGTCCAATTGGGAAGGCTTGCAAATGTCATGTTAAAATCCACTCCCGGCCCAGAAGGATCCGAAAAAAGGTCTACCGCTTGCGGTATCAGCAGAACAAGAAATAATCCTGTCCGGGTGAACACTGCGCGTTGACAAGGCGTTCGACGATCGGTGCCTGTTGTTCGTCACCAGCCACCGCGACGATGAATTGGGGGTGGGCGAAAGAGAATGCCACGTCGTCATTCTGTAATAGTTGCCCGTGGATCTTCTGCCCTATTTTCCTGGGGTTATTGCAGAGCCAGGCGAATCGTACCGATGCGGCACTCAACTGCTTGGCGATGTGTTTCCCCTTGCGTCCCGCGCCCCACAGTACCAAGGGTCGTGCACCCTCGTAGTCGACATCGAGAAAATAATGAAGCTTAATATTGAGGAAGGAGTTGTCCGCGTAGTGGGCGTCCGTTCGTGAAGTCCGCGTCGGGTAGTCACGCCAACGATGGATGACGTCGTTGCAGGGAATACAGATGAGGCCGTTGGCGTAAAGCCGAAAACAGAGGTCGTAATCCTCAGGGTAGCGATCCGGGCGAAACCCGCCACAGCGTTCGAGATCGTCGCGATAGAGCATCCAACAGGGCGAGGGGATAACACACTCCCGATACAAATCGTCGAAATTGCGACCCTCGACAGTGAGTGCGTTCAACCATGCTGCGTAGTTACTGTAGCCTTCACCCAACTCTGAGTCTGAAAAATAGTCGACTTGGCCGACGGCAACGTGACCTGGCCCGGCCCCACACAGTTTGCCCTTAAGGACTGCCAGTTTATCCGCGCCCATGACATCATCCGAATCCATCCGTGTGATCAGATGCCCGGTGCTCCGGTTGTGAGCGGTTCGAAGAGCCTCAATGATGCCCGTCCCATCACTCGGGTACGTCCTGATCCGGGTGTCAGCGGCAGCGTAGGCCTCCAGGATCCCGGAGCTATCGTCGCCCGAATGGTCATCGATCGCCAGTAGTTCCCAATCCGTCTCGGTTTGAGCGAGAATCGAGTCCAGGCATTCCTCAAGAAAGGGTGCCGTGTTCTTGACCGGCATGAGAACGCTGATAGTCGGTGTCATTCGCTATCATACCCTGACTGTAACGCTATGCAATGGGCTGTTGGGGGGTCGAGTCGGAGGGGGGACTACCCAACGCGTAGGGTCCCAAAACTCATCTGCGCGGATGAAATTCCACTTTTCAACTGACTCAGGCGCGTGAAATCAGTCGATCCCAACAGGCGACACTTCCGAGTCGCCAGATCGTTTCATCCTTCTCATGCGCCCGAGGCGAACCGTCTGTACGTAGGAAGACGCCGCTCACAACCGGATTATCCGTCGAGAATCGATAAATCTTGGAAAAACCGCCCACGTCGATGTTTCTGTAAATCGCTGTGTTTGAGGCTCCTATGAATATTTGGACCCTGCCCGATTCATGATAAGGTTTTCTTCTGTCAGTACGTTTGATTGGAACGCCGTGACCACCAGCCTTCGACGAGTCCGTAGACGGCTGGAACCACGAACAGCGTCAGCAGTGTCGAGGTCGTCAGGCCAAATATTACGACCGTTGCCAAGGGGCGCTGCACCTCAGCACCAATGCCGTTGGACAGAAGCAGCGGCAGCAAGCCGAGGATGGTCGTCACGGCCGTCATAAGTACCGGCCGGAGACGCAACAGCGTCCCTTCCACGATGGCATCGTCCAGCGGTTTCCCGTCCGCAACCAGGTCGTTGAAATAGCTCACCAGCACGTTGCCGTTCAGCACCGCAATGCCGAAGAGCGCGATGAAACCGATCGAGGCCGGGACCGACAAATATTCTCCCATGATAAACAGCCCTGCCACGCCGCCGATAAGTGCCAGTGGCACGTTGAGGATGATAATAAGGGCGTGACGGAGAGTGCCGAAAGCCATGTAGAGCAGGAGGAATATCGCTAACAAGACGAGCGGCACAATAATCGCCAGGCGCCCCATGGCGCGTTGCTGGTTCTCGAACTGGCCGCCGTACTCGATGAAGTATCCCGGTGCCAACGTTATCCGTTCCTCGATTCGGTTCCGGATTTCGGCCACAACACTTCCCAGGTCTCGTCCGCGCACATTCCCCTGCACGATCCAGCGGCGCTGGTTCTTTTCACGGTTGATCTGGATCGCGCCGAATGTTTTCCTGACCGTGGCTACCTCCGCCAATGGGATGACCGGGCCGTCAGTGGTCTGAACCAAGAGTCTTTCGATGGCATCCGTGTCATCGCGATAGGGTTCCTGGTAGCGCAGGTGAATGCCGAAGCGCCGCGTGCCGAGATAGATGGTGTCGATGACCTCTCCGCCGACTGCGAGCTCAACCAATTCGAGCACTTGTTCGGCGTTGATGCCGTAACGGGCGCAGGCCTGGCGATCCACGGAAACCTGAACCTGTGGCTGGCCGTAGCTCTGCTCCGCCGACAGGTCCACCAGGCCGGGGACGTCTTCGATCGCGGCGCTGATCTCGTCCGCTTTCGCCCGCAACTCGTCAAGTTCCTCGCCGTAGATCTTTATTGCCAGCTGCGCGCGGATGCCGGAGAGCAGTTCGTCGAAGGCGTTCTGGATCGGTTGGGTGAAATTAAGCTGCACACCAGGGAAGCGTCCTAAATCCGCGGCGAGTGCCTCCACCAGTTCGGCCTTGGTCTTATACCGCTTCCATTCCGCTTGCGGTTTTAACTCGATGTGAACTTCGGCATAGTTTACCGGATGCGGATGGCTCCCGGCTTCCGGTCGGCCAACGCGCGAAATGACTTCGCGCACCTCGTGGTATTCCATGATTTCGCGCTCCAGTTTGAGAACGGTTTTTGTTCCCTGCTGGAGCGAGGTGGAAGGCGCCATGGTCACGCCGATCAGAATACTGCCCTCCTCGAGTGTCGGTATGAACTCAGTGCCGAGAAAGGGGACCGCGGCTAGGGCAGCAAGAAAGGCTGCCACAGCGCCACCGAGCATCGCTGTCTTGAAGCGCAGCGCGAACTCCAGGGCCGGGCGGTAAATGGCCTTGAGCCAGCGTAACACGATGAACTCCTCTTCCGTTTCGTGCCGCATCAGGTAATGGGCCAGGACCGGGGTCACTACCAAGGTGACGATCATCGACCCGAGCAAGGCAAAGGTGATGGTAAACGCCATCGGCGAGAACATCTTGCCCTCCACACCCTCGAGGGTGAAGATCGGCAGGAATACCATGATGATGATCCCAAGCGAAAAGAGGATGGGCCGAGCCACCTCGCGGCACGCCTCCCAGATAATCGTGTCCCGCGGTTCGTCGTGATCCCGCTTCTCGCCGAGGTGGCGGTAGATGTTTTCAACCATCACGATGGGACCGTCGGTCAGCAGGCCGATAGCAATGGCAATGCCCCCAAGAGACATGAGGTTGGCGCTGATCCCCTCGAGCCCCATAAAAATCACCGCCGTAAAGGCCGAGAACGGCAAGCCGAGGATTATGATGAAGGAGCTTCGGACGTTGCCGAGGAAGACTGCCAACGTGAGGATCACCAACACGATTCCTATCAACAGCGCTTCTTTCACGGTATGGGTGGCCTTCGCCACAAGTTCCGCCTGCTCGTAGTAGGGTTCGAGCTTTACGCCTGGCGGCAGATTGGCCTGGACTTCATCCACCTTTTCGTAGAGCTTCTCAATGACTCCCGACGTATTTTCGCCGAACAACTTGAGGACAATGCCGGAGACCACTTCGCCTTTGCCGTTATGGGTGACTACGCCACGCCGCACCTCCTTGCCGTAGACCACACGAGCGACATCAGCGACGGTGACGGGGACTCCGTCGACCGTCTTGACCTTGATGCTTCGTATCTGATCCAAGGACCCCAGCAACCCCAGGCCGCGCACCAAATACTCCTCTGCGCCAAGCACCAAGAACTGGCCACCGACATTCCGGTTGTTCGCCTGTACCGACTCGACAACGGATTCGAGGTCCACCGCGTACTTTCGCAGGGCATTGGGATCGATCTGGATCTGATACTGCAATACGTGCCCGCCGATGGAGAGGATGTCGGTGACACCGGGCACCGTGCGCAGCTGGAATTTCACGATCCAGTCGTTGACCTCGCGCAGGTAGGTGTCCGGATCTTTGTCGCCGGTGTCCGTGCCGGGCGCCAGTGTCAGATAATAGAGAAACACCTGGCCGAGCCCGGTTGAGATGGGACCGAGCGTGGGTGGGTCATGCATTTCCGGGAGGTCATTCATGGCGCCGGCCAGGCGCTCGGATACCAGTTGCCGGGCGAAGTAGATATCGACATTCTCCCGGAAATAAACGTAGATCACGGCCATGCCGAAGGCTGAAGTGGATTTGATTTGCGTAACTCCAGGAAGGCCGTTCATCACTGCTTCGATGGGATACGTGATGAGGCGTTCCACCTCCTCCGGTGCCATGCCGTGCGCCTCTGCGAACACCGGCACCATGATGGGCGAGATGTCCGGAAACGCGTCCACGGGCATATTCCAATACTTGTAGGCCCCCAGCCCTATAACCGCCACAACGGCGATGACCACGAGCGTGGGCTGGCGGAGAGATGAAGCGATAATTTTATCAATCATGCGGCCGTTCTCCCTGCCCTAATGACCGTGCCCGGCGTGTGCGCCGAGGCCGCTGATGGTAATCTTGGCTTTGAGCTGGAAGGCGCCCTCGGCGACGTAACGCTGGCCGGGCGACAGTCCACTCAGCAGCTCGACATAGTTCTTGTCCGACCGGCCCGTGGTCACGGGACGCGGCGTGAAACTTTGACCATTTGCGATGAACACGACTGACTGCTCCTCGAGTATCTGTACCGCATTCTTCGGTACCAGCACGGCGGCCGGGGCATTCCCCGTGTCGACCTCTGCCACGACGAACAACCCTGGTCGCCAATCGCCACTGGCGTTATCAATCTCGAGGCGTGCCAAAATCGTACGGGTGGACTCGTCGATGGTCGGTGACAGGTAAGTCACCTTGCCGGCTGCAGTCGCATCGACGTGGCGAGCGGCAACCCGCACCGGCTGATCGAGGTGCACATACCTCAAGTCCTTCTGCGTCAGACTCAAGTTCACCCACACCGTGCGCAAATCGGCAATCGTGAAGGCGTCGGCGTCTTCGCCCAGCCATTCACCCCGACTGATGTGCTTTGCGGTGATTGTCCCGTCGAAGGGCGCTGTGACCGGCAGATAGGTGATGGGCTGATCCGAGCCCGCCAGTTTCTGCACGGCATCGTGGGAAAGGCCGAGGACCCGGAGTTTGTCCACCGCGATCTTCAGTTGTTGTTCGGCCAGCCGGTGTGTCTGCCGTGCATTGAGGAGCGCCACATCGGCATCGAAAACCACCTGCTCGAGCAGCGCAGGATAGGAGATGGTCGCCGCTATCGCCTCCTGTTTCGCGGTCAGATACTCTCGCTGTGCTTCCAGGTGTACCTGCTCCGCGTCCAGTCGTACCTGTTCGAACAGGGCATCGTGCGTGGAAACAGCGGTATCGAGATCACGTCGCGCCTCTTGCATGGCCTTCGCCGAACCCACTTCTTGTTGCAGGAGTTGTTCCTGGCGCTTGAAATTGGCGCGGGCCAGTTCTACATCTGCAAGTGCTTCGATGATCTCCTTCTTGGCTACACCGATATCGAGGTGTTCGAGTTTCTTCTGTGCCTCAGCCGCGGTCGAGTTGCTCTCAAGAAGCCCCAGCATCTTGACTGTATTATCGTAGATCGGTTGCTGGTAATTGAACAATTTCTCGGCCATGGCGACGGAGACCTGGGCTAAATCCCGGGTCGTCAGTGCGTCGAGCACGTCGGCTTTGGCGGCACCGATTTTCAGGCCGCTCACGAGCTCGGCTACTGTCTGTGGATCGGCCTCGCGACTCAAGATCTCCAACATCTTGTGCGTGTTGGTAGTGATCATTTTCTGGCGCTCGAAGTCGGCGACAGAAAGTTCATAAGCGGTCAGAGCATGGCTGTGTTCCAATGCGGCTTCACCGACTTCGCGACTGTCGAGGATGGCCAGCACATCGCCGGCCTGCACGTGCTCGCCGATGTCGGCCGCGACCTCGCGCACGACCCCGGCGGCAGCAGGCACGATGTGGGCAAACGTGTTCTCGTTGACCGATATCTCACCGATCAGTTTGATTCGTTTTCCCAGTGTCCCCGGTCCGGCGACGCGCACCCGGATACCGGTGGCCTCGATGATTTCGGGCGTCAAACGGATGCCGCCGTCTTGCTCTTGCTCGTGGTCGTGGCCTGTGTGTTCGTCGTGCCCGTCGTGATCGTCACTGTCTTCGTCGTGGCCGTCGTGCTCAACATGCTCGCCATGATCGTGGCCTGAGTGGTCGTCATGCCGTTCGTCAGCGGCCTGAGCCTGGGGCGTCAGCACGGATTCGAGTAGAGGAACCCCTGTCCAGATAAAGAACAACAGGCAACAGCCGGTCAGCATTGTACCGCTTCTTGTCTTGCGCAGGCCGTTCCGGCGCTTGCCGAGTATGTGTGCAACAGACATGTTCATTCGCTCCTTTGCGTAGTGCCGTTTCCAGCGGTCGTGAAAGTAAGGCCCTGGAGGTCTGCCTGCGCTTGCCGCAGATCCGCCAGGTTATCGATATATGCCAGTTCCGCTTCGATCAAACTCTGCTGTGCATCGAGCAGTTCGAGTTGGTCGATTTCTCCTGCTTCGTACGAACGTTTCACCAGATCGAAGGCGCGTTGTGCGCCGGGCACAACCTCACTTCGGTAAGTCTCTGTCGATTGCCGTGCCACGACGAAGTCGCGCAGTGCTTGTCGCAGTTGTGTGGTCAGCTGGACGCGGCCCGCGCGGTACTGCAGTTCTGCCTGGCGATAAGCCGACTTGGCTGCTGCGATCGCGCCCTGATTGCGGTCGAAAACAGGCAGTGGCAGGCTGAGCTCGATGACGAACGATTCGTCGCGTCCGTCGTTCTCGTCCGGTACGGACTCGATGCCGAACCCGGCCTCGATGTTCGGCCACCGTTCCTTGCGCGCCAGGGTCAGCTCACCCGCGGCCAGAGACACGGCGGCCTGCAGGGCCCTGGCAGCGGGATGCTGTTCGAGCGCCGCCAGCAGCGACGCTTCCGACTCGGCTTCGGATGGCAACTCGTAGAGCGTCGCGGCGGGGCCGATCTGCGGCAGTGCGCCATCGGAACAACCTGTCAGCTGGTGCAGCGCGACGTTGGCGTTCGCCGCCGCGGCGCCGGCATGACGGTGGCCGATGACCGCCTGGCTCAGGGCGACCCCGGCACGGACGGTGTCAACCGGCGACGCATCGCCGGCCTCGACGCGATGCCGGCTCGCCTCGGCAACGCGCCGGGCGATGTCGAGCAGCCGTTCGAAGGCGGCCACGCGTTCCTGCGCCGCCAACAATGTGAAGAATGCCTGTCTGCCGTGAGTCAGCATTTCGCGTTCGAGCACCTCGTATTCGAGAGACGAAATCGTGACCTCGGTATCGGCGATTGCCGTCATCGCCCTGCGTTTGTCAGCCGTCACGAACTCCTGGGAGAGCAGGAATGTGTTGACCGACTCGCCCAAGTCGCCAAATCTGTCCGTCGCCATGTCCCCAACTTCCACTTCCAGCGTAGGGTTGGGCAGTAACCGTGCCTGGCTGCGCCAGCCGCGGGCGACGTCGATGCCGCTCCGTGCCGCGGTCAGCACCGGGTTCTCCCGGCGCACCAGTGCCAGGAACGTGTCGAGAGTAAGCGGTGCCGCGGGCGCGGATGGGTTTCCGATCGTTGCGGCCGAACTGGAATCCGCATAAACAGGAACGGTGGACAGAGTAATGATGACGAACCATGCTGTCAGCAGTGGTTGTTTGATTCGCATCGGCGGAATGTCTCCTTTCCTTGTGTGTATTGCGATCCCGGGAAGAGTTGGCGGGCGTTCTGAACTACTGCGGAGACATTACCACAGCGACTCGATTTTAACCATTGCAATGAGTGGGCGCAGCGCAGTACCCAAACGGCACGCTGCCGTCGGACGAGATGTCCCCCTTCATTGGATTTTGTTTGGTCTTCAATATAGCGCTTGTTGCAAAGGTCGCTGTACGGTGCAAAACGCATGCTGAGTTTTTTTCCAATTGTTTCAGCGCCTTGGTCAGCGACTGTCTGAATATTGTACAACGGCCTCAATCTACTCCAGCAATGTGTAAAATTATTGTGTGCGAGCCCCAAGTTCGTCCCCGAGGCAGTGCGCGAGAGCAGCAACGGCTACCTGATGGGCAATGCCACGAGAACATAGTTGCTGATTTTTTGCTTGGAATCTGAGGAATTTAGTTATATAACGATATTGTGAGACGGCACAGGATCTCCTGTGAAACCCTTAACACAGAAGCTTAATTGAATCTGGCAGAAGCACTTACCTCTTTCTGCAAAAATTCCAACTGCAACAGTAAACTCGAAGGAGCCGTAAACAATGAAGATTAAAATGCACATCAACGCTGGGCTCATCTGCATGAGCATCGTCCTGGCCGGCATCGCCCAGGCCGCTACAATCCCGGCCATGATCAATTACCAGGGCGTGTTGAAAGACGCTGCCGGTGCCAAGATCGACGGTACGGTGAACATCGACCTGCGCCTGCTGGAGCTGGGTGGCGGTGCCGAGGCATTCAGCGAGTCACACACCGGCGTGTCTGTCGTGGGCGGCCTGTTCAGCCTCAAGATCGGTGGCGTCAACGACATGTCGGCGGTATCGTTCGATACCGCCTATGAGCTCGAGCTCACGGTGGACGGTGATCTGCTGTCACCGAACACGCCGCTGTGCTCGGCGCCGTACGCCCTTGGCGTTGTCGGTGGCGCGCAGGGCCCGCAGGGTAAGCAGGGTGCGGATGGTGCCGCTGGTACCGCTGGTACCGCTGGTGCAGCCGGTGATGCCGGTGCGGATGGTGCAACCGGTGCGGATGGTGCAGCCGGCCCGCAAGGCCCGGTCGGCTCCGAATTCTGGGACGGCGATATTGCCGGGGATATCTACAAGGTCAACAGCGGCAACGTCGGCATCGGCACGACGACGCCCACGGGTCTGTTGCATATTTCGGGATCGGAACCTTCCGCCATACGTCTGTCAGGAACAAGGCCCGGATATGCGCGCGACTACCTCTTTGGCTTGCAAGCAGCTTCTCTAAGCACGGGCGACCCGGGAATGCGTCTCCAAACCGTCGATATGACGGCGGGCGTGGTTCGGACGATACTTGACGCACAGGGTTTTTTCGGCATCGGTGACCTGACTCCCGCAGCAAGGTTGCATGTCAACGAGTCGCCGAACGGGGCGGGCGAGCTTGGGGGGTCGCTATTCCGTATTACCGGGTACGAGCCTTCCATGCAGATAGAGGCAACAAGAAACGCTACAACGTGGAATATCGGCGCGAACCTGGCCGGCGAGGATGATCATGGCATGCGTTTGATGATCGGCAATAACCATATGGGAACCGCGATAGCGGTCAACCAGGTGGGGCGTGTCGGTATCGGCACGGGGACTCCCATGGGAGGGAAGCTGCATATTGTCGGATCCGACGGGCCCCTGTTGCGCCTTGAGGGATCTGAACCTGCCGCCATAAAACTGTCAGCAACAAGGGGCGGATATGCGCGGGATTTCCTCATTAGCATGCAAGCGGCCGATACAAGCGCGGGCGATCCGGCAGCGCGCCTCCAAGTCGTCGATATGACGGCAGCGAAGATGCGGATGATCCTTGACGCACAGGGTTTTCTCGGGATCGGCGAGCCGACTCCTGCAGCAAGGTTGCATGTCAACGAGGCGCCGAACGATGCGGCCTCGCTTGGGGATAAACTATTCCGTATTACCGGGTACGAGCCTACCATGCAGATAGAGGCAACAAGAAACGCCACAACGTGGAATATCGGCGCGAACATGAGCGGCACTACCGACAATGGCATGCGGTTGGTGATCGGCAATAACCATATGGGAACCGCGATGGTGATCAACCAGGTGGGGCGTGTCGGGATCGGGGTGGAAAATCCCTCCGCCAAGCTTGAGGTTGCAGGCCAGGTGAAAATTACCGGCGGCGCTCCCGGTGCAGGCAAGGTACTGACTTCCGATGCCGCTGGCTTGGCGACCTGGGAGTCACCGGGCGCCGGTTCACAGGGGCCGCAGGGTAAGCAGGGCGCAACCGGTGCCCAGGGCTCGGACGGTGAGCAGGGACCGGCGGGTCCGTCCGGCACCAGCTCATGGGTCGACGGCACTGGCCAGGTGACCACAACGGCCGCTGTCGGCATCGGGACGGTGACGACTCCGACTGCGTTAATTGATGCGTCGGCGCCCGGTGAGCAGCATTTTAGGTTCGGGTCCACGAATAACCCGACAAAGGTTTTCATCGGACAAGAAGGGGGCCTGACCTGGCAAATGTATCAGGAGATTCATTTCGGGCATGGTTGGAAAATTGGCGGATGGCCGGAACACAACTTCAGGTTACAGCATGATGGTTCAACCAGGCTCTTTATAGACGATAGCGGCAAGGTCGGCATCGGGACGGATAGTCCTGGGAGCAGGTTGGCAGTTATCGGGTTGCCAACTTCAGACGTCGGGTTGAGTGCGGGAAGTTTCTACTGGGAATACCCCAGTGGCACACTGAAGATCAAGTACTAAACGGCCTCGACGAAGCTC
>Ga0310124_10001591_pt1 | contig 15747 bp, 12 predicted proteins | sample CB11b_AW_Bot5_MG_FD_203507 | JGI IMG/M metagenome (GOLD analysis project Ga0310124, IMG submission 203507) | Marine microbial communities from Western Arctic Ocean, Canada - CB11b_AW_Bot5 | ecosystem: Environmental > Aquatic > Marine > Oceanic | place: Canada: Western Arctic Ocean | collected...
TCCCTCTCTTCTTCCGCCGGCAAGATGCAAATCATCGCAACGGTCCCTTCTCTCGACACGCCGGTCTGCCAGGAGGAGACGAAGCGTTTCAACGATGCTATCGCCGGCAACGACTCGGTCGAGGTGCTGGTCGTCAGCGCCGACCTTCCCTTCGCCCAGAAGCGCTGGTGCGGATCGGAAGGCGTCGAGAATATCACCACTCTCAGCTGCCATCGCTCCAGCGCGTTCGGCGAGGCGTATGGGGTCCAGATCGGCAACGGCCCCCTCGAGTGCTGCCTGGCGAGGGCGGTCTTTGTCATCGATGCGGCTGGGATCCTCACATACGTCGAATACGTGACGGAGGTGGTGGATCAACCCGACTTCGATGCCGTGTTAGGCGCTGTCACCACCTGAGGAACTTGGCACCAAATACTTGCGATCCAGCACCACGATCGAGTATCACCATGACGGTCTCAGGAAAAATTGAGGCATGGAAACCCCACGAGATCGCTTCGGCACAATAAAAGTGAATCACAGATGGCAGACTTGAAAAAGTGTGCCGCGGAGGCAGCATGATCCTTCTATCTCTCATTCGGAGTGTTCCACACAATGTGGGGATGGGTCAATTCGTGTTCAACGGTTGGAAGAACATCTAGCAAGCGATTGGAGACAATATGAGTAACGAAGGCAAGTGCCCAGTGATGAACGCTTCCCACAGACACACGGCGGCTGGAGCCCTGTCGAATCGAGACTGGTGGCCAAATCAGTTGAAACTGCAGATTCTCCACCAGAACTCCGCCCTGTCAGATCCTATGGGCGAAACATTCAACTACGGCGAGGAGTTCAAAAGCCTCGACCTGGGTGCCCTGAAAAAGGACATCGATGAGTTAATGACGACGTCGCAGGACTGGTGGCCGGCCGACTACGGCCACTATGGGCCATTCTTCATTCGGATGGCGTGGCACAGCGCAGGCACCTATCGCATCGCCGACGGCCGGGGCGGCGCAAGCTCCGGCACGATCCGCTTTGCGCCTCTCAACAGTTGGCCCGACAATGTGAACCTCGACAAAGCCCGCCGGTTGCTCTGGCCGATCAAGCAAAAGTACGGCCGGAAAATCTCCTGGGCTGACCTGATGATTTTCACCGGTAATTGTGCCCTCGAGTCGATGGGATTCAAGACACTCGGTTTCGCTGGCGGACGAGAGGACGTCTGGGAGCCCGAAGAGGACATTTCCTGGGGACCTGAGAGCGAGTGGCTGGCAGACGAGCGCTACAGCGGCGACAGGGACCTTGCGAATCCTCTCGGCGCCGTGCAGATGGGGTTGATCTACGTCAATCCGGAGGGCCCCAACGGCCACCCGGATCCGCTCGCTGCAGCAAGGGACATTCGGGAAACGTTCGCCCGCATGGCAATGAATGACGAGGAAACCGTTGCACTCATTGCAGGCGGACACACATTCGGCAAGGCCCATGGCGCCGCCGATGCGGACAAGTACATCAGTGCCGAACCAGAGGGTGCCAGCCTCGAGGAACAAGGCCTCGGGTGGAACAACAGCTTTGGCAGCGGCAAAGCCGGCGACACGATCAGTAGTGGGCTGGAGGGTTCATGGACCACCGAGCCGGCAAAGTGGGACAACAACTACTTTGACAACCTGTTCGGCTACGAGTGGGAGCAGGTGAAAAGTCCCTCCGGGGCCACGCAGTGGACTCCTACGGATGCATCTGCGGTAGGCTCCGTGCCAGATGCCCACGATCCGTCGAAGAAGCATGCTCCCATGATGTTCACGACAGACCTCACACTGAGGATGGACCCGATCTATGCGCCGATTTCAAAACGCTTCCACGAGAACCCTGACGAGTTCGCAGACGCCTTCGCCAGGGCGTGGTACAAGCTGACGCACCGCGACATGGGGCCTGTCGCGCGGTGCCTCGGCACCTTGGTTCCCGAGCCGCAGTTGTGGCAAGACCCCGTCCCCGATGTGGATCATGAATTGATTGGGGAACCAGACATCGCTGCTCTCAAGGGTGATATCCTCGCATCAGGACTGTCCATTTCCCAACTGGTCTCGACCGCCTGGGCATCGGCGGCAACGTTCCGCAACACCGACAAGCGCGGTGGGGCGAACGGGGCTCGGATTCGCCTCGCGCCACAGAAGGATTGGGAAGTCAACAATCCGGCCGAGCTGGAGAAGGTGCTGCAGAAGCTGGAGAAAATCCAAACGGAGTTCAACAGTTCACAGTCCGGCGGAAAGATGGTTTCGCTCGCTGACGTGATCGTCCTAGGTGGGTGCGCGGCCGTCGAGCAAGCTGCGAAAAACGCCGGGTGCGATGTGCCGGTTCCCTTCACGCCGGGGCGTGCGGATGCGTTGCAGGAGCAAACCGATGTCGACTCATTCGCCGTGCTCGAACCGACCGCAGACGGGTTCCGCAACTATATCGGAAACGGGAACTCCAGACCGGCGGAAGAGCAACTGGTGGATCGAGCACATCTATTGACGCTGACCGCTCCGGAGATGACGATTCTCGTCGGCGGCATGCGGGCTCTGAATGGAAACGTCGGGCAGTCTGTACTCGGCGTCTTCACTGAACGGCCGGAAACGTTGACCAATGATTTCTTCGTAAACTTGCTCGACAATAATACGGAATGGCAGGCGTCCTCCCAATGCGAGCACGTGTTCGAGGGACGCGATCACGGGACGGGCGAGGTCAAGTGGACCGGCTCCGCCGTCGACCTAATCTTTGGTTCCAACTCCCAGCTTCGATCCATCGCGGAAGTCTATGCTTCTGACGATTCGCAACAGGCCTTTGCGCGTGACTTTGTGGCTACGTGGGACAAGGTAATGAATCTTGATCGTTTCGACCGATGATCCATGTCTGCGGAATGGATCATCGGAGACTTGCACTCAGAGATCTGCCATAACGGCATGCCCTGAAGCACATTGTACACCACCTCTTCGGTGCGACGATCGCCGCATTTCCCTGCCGGGTGAAGCGTTTGCCAATCCGATGAAGATCAACCTCGGCCAACTCATCCCCACCTTCCCGATCGTCATTTCCGTTTCCGGCACCGCCGGCGATGAAAGAGAACGTGAACATGGGGTTCCGATTAGTGGTTTCCATCCGCTATGCATGTGATTTTCCCCGGTCGCTGATCTTGTCTTGAACCCATGTCACATTGTAGCCTTCCCTATCGTCACAGCCATTACAGTGCCGACAGATGTTTAATTGGCTGGCGCGACGCGGAACCGGTGCAAAGTTAACGGGCGTCCGGGAAAGATAATTGCGAACACGGAGGCCTGGTCCACTTTGTCAGCGCTAAACGAAAAGATTGGTATTTCGGTAGTCATTCCGGCCTATAACGAGGCACCGGTGATCGAAGCAAACCTGCGTGAGGTGGTGGCCTACTTGTCGGCGCAGGGGTACGATTTCGAAGTCATCGTTTCGGACGACGGCTCAACCGACGATACGTGCGCGCTCGTCAACAACGTCATCGCCAAACACGACTGTGTGCAACTGCTTCAGAACCGGCACCGCGGCAAAGGACCGACCGTGACCGCCGGTGTTTTGGCCGCGATTAAGCCCTGTGTCCTCTTCGCGGATGCCGACTTGGCAACGCCGATCAGCGAGCTCGAAAAGCTCCTGCCGTATCTGACGAGCGGTGATTATGACGCAGCAATTGCCTCACGGGAAGGCCCCGAGGCGGTCCGTGTCGATGAACCGCTGATGCGCCACATCATGGGACGCATATTCAACAAGCTCATCCACCTGATCCTGCCGATGGCCGATATAGAAGACACGCAGTGCGGCTTCAAGCTCTTCCGTACCGAAGTGGCGCACGATGTTTTCGGGCGTTTGAAGGTCTATGGGGATGTGGCGGAATTTTCGGTGCCGTTCACTGGTGCGTTCGACGTCGAGGTGCTGTATATCGCGATGCTCGGCAGTTATCGTATCCGGACGGTACCGGTGACCTGGACATACTTTGAAACCACGCGGATCAGTGCGTTGCGCGACTCGTACAAGATGGCCCGGGACGTCTGGAGAATTCGACGGGCGCACCGAAAGTAGAACGGATCAATTACCGAAGAGTCCGCGGATGGCGTTGTCGAGGAGATCTTTTTTCTTATCGTCCGATGATTCTTCGTCCTCCTTTTCGTCTTTCTTGTCATCCTTATGTCTGCCGCCGAGAAGGCCGTAGATGAGTTTATCGGCTATCGCCTTGACGGAATCATCGTTGTTGTCGTTCTTCTTGCCGTCCCCATGGTCGCTGCCAAGGAGACCGCCGACGGTGCCGACAACACCGCCGATTGCGCCGGCGGCGCCATCGGTGCCGGATCCGAAGATGCCGGTGGCGCCTTGCAGAATCATCCGGCCCTCGTCGCCCAACGCGTCGTTGAGGATGTCGCCGAGCTTGCCGGCGATTTCCGGCACGGGCGTAACGAAATCAGTCAGCTCCTTGTAGGTTGCCACATTTTTCATCGAGCCGTTGAAGTAGAAGCCCTCTGGTTTCCATAGGTAGCCGTCGTCGCGCGGCTCGACTGAGCGATAGAGGTTGACGGCGTGCCCTAGGCGGTCACCGAAACCGGCCTCAACCCAAAGGTCGCCGGGCATATCGCCAGTGGGCTTGAACGATCCCTGGATGATCAGTATCATGGCCTTGGTCGGAATGGTCAGGGGTTCCTCCAGATGCACTTCGCCGTCGTGTATCTTCAGTCGACCGCCACAGGCCTGCAGTGACAGGTCGTGGGGTGTCACGCCGATAGCCACGCCGGCAGCGCCCGAGAGGACATTCATCAGGCTGCCGTCGGCAAACTGGAGCAGCCTGAGCCCGGTCACTTCGAAACTGATGTCGGCGTTGAGGTGGTCCATCAGCTCCGGCCACTTGGTGCCTTTACCACTGGCGCCCTTGATGGCAAAGCTCTTGATGCTGCCAGCACCTATGTAGCTTGCCGCCTTCGGCGCAAAGCTGGTGATCAGCGGGGTGACCGACTGTTCGCCCATATCGAAGTCGCAGGTGTAGGTCATCGGGATCGCGGCATAACCGCAGGAAGCGTTCAGGCTCGACGGCACACCGTTGATCTTGAAGTTCCTGGAGTCGATGCTGATTTTGTCGTCTTCGTGAACGATGACCCCCTGGAAATCTTCAATGTCGACGGTTTTATAGGTCACCTTTGTCAGCGACACATTGACGACGGCCCAAATATCCGGTGCGGTGATCGGTCCGGTCGTTTCGGAACTCGTCACCATCATGTCGAGAAACCGGTCCACCACCAATGGCTGCTGCGCAATCAGGGACAGTTCCGATTTGCGTCCCTTCATCGATGCGTCGAAGTTGCCGGTGAGATCGAGTGATGCCAGGTTGCCGGCCGGGTCGTCGAGCACCACACTGCATTTGCGCAACCTGAGCATTTGATCGGCTGCGAATTCTGCACTGAGGTCGACGGTATACGACAAAGGCGGAATCTTGAAACCATCAAGGCCGATTTCGATAGCGTCTGACCTCAAGTTGGTTACCAAGTCGAAGCTCGTCGTCTCTTCGATGCCGATGACGGCTGTCCCCGCCAGATTGACATTGGACAAGGCGACCGCGTCGGTGACAGCAGAGGGCAGGGCCGCGCTGATTCCCGGCGACACCTTCAACTCGGTGACGTTGACTGTGCCGGCGAGTTTGCTGGATTCGGTGCCATCGGCGCCGAATGTGGTTTTGATCTGCAGCTCACCATTGGCTGTTACGACCAGCGCGTCCCTGCCGGCAGTTGTCAGCCGCAGCGTCGTAGGCTTGAACTGCACGGCGGCAAAGTCGGTCATAACCGCATCGAATTGGGTTGTGATATTGAGCTCGCCGAATTCGTCCTGATCGTATCGGAAAGCGGCCTTGTCAAGCGTGAAACTGCCCGTGGCAGCGATCTTCTTGCCGCCGTTCTCGACATACAGGTTGATATTGTCTGTCAGGCGACCGCCCCTGAACTGAAAGTCTTTGATTGGCGGGATGAACGGCTCGAGGAGCATCAGGTCCAAGTCCTGACTGCTGATCGTCAACCTCGCCGGCGGCAGCTCAGCGGTCGCCGCATCTTTCGATATATCCACTGTCACGGCCTCATGGAGAATCGCCTCGAAAATCACATTGCCATCGGAAGATACCTTGAGCGAGCCGGGCCTGACCGTAATGCGTTCGAAGTCGCTGACGACGATGTCGATGGCGGTGGAGACACCGAGATTCTTGATGTGCTTCTCAGACGCCGCGATATGCACGCGACTGAGGTCCACTGTGCCGGTGGCGGTGATCTTCTTGCCGTCATTCTCGATCAGCACGTCGAGGTCGTCGGTTAATTGGCCGCCATGAAACGCGAAGCTGTCCTGGCGCGGGATCAGTGGCGACAGCAGAGACAGATCGAAGTCTTTGCTGACGATTTGCAGCCGCGACGGCGGCAAATTATTGCCAGCCGCTCCTGGTGTCAGAGCGATTGTTGTCTTCTTACTCAACGTGACTTTCAGGATTTCACGACCCTTTGCTTTGGCACTGACGTGGAGTGCGTCGACCGTCAACTCTTTTCCGGCCGCAAAGGTGACGTCATGTCCGACGGTTATCTGCACAGGATCATCCAGTGGCTCCAGCTTCAGTTCTGTGGATGCCACGGTCAATTCCTGGACATTGAGCTCCCCCTGGCTGCCGATCGTTCTGCCGTTGTCGGCCAGCGTGATGGCACCCTCGTAACTGATCGTGGTGTCACCGAACCTGTAGTCACCGACAAGAACGCCGATAAGGTCGAGCACGGACGGCTGGTTGTTCTGGGCGAATGTATTGAAGGCAACTGCCAGTTCGCCGCCGATTTTCGGCGTGATCGGCGACTCGAGCAGCGCAACGTCGATCTGTAGTTTGCTCTTGGCGCTGAACTCTGCTTCAACATGACCGCCCATGGCCTCCTGCATGCCAAACTGGCTGTCGGCGAACCACACCTTCAACTGCCGACCATCCAGTGGCACACCCGCGACGTTGCCGGACATGTCGTTGATCAGCAGTTCCTCAAGCTCGATGACGTTGACGTCCTTGATCACCAGGTCCTTCGGCAGGTTGGCATTGAGGCTGATCTTGAGGGAGCCGAATGTCGCCTGCAGTTGCTCGCCCGCGGCGTAACTACCGTCGGCGGTGACGGTGACACCGATCTGTTCACCGAGTGCAATCTTCGGGATGCTGACGTTGATATTCTGCAGCACCGCCGCGACGGCTGGCGTTTCATCGCCCGCCGCCCGGTCAAGCGTAACCTTGAGGTTCTTGATGTTGAAGCCCTTCACCGCGAACTCGGGTACGGATTCCAGAGGTGGCTCGTCCTTCGTCTCTGGCAGCTTGAACGGAAAGATGAAAGTGCCGTCGGCCGCCTGCTTCAAAGCCACTGTCGTGTTTTCGAGCAGCACCTCGTCCACATAGAACTCGCCACCGAGCATTGGCATGAGCTGATAGCGCACCCGCACCGTTTCGACTTCGAGAAACGGCTCGGTGGCATCACCGAGAATCAGATCATTGAGTTGCAGCTCGCCGAAGATGGAAAACGTCACGTCGTCGGCGGTAATCGTTGTTTCTAATGTGTCAGCAATAGCCGGCAGCACATGCCGTTTTATGAAACCGCCGTTGTTGACGTAGACGAGCACGCCTACAACAAGCAGAATCAGGACAGCAACCACGGTCCCGGTAATTTTGAGAAACTTCTTTATTTGTGAATCCTCCGCAGTTGCCGGATGCCTCCGGAATGAACAATCGTCAGCTTAACTAATCTATCCGGGTTATGACGCACGATAAAGCGCTGTTATTCATTGCTGCACAGTGCACCGACGCTCGCCCGACCATGCCGCCGTCATCGCCGACCGCCGGTGCGTCAGTCGCTATGACGCCGCGGTCTATTTCGCTGCCTGAGGCGGCGATTGATCATTCCGGCATTCCGAACCTCGACTCGATGACGGGTTCTCAATAGTATCAGACTCATGTGACACGACCGTCCCCGGCCGTTATAGCGCCGTAGCGGTTCGATGCTCGGAAAGCTTCGCGCTACAGTCGTGTTCAAGAGCTATAGTAATACAGTCGGCACTGGAGGGCATCCATCCATGCGCAAAATCATATGTACGTTTACAGTCATTTTCATTTCGGCGGTACTGCTGCTGGCCGGCGGGCGGACCGAAAAGACGGATGAACCAGCGAAACCAACCACTACCGGAGCAGAAAAGATGAGCGATGGCAACACCCGGATTGCAACATTCGGCGGCGGCTGTTTCTGGTGTGTCGAGGCGGTGTTCCAGCTCATCGATGGCGTCGAATCCGCAGTGTCCGGCTACGGCGGAGGTGAGACCGATAATCCGACATACGAACAAGTGTGCTCCGGCCGCTCCGGTCACGCCGAAATTGTTCAAATTACCTTTGACCCGGCCAAAGCGAGCTACATCGAACTGCTCGATACCTTCTTCAGCAGCCACGACCCGACGACTCTTAACCGGCAGGGCAACGACAAGGGTACGCAGTACCGCTCCGTCATCTACTACCATGACGACGGGCAAAAAGCGGCGGCCGAGACCAAGGTCAGGGAACTGGAGGCTGACGGCGTTTTCGATGACCCGATCGTCACCGAACTCTCGCCGGCAGGCAAGTTCTACAGTGCCGAAAAGTATCATCAGGACTATTATGCCTTGAACCCGCGACAGCCGTATTGTCAGCTTGTGGTGCGGCCGAAGGTCGAGAAGTTCAAGAAGAAACTGGCCGAAGCCAAGAAGTGACCGCACCCGCACCGCGGCGATTTGTGCTCACCGGCGGACCGGGCGTCGGCAAGACGACCCTGGTCGGCTGTCTCAGCCGTCTCGGCTTCGGCATGGTTCGCGAGACCGCCCGTGACGTCATTGTTGAACAGCGCTCGCGTGACAGCGAGTCGTTGCCATGGCGCGACAGGATCTCCTTCCAGCTGCTGGTACTCGAGCAGCAGTTGATCCGCGAAAATCGGGCGACGGCGTCGATCGTCTTCTGTGATCGCGGTATCCCCGACGGCATCGCGTACCTGCGCATCGCCGGGTTGCCAGTGCCGAAGCCTATCGCCGAGAATGCACGTGATCGCTACGAACTGGTGTTCCTGCTGGAGCCGGTCGGTGAAGTGTCGGCGGATGGCGTGCGCTATGAAGATCCGGAGACGGCGGCGCAGGTGCATGCGTTGATCTTCGAGGTGTACACCGAGCTTGGCTACAGCGTTATCCGGATACCGGCACTGCCGGTCGCGGCGCGGGCCGAAATTCTGATACGCTCGACACTGCCGCCGATTTGAACAGCGCCGGGAGGCCGTCAGAAGAAACCATCCGCGGGTGCCGGCGTGGCTGTCGGCAGGGATTGTGAAAACAGGAATTAACCCGCATAGTGTTATTTGGCGTCGAGACATATTGGGCGTTTACAAACATGCCGGCTCCGCATGGCTGCGAACTCCACAATTTCGCGGGATGCCCGGGCAAGATGGGAACCCGGCGGTCTCGCGCGATGTCGAACTATGATCAGCTTGAACGACAGGAGACCATCATGCGCAAAGTGCTTTTTTTGACAGCGGCGTTTGTCCTGCTGACCGGATGCTTCGATCGCGAGTCAGCAGCGAATCCGGCCGACAACGATACCGGCGTGATCCAGGCAACGGCCAACGCCGATGGAAAAGTCGTGAAGACCGATACGCAATGGCGTAAGCAATTGACCCGCGAACAGTACCGCATCACGCGCCAGGCTGGGACGGAACGCGCCGGGACCGGCAAATACAATGATCACAAAACCGATGGCACCTATCATTGTGTCTGCTGCGGCCAGGATCTCTTCCACTCGGACACCAAATTCGAGTCCGGCACCGGCTGGCCGAGTTTCTATACCGCCGACGAATCGAAAGTTGTCGGACACACGGATCGCAGCCACGGCATGGTGCGTACAGAGGTGGTCTGCAGCCGCTGCGACGCCCACCTCGGACACCTCTTTCGCGATGGTCCCAAGCCGACCGGTTTGCGCTACTGCATCAACTCGGCGGCGCTCGATTTCGTCGCAGCCAATGCTGCAACGACCAAGGCCGAGACGAAGACGACCGATGAATGATAGTGCCGTTCGTCATGCGGGTTCCGTTACACCGACCCTACCGAACCATCCAGGACCAATTAATTATTCTTTCGGGCCTTCCCCATTTCGACATCCTCCACTGCCTAAACCACCGGGCGTACGATGTACTCGCCGGTCGCCGCACTGAAGGCCATCTGCTGTACGGTGATATCCATTTGCACCGACGCGTCTCGGAGGATAGGCAGACATTCGGCTACCGACCCGGGCCGGCCCTTGCGCAGTTGTGACTGGACGCTTTCGAAGCGTCCGCCAGACGTCGATTCGAGCTCGCTGTCGGTCGCTGCTGCCGTCTCGTCTGCCAGCAGGATGTAATCGTTGGTGACTATGATGCAGCCGTTTTCCGGTCGGCGAATCGCGTGTTTTGTCGGTGTTCGCTCAATGACCGCCATCTCGCCCTGCTCAGTTCCCGTAAGCAGCAGCATGCAGTCGGAGACGATCGGCGTGGTCGCCAGAGTCGTCACTGCATCATCGAAGGTTGCGACATTTTCCAGTACCGACCGGATCAACATCGTTACCGGGATCGAGAAACTTGCAGGCTCGTTGCTGGAAACAGCGTTTAGTGTCACGGTAAAACGCCCCGGAGCAACCGCGGAAAACGCCCCGAGAAACCCCGGCCACGTAACAACAGAGAAGCGCCCGGCCGGTGCCCCGGTGAAATGTGCCAGCATCGTGAAACGCGACAGAATATCCAGTTCGGTCCACCAGTCGAGGTTGCGTGCGTGCACCGGCCCGGCCGGGGTGTCGATCGCGAATGCCGTACAGCCGGCACGGCTGTTTGAACCGAGGAATTTGATGACGTCGTAGTGCAGGTTGGCCAGCAGCAGTTCGGGTAGTGGCCGGTTGATGCGCTCAGCCAGGCCAACGATCTCTTCGTACATTCCTGACGGTACATGAGCGTCGACAAATTGCTGCAGATGATCACCGTGCTGCGCCAGGAGATTGGTGCCCCCAAGGTCGGCATTGTAGAGATCGAGCAGCTCGTGGGCCTGGTCCGCCAGAGCCTCAGGCAGGTGCCAGCGGTCGGCCGCATCGGCCGCAAGATCGACATGAACTTCGGGGATCATGATTCGAGATGCCAGGTTGTCCTCCGACAGAACTCAGGGTCTGCGACAGGTGTCAGTTCAAACAGCGGGACAGATCTTGATCTTCTCCTCGTAATCTACTCCTTTCAATCGCAACAACAGAAAGACAAAGAGTCACAAAAAAAAGCGCTGCCGCACCGGTCGGGTGCCGCAGCGCTATGAGAACTTCCGGATGGCTAAGCAGTGTTATCTGCCGCTACCCTCGGCATTTCCCTTCTTGTCGCCGTCGTCCGCCTTGATCTTGCAGCAGCCGACCGCCCCCTTGAACATGCCACAGCCGCCGCATTTGGTGCGACCTTCGGCGTCGCAGCACTTGGCAGTGCCCTTGATCTCGCCGCAGCTTTTACAGATGGTGTTCGGGATTTTGCAGCAGCCGACCGAGCCCTTGAGCAACCCGCAACCGCCACACTTGGTGCGACCTTCAGCCTTGCAGCATTTGGCGTCGCCTTTGATCTCGCCGCATTTCAGGCAGATCTTGATGGCATCGTCCGCTTCGGCGCTGGATGCCGCTTCCTTGTTGCTGCCGTTCTTGTTGTCGGAGGCCAGCACTTGCGTGCCAGCGAGGCCGAGGACGAGAATCATGATGGACAGATACCGCATCACCATTCCTCCTTGATTGTGGGTTTTGAGAGTGCGGGTGAGGTACAAGATTTGTATTCGCCGGGCCTGTCAATTTCAGTCATGCCGGCGAAAAAATAAAGGTTGTTGTCGAGGAGACCGTTGGTCAATAGCGCTTTGGCTGTCTAAGATAGCGCTTGTAAACCACTTGTCAGCCCCTTTCCAGCTTCGATCATGCGACGAATCTCCGCTCTGGCCATCCTTCATTTTGTCATCGACAGCTACGCGCTGATGATTCCCGCGTTGTGGCTGCCGATCAAGCAGCGATACGACCTCAGTGCTACAGAGGTCGGCATGATCCTGGGGCTCTGCACGCTGCCATTCGGATTGTGCCAGCCGCTTTGGGGCATGCTGTCGGACCGGGTGAATGTGGGGCGACTGCTGGCATTTGGGCCAGTCGTGGCCGTGCTGGGTATAAGCATGGTGATGCTCCAACAGCCGCTGCTGCCATCCGTCCTCTTTATCATGATCGGTTGCTGCGGTGTCGGTTTCTTTCATCCGGAAGCAGGAATTACCGCAACGCGCCTGGGCCGCACCGGGATGTCCCGGACGCTTGGCGTTTTTCTGGTCGGCGGTTTTCTCGGTCAGGCGGTCGGGCCGTTATGGATCAGCTATGTAGTCGAATCCGAAACGTCCGCAACGACTCAGACGATCCTGGCGATCGCGCCCGGGCTGGTGCTGATCGTTGTCGGCGTAGTCATGTTCGGCAGACCGATCGAACGCCATACCCGCGACAGTGATGGCCAGGTATCATGGCTTCAGGCGCTAGCCGGCCGGCACTGGCCGGTATGGCTGCTTATCGCGATGAATACGATGCGGTTCTTCTGCGTGTACGTGCTGTTGTACACCATCCCGCCCTACCTCGTTGCTGCGGGGCACGGTCAGATCATGATCGGAAAGTGGCAATCGATCTTCAACGGCTCACAGGCTTTCGGCCTGCTGCTCGGCGGTATGACCGCCGCAGTCGGGCGCGAGCGGATCATCTGCGCCGGTTCCACCGCGCTGTCACTGATTCCGCTGCTGCTATTGCCGATTTTCGAAGGCACGTCGATGATCATCTGCCTGGCGTTCATCGGTGTCGGAATGGCCTGGACGACTGCGATCGTGATTCAACTTGGCCAGGGGCTGGTGTCGCAGGCCGGCCGGTGGATGACCGGCATGCTCATCGGTTTCGCGTCGGGGATCTCGACGCTTACGGGGCCCTGGCTGGTCGGCACGCTGGTCGACAATTTCTCGGCCCGCACACCGTTGTACTGGGCCACCGGTTTCGCTGTCGCCACGCTGGTGACGGTGCTGGTGCTGCCGTCACAGAAGCGTTTGAACGCATTGCGGGGCTGACCAGGGGCTAATCGTGGTGGCATCCGGGACCGTGGATATGCCCATGGTCGAGTTCTTCCTGGGTGGCCTCGCGGACTTCTGTCACGTCGATGTCGAAATGGAGGGTTTCACCTGCGAGCGGGTGATTGCCGTCGATGGTGACGTCTTCGCCGTCAATTTCCGCCACAGTGATGATCTGGGTGCCTTCCGGCCTGTTGATCTGGAACTGCATGCCGGTCGCGAGGTCGTCGATGCCCTCGAACATGTCCATCGGCACCACCTCCACCAGCTCGTCGTTGCGATCGCCATAGCCCAGTGCCGCAGAGATTGTCGTCTCGAAAACGTCCCCGGCCTTCTTGCCGAGCAAAGCGGATTCAAGACCGGGAACGAGGTTGCCGTGCCCATGCAGATAGATCATGGGATCCTGGCCCCCAGAAGAATCAACAACGTCGCCGTCGCTTAACTTCAAGGTGTAGTGGAAGGATACAGCGGTGTCCTGCGAGATTTCCATGGTGTCATTCCAGGGGTGTTGCGAAAGTAGTATCAGTGGAAGTCGAGGCATACTTTGCCCCCGTCGCCGCGGAAGTAAATAGTGGCTGAACGGAAATATCCTCGGTTTTCCTGAGCGCTCCCATCCGGGGAAAATCGTGTGCAGCGGGTGTCTCACGTTACAAAACAGGACAATTGTTTCCGTTCATTTCCTGCCTTGTCCCTGCCGCGCCAGAGCCCACCACCGGCAGACCGGGGGCTGGCATGAGAAAGTCATCGTTTTCTTCGTGGTCGGGTGAGCCACGGTAAGTTCACGCGCATGCAGCGCAATGGTCTTGTCCGGCAGCGGTTTCGGTGCCCCGTACTTGACGTCGCCGAGGACTGGCATATCGATCGACGCCATCGCCGCGCGCAATTGATGGGGACGGCCAGTTTCCGGAATCAGTTCGACCAGCGTCTTTTTGCCTTCGCAGAGCAGCGCCCGGAATTGTGTGACGGAGCGTTTGGCGTTGCCTCTTTTCGAGGCGCTGGCAGTTACGCGGTTTCGACGCCCGTCCTTCGACAGCCATTGCACCAACTTCCCATCATCCTGACGCGGCAGGCCGTGACAGATTGCGATGTACGTCTTGGTCACCTGTTGTTCGCGGAACTGTTCTGTCAGTCGTGACGCCGCCTTGCTGGTGCGGGCAAGCAGAACGACGCCAGAGACTGGGCGATCAAGACGGTGCACAACGCCGAGGAAGGCGCGACCGGGTTTATCGAACTCTACTTCGATCCAGCTTCGCGCCATGTCGAAAAGCGACAAATCTCCACTGTCATCCGGCACGACCGGCATGCCCGCCGGCTTCACCACGGCCAGCAAATGATTGTCACAGAATAAAATGTCGAGAGCCATAGCATCTGACTTTATCGCAGTAATCCCGTAATGCGCGCAATTGGCGATACCCCGGCGGATGCCGTACCTTCTGCGCTGAGTGAACTACACTGCAATGAACAACCGGCCCAACAATCAGTCTTTCGCCCAATGCTCGACACGCTGATCCCCATCATCAAACAGGCTGGCGAACTGTCTCGAGCCTATTTCAGTAACGAGCTCGAGAACGACGTCGACTTCAAGACGCCCGTCGATTTGGTTACGACCGCCGATCGGGAAGTCGAACAGTATCTCAAAGACGCTTTGGCAGAAGCTTTTCCTGACATCAGATTCGACGGAGAAGAGTCGGGCGAGGGGGCAGGCAGCACCGAGCACGGCGTCTTTATCGTCGACCCGATCGATGGCACTACAAATTTTTTTCACCGCTATCCGTTCTACAGTGTATCGCTGGCTTATCGTAAGGACGACATCACTGAGTGCGGTTTGGTCTATTGTCCGCCCACCGATGAACTGTTTTACGCTGAACGCGGCGGCGGCGCTTTTCGCAACGGCCGGCCGATCCGGGTTTCGCAAAACGCCAGGTTGCAGGACGCGCTGATGGTGACCGGTTTCTCCTGCGTACGGTTCAACGTCAAGCCCGACACGATGGCGATCTTCGACAGGATGGTCTATCTCGTGCGTGACATTCATCGCGACGGCTCAGCAGCGCTCGATCTGTGCTATGTTGCCTGCGGTATCTATGACCTCTTCTGGGAGCTCAATCTCAATGCCTGGGACGTTGCAGCCGGGGTCCTGATTTGCGACGAAGCCGGCGGTCGCGTCAGTGATTTCGGCAATAGCGATCAATTCGAGAAAAATCGGCAACTGGTCGCCAGCAACGGCGCTATTCACCACATTTTTCTGCAGGAGACAACGGGGCTTTGTTGAACATCAATCCCATCGTGCCAGCAGCAATCCTCGTGTCGCTGCTCACAGCACTCGCCCCCGCCAAAGAGATCTTTGAGATCATCGATGCCAACGATCCGGCCACCCTGCAGGCCTACGTCGAGAAAAATCCGGAAAGTGTCAAATTGTTCAACGACAAGCGACAATCGCCGTTGCATCAGGCTTGCATCGCGGGTGATCCCGAACTCGGCCGTGTCCTGCTCGATGCCGGGGCGGGCATCAATGCCCGCAACGGCAAGGCCGCCACACCGCTGATGATTGCAACCAGACACCCGCAGAAGGCTGATGAATGGCTGACGCTGCTGGCCGAGCGCGGTGCCAAACTCGACACA
>Ga0310124_10001592_pt1 | contig 15724 bp, 14 predicted proteins | sample CB11b_AW_Bot5_MG_FD_203507 | JGI IMG/M metagenome (GOLD analysis project Ga0310124, IMG submission 203507) | Marine microbial communities from Western Arctic Ocean, Canada - CB11b_AW_Bot5 | ecosystem: Environmental > Aquatic > Marine > Oceanic | place: Canada: Western Arctic Ocean | collected...
CCCAAGAATACCCGCCCCCCCCGCAACCGTGACGCCTGCGCCGTTACATAGCCTTGCTCTAGACGAATATCCGCCCCCAATGCCCGCAAGCCACGCAGATGCAGATCGACGGGACGGTCACCGATATCACACCCTCCAGGCATGGAGACACGCGCCTTGCCCCGGCGTGCCAACAAGGGACCCAGGACACAAATACTGGCCCGCATTGTGCGAACAATGTCGTAATGTGCTTCATTCTTTGTTTGATCACAAACACTCAACCGGAGTCCTTGATCGGGATCCCGCTGTACCTGGCATCCCAGTGTTCCAAGCAACTGCCCCATGTTCCGTAGATCAGCCAGATCAGGCACATCATGAAGGACCACAGGCTGGTCGGCGAGCAAAGTCGCCGCCATCAAGGGCAAGGCCGCATTCTTGGCTCCATGAACCCTTAATCGGCCACGCAGCCGCGTGCCACCTTGAATCATAAATGCATCCATGGATACGTTTTCTCAGAAGCTTAATGGATTGGCAAACACCGGCACGCTCTAACCGTTCGTGGTAAAACTCTACCTTCGGATTTATGGAGTGAATTCATGGACTTTAGCAAGCTCATCCGCGATATCCCCGATTGGCCCAAGCCGGGCATTTTATTCAAAGACATCACACCTCTTCTGAATGACCCAAGCGGTCTTGCCATGGCGGTTGAACAGATGGCTAACCCATATCGTAGCGTGGGTGTGGATCTGGTTGCGGGCGCCGAAAGCCGTGGATTTATCTTTGGCACTGCGTTAGCACAAGTGTTGTCTGCCGGTTTTGTTCCCATCCGTAAACCCAACAAGCTGCCATATCGAACTATTTCAATTGAGTACGCATTGGAATATGGTACCGACAAGCTTGAAGTCCACGAAGATGCGGTCCAAGCCGGCCAGCGGGTACTGCTGGTCGATGATCTGCTGGCCACAGGCGGAACAATGCAAGCCAGTTGTAATTTGATTCAACGGCTTGGCGGTGACATTGTGGGCATTACGGTCTTAATTGAACTTTCCGGAATGGGCGGCCAACAGAAACTTAAACCCTATGGCAATATCCATGCCGTGCTACATCTTTAATTTTTTGACGCCGGCAAACTTGTCCAAACCTCGATATGACTGATCTGGCGCAACCATCGGCCCGTAGTTTAAATACCGAGTCCTACTGGCTCTGTACACAGGCACCGCTGCAGGCTCTTATTTTCCTGACGCCATTAGCCTTGTTTTATGAATTGGGCGTTGTTTTATTGAATGCTCCAGGCGTGCGTACAGCCATTGGAATTGCCCCATTTGAAAATCTGGATAGTGCGCTTAAAGCAAGGCGGCATCTGTTTGACCTATTCGAATGGTTGGGATTCGGTGGCTATTACCTCCCGGGGCTGATGCTGGTCATCGTATTGCTCTCATTGCACTTGGTGCGGCAAGATCGCTGGCGATTTCAGCCGCAGCTGTATTGGCTGATGTGGGCCGAATCCTTTGCGCTGGTCCTGCCGCTCTTCGTCTTCGGGCTGGTTATGGCGCGATTCTTAATCCCGATTCTAAATGCAGGTGAACCGGGACCCGGGCCACACATCCTGGATCGGATCGTGCTTAGCGTTGGCGCCGGGATCTATGAGGAGATGGTGTTCCGGCTCATGGCTATTGCCTTGCTCCACGGATTACTTGTTGATTGGTTGGAAATTGACAGCGTCTGGGGGCCGATCTGTACAATTTTCATAACCGCCCTCGCATTTGCCTTCTACCATTTCTCCAAGACAAATCCATTTTCCGTCAGCTACATGGTTTTTTACACGGTCGCAGGAATTTACTTCGCCGGCATTTACCTCCTCAGAGGCTTTGGCATTGTGGTCGCAGTACATGCCATCTACGACATTCTGGTTGTCGTCATGGATCTACAACTAAAATATGATCAGTAACCGCCGCTTGCTGATTGCGTATCTCTCCATACAGAATGCGGTGCAATTGCGAACATGCCTGCTTTTTTGATCCCGCCCCTGCGGTCTACACCTCATGTGACCGTTAATTCCACAGCCCCCCCAAACCAACACCTGCGAGCACTCATTTGGCGTCTTTTCACCACTTCAAACTACCCAATCGACCAATATCCGCTCCTTTAACCGGGTGGATCTGGACATTGTCTTAATCAACACAGGCATAAGCATACCCATAGTCCGTCAATCATTTGCTACTGATCAAAATTGCGTAGATACGACCGGCCGGTTTGAACCGGGGCGTACAGACGCTACGATTGGGGACCTAATATTTTTCTTTTGTGGACCCAATCATGACCGAACAAAAAGCGACCAATATCACCTGGCACGAAGGCACCGTAACTCGCCCCGAACGTCAACAGAACCTGGGGCAAAAAGGATGCACACTCTGGCTGACGGGACTGTCTGGCAGCGGCAAATCAACAATTGCCGTGGCGCTAGAACAGGTTTTATTGCAACGAGGCAAGCATGCATACTGCATGGATGGCGACAATATTCGACATGGTCTAAACAAGAACCTTGGCTTTTCCGCGGAGGACCGCGCTGAGAACATCCGGCGCATTGGCGAAGTCGCAAAACTTTTTGCAGACGCAGGGATCATTGCGATCACCAGTTTCATTAGCCCGTACCGGGCCGATCGCGAACTCGTTCGTGAACTCAACAAGGAGGCTGATCTGCCATTTATCGAAGTCTATGTCGATGTCCCACTGGCAGTCGCTGAAGAGCGAGACCCAAAGGGTCTTTACAAGAAGGCTCGAGCCGGTGAAATTAAAGGCTTCACCGGGATCGACGATCCATATGAAGAACCAGACCAACCAGAGCTGCATATTCGTACTGATCAGTTATCCGTTGCGGAGGTGGTACAGCAGCTACTCGATTCACTCGAACAGCGTCAGTTGCTGACGCTGTAATCATTGCCGTGCCTTATTGCGACCTGCATACCCATTCCACCGCCTCAGATGGAACGACCGACCCGCAAGACCTGCCACGTCTAGCGAAAGCTGCCGGCCTAGGCGCGTTGGCACTTACGGATCATGATACCACTGAGGGCCTGGCGAAATGTGCCGCGGCCAGCAGAACTGAAAATATTGAGTTTGTACCAGGAATCGAGGTATCAGCCGATCCTTCGATTGATGGCCAACCACGCCGTGGCACCTTGCATATCCTTGGCCTGTTTGTGCGTGATGACGACTCGATGCTTAAGGCCGTCTCGCGGCGTATGAAAGAAGCACGTGACAGCCGTAACCCTGCGATTGTTGAAAAACTTAGGGATTTGGGAGTCGACGTTAACTACAGCGAAGTGGTTGATCTGGCCACCCGGCAAGGTACTAAAGTAATCGGCCGTCCACACATCGCTTCCGTGCTGATCACAAAAGGGTATGTAAGAAGCATGCAGGATGCGTTTTTCCGCTATATAGGCCAGGACGGCGCAGCCTATGTACGCCGAGACCGCCTGACTGCGTCCGATGCAATTGAGTCAATTCATCATGCGGGCGGACTGGCGATCCTAGCGCACCCCATGCAATTGGGCATCCGCGAACCGGATCTACTGATCACGTTTGTACACCATCTGTGGGAACTAGGACTTGATGGCATTGAGACCCGACACTGCGACCATGGGGCTAAAGATGTAGCGCAATTCGAGCAGCTTGCCGGTCGATTTGATCTACTAACCAGTGGCGGCAGCGACTTTCACGGAACACGCAAATCCGTCCACCTGGGCGACCAAAAGATACCGATGGAAGTATACAAACGCTTGGCAAGCGCCTCCGCTGCTTTCCGACGCTAGCGGTTACCGTTACAATCTGACCATCCCGATCAGGACACTCATGCTCAACTCCATCGCCAACCAGATCTCTGCCGAGTATGCCATCTGGATCTTTGTGGGTCTGAAGATATTCATTGTCGCAGCAGTCTTTCTACCCGCCGTCAGCGTAATTGCCATGTTCAGCATCTGGTGGGAACGCAAGGTGGCTGCACACATTCAAAGCCGTGTTGGACCGATGCACGTGGGCGGGTGGCATGGGTGGGCCCAATCGCTCGCCGATGGAATCAAACTGATTCTCAAAGAAGACCTGATACCACGTGACGCTGATTCGTTCCTCTTTCGTTTGGCCCCCTATCTCGCTTTCGCTCCGGTTTTTACGGCTTTTCTTGGTTTGGCTTTCGGACCGCAGCTCGTCTTTGAACAGAAACTCAACATCGGTGTGCTTTATATTCTTGCGGTCCTCAGCATCGAGGTGATGGGCACGATTCTGGCCGGATGGGGTTCGGCAAGCAAATGGTCAATCTACGGTGCCATGCGTGAAGCCTGCCAGATGGTCAGTTACGAGGTGCCGCTTGGACTTTCGATCATCTGCGCTGTGCTGGTCGCCGGCACATTGAATATGACCGAGCTCAGCTATTTACAAGGCGGTGGATTATCGAAGTGGTTTGTTTTCCACAATCCATTTATCTTTTGTACCGCATTGATCATGTTCATTGCAATGCTGGCTTCCAACAAGCGGGCGCCATTTGATTTGCCCGAGTCGGAATCTGAGCTTGTTGCCGGCTTTCATACCGAGTACAGCGGGTTACGCTTCAGTTTCTTTTTCTTCGCCGAGTACGCAGGCATGTTCATCCTTGGCGCAATCTTTGCCTTGTTGCTCTTCGGAGGCTGGAACAGTCCAATCGCCGCGTTTGATCCGGTGTATCACGCCATTGGTTATGATCCGATTACCACGGGACAAGCTTATTTTTCTGGTAACATTGATGCCGCCACCACCTGGAGCGGTAAGGCTGCTGCAATGGGGTTGAGCAATATCGGCCTTGTGGTTTTAAACCTTTATTGCACCTTCTGGCTTGTGATCAAGGCGATGACCGTGGTCTTTATTCAGATGTGGCTACGCTGGACACTACCACGGATTCGAATCGACCAAGTTCTCTATTGCTGTGTCAAAGTATTATTGCCCGCAAGTTTGATCACCTTGGTCGGTACTGCTGTTTGGATTTATATCGTTCCGCAACCTGAAGCAGTGATCATTGGCAACAGAACCATCCACCGGCTTGGTCACCTTGCCAGTGACACAGCCGGGGTACAGTTGGTTACCCAGTTTGCGCTTACTGTGATTGGACTGGCAATTGTCGCTTCAGTTGTTGGGGTGGTGTTATGGGCATGGCTTCACCGCAGCCAGATGCCGCCCAAAACGCTCTTCCCGGACGTCATGCCGGTTGGCAATCAGCAAGCGTTCACCTCTGGTTCGCCAACCAATGAAGATGATGCGGCTGACCTCGACCAGACGACACAAGCCACACCAGCTTAATAAGACACCCGTTTCAGGCTAATCCACGCAACGCAACACCCAGAAAGATTACCGTCATCCCTACGAGCGGCGGCGGCGACCAAAACAAAACAACCCGAAATTCAACGTAAGCACTGTTGCTGGCTCCGGTATCAATATATTTAGACTCGCCGTTTGTGACGCGCCCCAATTGGCGCCAAGGATGCCAAGGTCGGCAACGTCCACCACACCATCGCCATTCGCATCACCCGCAACCGCCGACATACCTGGATCGTAAAAAGCAATGTGTACAGCACCGACACCGAAATTATTATTCTCAATCAAAATGCCCAAGTCGGTGCCATCTGCATCAAATTTACGTACCTTTGGGGTACCGATATACCCTTCACTGACATAAAGATTGCCTTCTAAGTCAAAAGCAAGCGTTGTAGGAACACCGGGGCCAACACTGACCCATGGATCATCAAGTTCGGCACCCGTAGTGCCATCGGAACGGACAATTCGCTCCGTTTCACCGCCTTCTGCGACCACCGCATAAAAATGGGCATCGGGACCCTCTGTGAGATCCGTGGTCCCGTGCAGAGTAAAATCACCACCCACCTGCGGTGTCGGGAGCGTTGGCAAGCCGCTCGCATCGTATCGCCGGATAACGCCTCCGGTCCCCAAGTTAGTCGGGTCACCGATGGACGCATACATGTTGCCATCGGCCAGGCCGAACATCACGCCAAACATCGTCGGCGTGTCGGGCACGCCAACCGCATTGCCCAAGCCCGTGCCATCAGGCGAGAACACTTGAACAAGGCTTTCACCACTACCCGCTCGCACCACATACAGGTTGCCGTTCGGACCAAATGCCATTCCCTTGGTATTATGGTAGCCAGTACCCTGGATAAAGGTTGGCTCGACCAACTGACCCGTATCTTTGTAGTAACGCCTAACCGAGCCGCCCTCAGAAACGTACACATGGAAGTCCGGGGCGGGACCCTCAATAGATAATTCATACTGTTTGCCCCGTGGCAAACACCTCAACGATTTCGCCGGTATCTTCGTTCACACGAAAGATCTCGCCCGTGTCACGTGCCGCAAGCAGTAGATCCATCTCTGCCAAATATTAGTGAGCGGCAAGAAGATGACCAGCCAGAATCACTAATGAAAATAACCCTATCTTTCGACAAAACATGCTTAACCCGCCTTCTGTTCTATCTTTGGACCGTCAACACAACAAAAAAAACACGGGGACAATAAACTGGCACGTGCTTGATGCGCCAATAAGAATCAAATTGACTTTCTATATACAACTTACATCTAACTTTATTTCAATTGCCTGTCGTGGACGAAAATTTCTCCTTCATTTCATCGAAATAGGCGGAAAAAGGCTTGCCAATATGCCACCTGCCCCATGTTTGGCGATAGGGTGCTACAGCATCGATAATCTTCGATGGATTCGGTGGGCCCAAAAACGGAATCCCCTTATCAGCTGCCTCTTGCTTGAATTCGTCGTATCGATCAAGCCAAGACAAGTCAATCGACTGCCTGGCCAGCCATACTCGCTGCGACAGGATCTTGTCACCTTTCACTGCCGCCGCCGCCTCATCGAACAAGCGTGTCGCGGTATTCATGTCTCGCACCGTGGCCCAACCTGCAGTGGTGAATTCATACGATCCCAACCATTGATCTTTGTTGCGATGTGCACCATCCACCATCGCCTCCATGTATTCCATCAAGATGGGAGCAGCAGCGCCGTAGTAACCATCGAGAAACTCGATCATCAGTTTGCGAGGATTTTGATTCGGGTTCCACAGCATCTGAGCCGTTACCCATGTCCGCAGCGCCAACAGGTCCGCTGCCTTGCCAAAGCCGCCCTGCACCATGATCCCGTCGACACCTATTTCATTGAAGAACTGCATATTGTCGCCACGGACAAAGTAATTGGGATGCGGCTGATAGTAGTTGCGGTTATTGGAGTCAAAGTCCCACACATATAACTTTGCAATACTCGCCCACTTCTTCAATGCATGTGACTGAAAGGCATAGGTCCGAGACGGATCGAGGCGGTTCTGCGTATAGAGAGCCTGGTAGACCAAAACGTTCTTACGGGGCTGGACCGCTGCCGGCGGTGCTTCGGTATGCCAGTAAGCGGACACCCCAACAAAAACATCCGGATACACCTTTTCCACCTCCTGGGCAATGGCATTGGCCATCAGTACCCAGTTCCCTGAATCTGCTCCCTCTTTGTCACGCACGGCTTCACATCGCTCACACTGGCACATGTAGTAACCATGCCCTTGGTTGACCCAGACAACCTGTGGCGAATTCCAAGTCCCCTGCCCCGCAGCAATTTCCGCCAGCAAAGCCTCTAGGATTGTTTTGCGTGCACCCTCACTGTGCGGACATGGCTGGGCATAGACTCGTCGCGTGCGTTCAAGAACCTCAACATAGGCGTCATAGGGATTGGGCTTGGGTTCATGCAACGCATTGTGTTTCCAGGTTTTGAGTACGTAACGGTAGGTATATTCCTCATCTTCACTGCCCTCGTCACGTAGATAGGCGAACCACTCTGGATGCTTGATGTAATATTTCTCAGCTTTCAGGATCCTGCTTGGAATACCACGGGGGCTGGTATCAAAGCTCAAATCAAAACTTAGTCGGTGCCATGATCGCGCCTCAGGCAACATGGCTATCTCGCCTAGGATCACACGCACCTCAAAAGGAGGCGCATAGCGAATGTCCAATTCAGGAAGGCTCAGGCTAGGATCACTGGGAATGAACATGGCATCGGGCGCCCACCACCGACAACCGATCATGTCCTGCAAAAGGGTATAAATGGCATAAACCGTGCCTCGGGGCTTACCCCCAGCAACAATCAAATGGCCATCTACAGACTTAATCACGATTTCATCTGCCGCCAGACGATCCCATTCAACTTTTGGTGCCAGTTGCCGTGCGACTGATGAATCACCGACGAAAATTCTTGACATTTCGGGAAACAACCCGGCAGTTGCATCATTCACGCCAATAATATCAAGCGTGGCTCCTGTAATCTTTTCAAGATACTTTTTCAGATCTGCAGTTGCAGATTTCTGTTTTTCCGAAGCATCGGGGGCCAGGACAATCACCACCCTTGCTTCACCAGACCGCGCAACATCTATATCAGCTTGCACAATGCACGCTGCAGCCAGAACAAAAAGGAACATGTATTTTAGTTGTCCATAACAAGTCCAATTCATACAACGCTCCCTTATTAATTTATTGTTGCCAGACAAGCAGGGTCATTACGATAACTACAACCGGCACCCAAGTCACCAGACCTCAGCGTCAAGGCCTTGGAGCATGATGAACCCGTGTATTGACGGACTGCAACCACAAATACCGCAAGTGGCGACAATTTCTCCTGAAGGCAGAAAATAATGGTTTTCGCTTCGCCACAACCATTCCATCAGAACTCCTACCGGGGTATAATAAACTTGCCAGTTCAATTCATCTATGAGCACATACGGGTAATCGTTAGCGCGACCCCACCACCGTGAATGGCTGGTTTTAGTAGAGGTCCTCCATGATTCAAATAAACCATAGACTAACCAGTCTTGGTCGCAAGTTGGAAACTGCGCCGGATGCTTTGGGCCAACTGGCTGTGAATAACGACCTGCTCAACGACAGCGACGGACTGCGACAACAGATCCAAGAGCAAGGCTATCTGTTCTTTCGTGGATTCTTCGATAGAGATCCGGTGATGGCCGTGCGTAATTTCATGTGTAGAAAATTAAACACGGCAGGTTTACTCGACCCTGGTTATCCGACCATCGAAGCCATTAGGCACCCTGAAACGAATATCCGCCTGACACCGAACCTGGCAGACAATAATCCGAAGCTCATGCGTCTATTGTATTCGGGACCCATGATCGATCTTTACCACCGCCTCCTGGGCGGTCCGGTACGGCATTTCGACTACACCTGGTGCCGAACCATCTCGCCGGGCCATGGCACCAAACCGCACTGCGATGCAGTGTACATGGGACGTGGCACACCACGACTCTACACCTCATGGACCCCCATTGGCGATGCAAGCTACGAAGATGGTGGCCTAATGGTAATGGAGCAATCGCATCGTATTGATCGACTGCGTAACCATTACTGTCGTAAAGATGTAGATTCCGTTTGTAGTAACCGAAAGGCAGAAAATGGTTCGATGAAAAAGAAAGATCCCAACTTTGGAGCCCTAACTTATGATCCTGTTAGACTCCGAAGAAACTTGGGACTCCGCTGGTTGACCACTGAGTACGAAGCTGGCGATCTGGTCATCTTTACCATTCACACCGTGCACGGCAGTCTCGACAACCATGGGGCACGAATCCGACTGTCAACGGACTCACGCTACCAGCGCGCCGATGAGCCTGCCGACGACCGGTGGATCAGTATTCATGGCAAACCACCAACCAAACATGGTGAAAACTCTCAGCGGAAGATGATTTGCTAGCCGGGCCCATGGCCTGCTTATTGCTGAGACTCGAAGACAACAATCTTCGCCGACCTCGAGATTATCTTTCGATAAATTGATGAATCACTACGAATCTGTGAAATCACAAATCCGCGGCCCCGTCGTGGGGTTATTGACTCCATTTAGAAAAGATGGATCCGTTGACTACGAATCACTGGTTCCATACATCGAACACCAACTTGCCGCTGGGCTTGATGTTCTTGCTTTTTCACCAATGGTCAGCAGTTTGTGCGTGCTCACCACCGCCGAAACCTTGGCCGTTGCGGCCCGGACCAAACAGATCGTAGGCAACCGAGCCCTGGTCCTGGGGTCGACACGTGGCGACAGCCCCCTGGAAACCTTCGACCTGTTGCGCGGCTTTGAAACTGCAGGACTCGATGGCGTCTTTATCTTTCCGGGATACATCGGGCCCAAACCCGATATTTACCTCCGAATGCTTCTAACCTGCTGCACCATCACCTCGCTTCCGTTACTGGGCTTTTCCGTGTCCATTGAGTTTGACCGACGGTTTGGTGGTCTTTCCTGGATGGATCCAGATCACTGGCAACGCTTAGCCGAAACACCACAGATCATCGGGCTCAAGGATGACACGGGCAATACCAAGGGTCGCTTGGCAATGGCCAAGCAATTTTCAAATCGCTTCGTAATTGTGGGACCAGGCATGCCAGACCGTTACATACGAGTCCACCATCTACCCGCCCAAGCCGAGTTGACATCCATCGGCGACCTCGACATATCCGCAGAACGACGCTTTCATGATGCACTTGGTGCCCGCAATAAACAGAACGCCCGTACGATAATGACTCGAGCGATGGATTGCCTGCAACGTATCAATGCGGTGGGTGACTGCGGTTGGGGTATCGAACCTGCACAAGCCATTGCGTACTGCCGGGGACTACTGGACTCGCCGACCATGCGGCCGCCGCTTCCTACCCTGGCAAGTCCACAAATTGAGGCTATCCATGAACTGATCAATGCGTATGATGACCAATCATGCTGATTGATGTCATCATGCATTAGCCAATAGATTTTAACCGCCAACCACGTGAGGCTCACTGGTCTATACTCAAAATCAGATTAACAATCACATGCATTGATATGCCGTCGACTGGAGTATGCGTCATGCCCATAAATAGTCTCATGAAACGGATCGCCATGGCGCCAATAATGTGTGATGGGGCCATGAAAACACAGCTTGTGGCCGAAGGTTTCAGGCGAGGTCTGATTGCCACAAGAGAATACACCTTCAGCACTGCGCAGTGGAACCTTGAGCATCCGGAAGTAGTCGCCGCGGTTCACCAAAGCTATCTGGAAGCCGGCAGCGAATTGATCCTTACCAACACGTTCAAGGCCAGTGCATTTCATATGCTTAACATAGGCCACTCCAAGACCCTTTCTCATGCAGCACATGAAAGCGTCAAACTGATTGATGCCGCCACAAGGATTGCACGACGTACCTGCGGTGATTCTGCCTTTGTACTGGGAGATATCGGTCACGTGATCAGCCACATGCAAGGTCCGTATCAGCAGGACATGAAACTATTAGGTGAAGAATTCAAAAGACAGGCACAAACCATGCGCGATGCTGGCGCGGATGCAATCATCGTGGAGTATATCGCCGATCCTCATGAGATGGCGATGGCCGTAACAGCTTCGAAGCAGGTTGCTGATTGGCCTGTAATCGCCACGGCAGTATTTACCAAAGGAACCGAAAGTGGCCTAAACGACTACAGAACCCATCGCTCGGATCAAACCAATGAAGTTGCCGGCATAAAACTTGACGAGATGATTCGAGTTGCCGTAGAAGCGGGCGCTGATGTCATTGGTGCACACTGTGGTTCCTTGCTTAATCTGACTGATTACCTGACCTTGAGTAAACAGATCATCGACTCCCCATACCGGCCTGAACATATGCCAGTCCTGATCCAACCCAATGTACTGGAAACGGACAAACCCGCCAGCAACATGACCCAACCAGAACAATCACAAGTTCTGACCAAGACAGTCTGCCAATTCCTTGACTTGGGCGTCCGCATCCTCGGTGGGTGTTGCGGCACAACACCCCAGGACATCCATGCCATGACCCATGCAATGCGTGGATATTGCAAATCTAACAATGCATCATCCATATAATGACTCGACGATCAAAACAGTGTTAACACGACGAAAAAGTATTGGCCCATGGATGCAACACAGCGATTTAACCTAAAAAACAAGACTGCGATCGTCACCGGCGCAAGCCAAGGCATCGGGCGTAGCATTGCGATCGCGCTGGCCCAGCATGGGGCTGATGTAGGGATTATTGATATCACCTCGCAGAAGAAGGCTCAACCCGTCCTGGACAAAATCACCGCCCAAGGTCGCCGCGCGTGGTTCTTTCAACAAGATCTGGCCCTAACCCATGAGCTCACCACTGCCGGCGATGACATTTGGAATGAAACCGGGCAGGTAGACATCCTGGTCAACAATGCTGGCGTGGCCTACATGGAACATTTCAATCAGATCTCCATCAAGCACTGGCGGCATATCATGTCGGTCAATGTGGACGCGGTTTTCTTTTTATCGCAGGCAATTGCAGGCCACATGATTAAACACAAGATTGCCGGCCGGATCATCAACACCTCAAGTGTCAACGGACTCGTGGCAGAAGCCGGACTTGCTCACTACAACGCCTCGAAGGGTGCAGTTGAAATGATCACCAAAAGCCTTGCCGTTGAATTAGGGACATACGGCATCACCGCCAACACCATATGTCCGGGGATGATTAAAACCGAGATCGGAGACGAGTTTCCATTGGCCAAGGGTTTTCAAGATCACTTTAACCAACACATCCCACTACAACATCGCCTTGGCACGGCAGAAGACTGTGCTGGCGCTGTCGTCTTTCTCGCTTCACCGGCGGGCAAATATATCACCGGACAACATATTATCATCGACGGGGGAATTATCTGTGAGCAGGTCCCACGGCTTGACTACATGCCCCCGACCACACCATGAACATGGATTGATGAAGTCAATTCACTGGCGGCAGGGATTTCACGGCAATCTTGTCGCTGCGCTACCAAGCCATCCAACCACCGTCAACGGTGATGTTCTGACCAGTGATATAACTACCGGCATCACTGGCCAGCAACAGCAATGCACCTTTCAGTTCATGCGGTCGGCCCATGCGTTTCATGGGCGACTTGCTAACTAGCCGCTGAACCATTTCCGGATTCACACCATCTGCGGGGAAGGGTCCGGGACTCAGGCAATTCACCCGCACCTTGTGCTCGGCGTAATAAGCCGCCAGGTGACGGGTCATCTGAATCGTCCCCCCCTTATGAGCGTGATAGGCTACAGGGCTTGCCATGTTAACGCCTTGGTAGGTATCAGGATAGGACGCAACCTGCCCATACATTGACCCGAGCATGATCACGCTGCCACCAACACCTCTTTTCTTCACATGCTCACATAGTAATCGTGCCAGCACGAAATAAGCGGCCGTGTTGCGTTGTTGATCAACAAACTGATCAAAGGTGCAATCCGTCAAATCCTTCTTGATGGCATCAAGTCCGTTATTTACCAGAATGTCAATCTTCCCAGCCGCAGCAACGGCGTCAGAAAAACCTTTATCGATTGAAGCTGCGTCGGTCTGATCTAATTCAACGCCGTGATGGGACTGCCCTTCCACACTGCCGGGGAGGGGCATAATCGCATCTTCAGCACGCTTTAATTCACGACTGGAAATCACGACTGATGCACCTGCTTCGGCCATGGCTCTGGCCATCGAACTGCCTAGGAATCCCGTAGCACCTGTAATCAGTGCCGTTTTACCGCTGAGATCAAATAGTTCCTGAATTGTGGGTTCATCTTTCGCATCACTCATGGGATTAATCCTTCCTGAGATTCCCTCATGCTAATGATGTCAGCATAATTTTAATGCTCAATAATCTGCCATGTGTGCTGTTGCGCAGTATTCAGTGCAGCCAGATTGACCCGCAAGGTCTGGCATCCTTCTGCAAGGGTACACCGCACAGCACCTTTATCTTCTACCGCATCCAGGAACATGTGGGCCTGGGCAACAAAATGGTCATCCCGTTCCAGAGATTCAATCTCCTCCACATGCCATGGCTCATCGGGCCTTGTCTGCCACATCCAACGGCTGTTGTGGAATTCTGCCCGCAAGGTCCCACCTTCACACATGACGGTGTATGTCGACTCATTGGGCATCTGGTGCTGGTTGTGGCTATAGCAACCGAGCACATCACCTTGACGTGTCATGACATGAACCGTGTCCTCAACATCCACGCCTTTAACCATCAAATGGGCCGCATCGGCAGCCAACTTGTCGACCGGCCCGACAAACCATTCGCCGAGGTTGATGTAATGGGTAATCGAATCCTGAATCGCTCCCCCTCCCGTCCCATGATCAGCATAGTAGGTCGCACGATATGCTGGACGGTAAAAGGGAAAGTTTTGTCCACTTACATGAATTAGATTCACCGGTTTTCCGAACCGACCGCTATCAATCACCGCCTTGAACGCCACGTACAATGCATAGCAACGCATGACATAGGCAACCGCTGCAGTGATGCCGTGCTGGTTAACTGTCTCGATCAATTCATCAACACCATCAAGGCTGACCCCCATGGGCTTTTCACAGAGTACGTGAATACCGCGGGCAGCAATATTTGTCGCTATTGGCACGTGTAAATGGGCCGGAACACACACAACTGCGACATCTGGCTCGGATAACAATGCCTCGTCAACACTCTCAAAGGATGTCTTGATGTCATACCGCCGTACAATTGTGTTACGTAGTTCGGGATTGATCTCGCATAATGAAAGGTCTGCGCGATCTGTTAAACCAAAACAACGAAGGTGGCGCTCGCCAATCGACCCCACGCCAATAATCAAAACGCGATGCTTGTTCATGACTGATGTTTACTTTCAATTTCTGCTTTGCGACGATCTAAAACATTATCAAAGGAAAAACCCAAGCGGGAAAAATTATCCTGTATTTTCTGATACCCAGCTTTGACGAGCATGATGTCCGCCCCGTGACAGATCAGCGTGGCTCCCATGTCCAGATATCTCGACGCATTTTCGAACGCCGAAGGTATCCCCCAGTGCTTTCCTGTTTGCTTGGCTGCATCGGCGATCTGCTTAATCGCGTTATCGATCACTGGATTATTTTGAGTCTGACCTGGGATACCGGATTCCACCGAAAAATCATTGGGGCCAAAGAACAAACCGTCAACACCCTCCACCTCCAAGATCTTGTAAGCCTGCTCCAGGCTGGCGGGCGTCTCAATCTGGCAGAATAGCACCGTTTGCTCATTTGCTTCTTTGTTGTAGGCAGCCGTATCGATATGACAGAACGGCATGTCACGATTTCCACCATCGCAACCGCGCTCGCCTTGTGGAAAGAACTTCATAGCCTTGACCACCTGCTTGGCTTCATCTGCATCACTGCACCGTGGATATAAAATGGCGTGGGCTCCGGCTTCCAGCATGCGCATGATACGCTTCCATTCGCCGGCTGCAGGGCGGACCAATATGTCTGCGCCACTTCCCAGCCGTGCGGCGCGAAAGAGCTCCTGGGCCGTCTGCAAGGAGTAAACATGATGCTCCATGTCCATCCAGATACCATCAAAACCCATCAAACCCGCCATCTCATGAACCGCTGGATCAGTCAGGTGGCAACAGATACACAGCACTGGCTCATGCTGCGTCAACTTCGCGCGAATCTTGCTGGGATACATCATGCCGAACAACTCCTACCGTATCGCTTTAGTGGGGCAGTTAAAGTCAATGTCCATCCATTCGGCGTCTCATGCATCCGGTCTCCATCGGATCAAGGCGCCGGCATTTCGGTAGTTTCCGTAGGTTGTCAACACAGATCCATCGTCAAGGGCAACTGATCCAAGATGGCCACAGATTGTGCTAAACCACCTGTAACCC
>Ga0310124_10001593_pt1 | contig 15724 bp, 17 predicted proteins | sample CB11b_AW_Bot5_MG_FD_203507 | JGI IMG/M metagenome (GOLD analysis project Ga0310124, IMG submission 203507) | Marine microbial communities from Western Arctic Ocean, Canada - CB11b_AW_Bot5 | ecosystem: Environmental > Aquatic > Marine > Oceanic | place: Canada: Western Arctic Ocean | collected...
TCGGTGACCGCGTCGATCCCACCGTCTCGATAGAAATAGCACCAGCGTTGAACAAAGTTCTTGCTGCGGCCAAGCTTATCCATGATCGTCCCCGTCGGTTCGCCAGCGATCGCCAGCCGCACCGCGTGGTAGCGGTCTCGTTGCTTTGCATTGCTCTCGACGCGGACACGTCTGTCCAGCTCAGCCAGGTCAAACGGATTGCGAAGCGGAATGTCCATTTATGGCCTCCATGCCAAAGGAATCTCACTTCACGTCATTACAGGGACACGCCAAATGCGCAACCTAACAGGCGCCGAACATGCGCGCGAAAATTAATCCGAATGCGTATAAGAATCAGGAACTCAGCGATTCCCTAGTTGCGACGTCATCGTTTTCTGTCTGCGATTGGGAAGTCTGATTAATGTTCCGGAGGATTCTGTCTACAACCCTTACCGGTTGGCCAACCGCTGCCAGGCGACTTGTTCGATGCGCTCGGGAAGGTCATCCTGCCGGCAGGCGAGGTGGTCGAACTCTTTCATTTGACATTACCCGGATTCAAAGGCCAACTTTACGTGGATGAAAGTTGGCCAGATCAGCCAACTTCGAAGAACCCGGCGACTGCGCTCCTTCGCACGACAACACGGCCAACGATGACGAGAATATCTCAGTTCTATTATTGGAGGTCGGCACTATCTTGGATCGGGACATTCTCGACGATGACGATGTGCTGCTGCTGCGAGCCGGTCACGAAATAACGCAGCGGTTCATCGATCAAATACGCAACCACGGCATCCAGGATTTTCACAAAGCCAAGAAGAGATCTGAGACTGCCAAACAGCGTCCGAGCAACGACACAACGCAGGTCATCCAATCTGGCAAGCGCCTGCAGACACCCACGACGAATCGCCTCGACCGCGTCGTAGATCAGGCATAATTTGATGCCGGTCTGCCTGCGATCTGCGGAAGCACGGCCCGAATCAGCTTACCCGAGCTGCGACAAGAGTTGAAATCCGGTAAGAAGTGCTACAGCCGGGCGGTGCAGCAGTGCGATCAATGGCTGAGTGCGTTGGACGACGGAAAGCCGGTTGAGCTGAACCGCGATGTCGGCTTGCTTACACAATTTATCGAGATGTTCTACAGAGACCCGAGTCTTGCCGTACTGGCTATGCAAATCAAGAAGAGCAACGAGGAAGACTATTTGTTTCGGCACTGCGTCAACGTGGCTGTCTTGGCCATGACCCTGGCCCTCTACATGGGATTCGATCGGGAGCAGGTGATCGAAGCGGGACTAGGCGCCCTGTTTCACGACATGGGTATGCTCAAGGTCTCCGATTCAATCCGCTTAGCCCCCCCCCCGCTCGCTTACCGAAGACGAAATGTGGGCGATCCGTAATCATTCGGTCCATTCGGCCAATCTGTTGGAGTCAGCCAAATCGGTCACGCAAACCACGCTGCTGGTGGCTTACCAAATGCACGAGAGGTGCGACGGTTCGGGTTATCCGTGCGGGCGCCGTGACACTTACATCCATCCGCTGGCTAAGATTGCGGGCGCAGCCGACAGCATTGTGGCTGCGGGCGGTTGGCGGCCACACCGACCGGCTTTATCGCTATACGAAAGCATGGTGAAGGTCGCCTTGATGGAGACGAAACGAGGCCGCTTTGATCCGGATTTCATTCGTGCGTTACTCGACTATATGTCGCTGTTTCCGATTGGTAGCTAAGTCAAGATTTCCGACGAGACGATCGCCAAGGTGATTCGCAGCAATACTGGGCAACACACCAAGCCCATCGTGGTTCCGGATCTCTCGGGTGAGAACGATTCAGATCAGGTGATTGATCTGGCGAAGACGGATTCCGTACACGTGATCGCGGCCATGGGCGGCAACGCCGGCATGGTGCAGGTGGCGGCATAGTTCTGCAGCACTGGAATCGCGCCTACTGAATCGAGGGATTCGGCGCGTGTGACCCTTCGTCGCTCCGTTGCTTACTGATCGCTCGTGGTTGGGCAGGCGAAGGGAAGGGAGGGGATTCCGTCGCTCGCTCTTCGCTTGCGACGGCGCTCGCTCTCCGGGCTCACGTCTCCAGCGTGTACTTGCCAGAGGTCGTCACATCACGGGCGGTGAAGGGGCAGTCGTTGTTCGTAATGGCTTTGACGATCTTCCCCACGTGCGCGTGGCAGTTCTCGATGAACAGGCGGAATCGGTTCTGCGTGCCGGCGGCGGCGGTGCCGGCGACGTAGATTCCCGGTACGTTCGTCTGCATCGTCGCGGGGTCGAAGGTTGGCGCCCGGTTCTCGCCCTTGAGGGTCACGCCGGCCATCTCGAAGAGTGTCGTGTCCATTTCGTAGCCGGTCAGAATCAGAACGAAGTCGGCCTCGAGCGTTGTCGACGCGCGGTCGCCGTTGACGGCCTGGATCGCCACGGCGTGGGGCTTGATCTCGACCGGCAGCGTCTGCGGGTGGTACGCGATTCGGCCCATCTTGATCAACATCTCGATCTCCGGTGTCAGCCAGTACTTGACGGCCTTGCTGTCAAACGTCTGCTTCCGGTAGCTGATCGCGACGTCAGCTCCGATTCTCTCGCAGCGGATTGCCGCCTCGACGGCGGAGTTGCGGCCGCCCACGATCATCAGCCTCTTGCGAAAGTACCTGTGCGGCTCGTCGAAATAGTGCGAGACGTGGGGCAGGTCCTCGCCGGGAATGTTCAGCATGCGCGGCCGGTGCATGTCGCCCACCGCCAGGACGACGTTTGCGGCCGTCACCTGCCGCGTTCCCGATTGACATCGCGTCGTGAGAACGAACGCGCTATCGGACTTCTGAATGTCCTCGACGCGCTCGTACGTGCGAACGCGAAGGTCGTACATGCGGCAGACGCTTCGCAGGTAGGCGAGGTACTGCTCGCCGGTGGCCTTGGATTGATCGGGGGTCTGCAGCGGCACTCCCGCGATGGCGATCCGATCGGTTGAGCTGAAGAACTGGACCTGCCTCGGATACCAGGAAACGGTGTGCCCGATCTGACGGGCGTCGAAATGCAAGTACGGTTCGTTAAGCCGCTTCAGCGCGACAGCCAACTCCAGCCCGATTGGCCCGGCGCCAACAATGGCGACTCTTACTTCAGTGTTCACGTCGCCATGTAACAGCAAATGCCCTTCGCGGGCAAGGGTGGTGCACCAGCCCGCTCACGCGGCCGGCCGCAGGGCCGGCTCGGCCGGGCGCGGTAGCGCGTCCGACGAGCCGTGGCGAACGTTGTTGATCGCTGCCGCCTGGCGCTGCACCAGCCGCGTCAGCCGATGGATCCGCCAGTGGATGCGCGACGTGCGCATCCGGCTCACATAATGAAGCCGTTCGGCAATCATGATGTGCGTTTGCAGCTCGCGCAGCGACCCGAGTACATCGCTCAATGATTTGACGAACGCGGCCGGGTCGGACTCGCCATAACCGTTGGCGATTCGGGCCGGAATGCCCGTGACCGTGCGCCGCAATGTCGCGGTCATGCCCGACTTCTCGTCGGCCGGCAGCAGACTCGACATGCGATAGACTGCGACGGCCAGGTCGACCGAACGCTTCCACACTGCAAGCTTCTCAAAGCTGCGGGCTCGCATAAAGGGGGGTGTCTCCGAATTTTATTATCGGCTGGCGGTGGCGAGGGGGTGAAGTTAGTGACGTGGGGGCGATAACAAAGAGAGCAGGAGAGCAGGAGAGCAGGAAATCAGAATCTCAGAAAAATGGCGAAGCGCGTCGTTCGTACGCTTGCGCCAAATGGTCCGGCTCCTCAGATTTTCTGCTTTTTTGCTTTTCCGATTTTCTGATTTTTCGCGGGCGCAGCCCGCGCCCTTTACTCCCACTCAATGGTTGCGGGGGGCTTGCTCGAGATGTCATAGACGACGCGGTTCACGCCGCGGACCTCGTTGATGATGCGGCTGCTGATCGTCGCCAGGACATCGTAGGGGATCCGTGCCCAGTCGGCGGTCATGAAGTCCTGGCTCTCCACGGCGCGGATCGCGACGACGCGCTCGTGCGTTCGCCCGTCGCCCATGACCCCAACACTCTTGATCGGCAGAAGAACCGCGAACACCTGCGCCGTCTTGCGATAGAGATTGTTCGCTACGATTTCCTCCAGAAGAATCTCGTCGCAGTCGCGCAGCAGGTCGAGCTGTTCGCCATTGATCGCACCAAGGATGCGGACGGCCAGGCCAGGGCCGGGGAACGGGTGGCGCCAGACGACCTGCTCGGGCAAATCCAGAAGCTCCCCCAGCTTTCGCACCTCGTCCTTAAAGAGGCTGCGCAGCGGTTCGATCAACTTGAAGCCGATCTGATCGGGCAGGCCGCCGACGTTGTGGTGCAGCTTGATGTTGGCCGTCGCGCCGCCGCCGCCGACCGCGTGCCCCGACTCGATCACGTCAGGGTAGAGCGTGCCCTGGGCAAGATAATTTGCGCCCGGGATGTCGCTGCTGGCCGCCTTGAACACCTCGATGAAGCGGTGACCGATCAGGCGGCGTTTCTCTTGCGGATCCTCGATACCCTTCAGGTCGTCGAGGAATTTCTCGCGAGCGTCGATCACGCGCAGGTCGATCTTGAAATGGTCGCGGAAGGTCGTTTCGACCAGGTGGCGCTCGCCCTTGCGCAGCAGGCCGTTGTCCACAAAGATGCAGATGAGCCTGTCGCCGACCGCACGGTGCACAAGGGCTGCGACGACGGCCGAGTCCACGCCACCGGAAAGACCGCAGACGACGCGGTCGTCACCTACCTGTTCACGCACGTGCCGGATCTGGCTGTCCAGGAAGTCGGCCATGCGCCACGACCCCTGGACGCCGCAGATCTTGAACAGGAAGTTGCTGAGAATATCGCCGCCGTGCGGCGTGTGCGTGACCTCCGGATGAAATTGAACGCCGAAAAACGGCCGGTGACGGTGCCGGACGGCCGCAAGCGGACACGTGGGCGTCGATGCGAGGCAGTCGAATTCGCCGTCGCCCGATGGATCGGCGATCAACTGGTCGCCGTGGCTCATCCAGACGGTGGTGTGCTCGGGCACGCCGGCGAGCAGGTCGCTGTCGTCTCGAATGTGCAGGGCCGCACGACCGTACTCACGGGACTCCGCACTGGCGACGCGGGCCCCGAGCGCCTGACTGGCCACCTGCATGCCGTAGCAGATGCCCAGGACCGGAAGGTTCAGATCGAACAGAGCCGGATCGCATCGCGGTGCGTCGTCCTGGTAGACGCTGGCGGGCCCTCCGGAAAGGACCAGGCCGGCCGGTTGCATGGCCGCCAGCTCCTGGGCCGAGATGTCACCGCGCACCAGGATGCTGAACACGCCCGCATCTCGGATGCGCCTTGCAATCAACTGCACGAACTGCGAGCCGAAGTCGAGGACGGGCACCACCTGACCTCGCACCTGGGCCGGCACATCGAGTAAATCGGTGGCGGGTCCGGCGGTCTTGGTGCTGGTCATGGTCGGTGTCTCGAGTATACAATGATAGGGGATATGACGCTCGGTGGGGTCAAGACCGGCGGTACAGGGACTTGCGACTCGAGGGCGCAGCCCGCGCCTAACTTGCGACTCGCGAAACGGGTCAGGCGATACAATCGAGGTGATGAGCGCGTGGATCGTTTCTGCGGCATGGGTGTCGTTGACCGTGGTCGTTCCCGACCTGACGCGCCCGCAGCGGCTTCAATTGGAAACGGCCGAGGACCGGCAACCGCAATTCAATCGGTCGGCGATCTTCCCGCTGTTGCGCAACGCCCTGGCGTGGGATACGCCGGTACCCCGCACCGGCGCGACGATTCCCGACTACGCCTCGATCGCTCAGGATCCTGCCGGTCACCGCGGAACTCTGTTTCTCATCGAAGGCAAGCTGGAACGCGTGGTCACCACGGGCTCCCTGGCCCAGCCCGGTCCGTGGGAGGGCAAGCTGCGTGAGTGGGACGTCTCCGTGCGCCGCAAGTCGCCGGTCCAGACGGCCGTCGTCTTCCTGGTGGACCCTCCGGCGGACCCCAACCGCGGCAGCCGTGTCGAGATCGTCGCCCGGTTTTACATGATCATGCGGCGCAGCGACGAAATGCAAGACCGGCCGACAGATTTTCCCGTGTTCGTCGGAAGGACAGGCAAGGTTGTCCGCACCGCACACGTGGAGAAACCACAGTCCCGCGGTGTGGTGTTCGCCCTTCTGCTACTCGTGCTGGCGTTCGCCGGAGTCTACATGGTCGTGCGACGTTCGATTCGAAGGCAGCCGGCATCCGTGACACGCTCACCGCGAGACGGATCGGTGCCGGACGATATTGGGAATCGGGACCTACACGACCCTTTGCCGCCGCGAGACGCCGCCGATGCCCTGGAGGAGATGGAACAGCGAAGTCACGATTGACGTCGGCGCAGTTTCCAGGAGATGACAGGATCACGGGATCTACAGGATTTACAGGACGGGAATACTTGTGTGTCTGATCGGCGGCAGGCGCGTGCGGATGGATCAACACGAATCAACAATCCTGTTGATCCTGTAAAACCCGTGATCCTGTCATCCGCAGTTGGTTGTCTGACGTCACGATAGAAGAGTTGACAGGATTGACAGGATGGGTGTTGATTTTGATTGTCGACAGGCGCGTCCAACCGGATGAACCCGATCAATCGTCCTGTAGATTCTCTCGATCCTGTGATCCTGTCAAAACTCCGGGTTGGTAAGGTCTCCGCATGAAGTGTGTTCAGGTCGCGCTGCCGGGCCGATCGTACGACGTCCGCATCGAGCCGGGCCTGCTTTCAACCGTCGGCGAATTGGTGAAGCAGGTAGCGCCGCACGAACGAGCCGTGTTGGTTGCCGACGCAAACGTGGCGGATCTCCACGCGCCGGTCGTTGCTGAATCCATGCGCAGCGCCGGCTACGAAGTGCTTAGCGCGAACATCGAACCGGGCGAGCAGTGGAAAAACCTGGATACGGTTCGAGACCTGTATCAGCTGCTTCTGGACGCGCGGCTCGATCGGCGCAGTCCCCTGATTGCCCTGGGTGGCGGCGTGGTCGGGGACACCGCGGGTTTCGTCGCCGCCACCTATCTTCGCGGCGTACCGTTTATCCAGTGCCCCACGACGCTTCTGGCCATGGTGGATGCCAGCGTGGGCGGCAAAGTGGGCGTCAACACGCCGCACGGCAAGAACCTGATCGGCGCGTTTTATCAGCCGAGTCTTGTCGCGATCGACACCGACACGCTCCAGACGCTGCCACCGCGAGAGTTGCGGTGTGGCCTGGCCGAGTGCGTGAAGCATGGCATCGTGCGAGACGCAGATCTGTTCGACTGGATCGAGGCGCATCTCGATGCGATCCTCGCCCTGGATAGCGCAACGCTGGTTGAGCTGGTACAGCGCAACGTGCGGATAAAATCTGATGTCGTGGCGGCGGACGAACGGGAATCGGGTCTGCGTGCCCATCTCAATTTCGGCCACACGTTCGGCCACGCGATCGAAGCCACGCAGGCGTACGATTCGCAGCACGGATACCGACACGGCGAGGCGGTGGCTCTGGGCATGGTGGCGGCAACGCGACTGGCCACCACCACCGGACGGTGTGATGCAACCGTTCTTGATCGATTAGTGGCGCTTTCGGCCCGGATCGGCCTGCCGACCGCCGCGGAGAATCTGGCGCCAATCGATCGGCTCATGGATGCGATGCAGATGGATAAGAAGCTCGAATCCGGCCAACTGCGGCTCGTCCTTCCGTGTCGCATCGGTGAGGCGTCCATCGTGACCGGCCCCGCGCCGGACGACGTAGCCCGCAGCTGGGAATCCCTTCTCCCCGGCCGATAACGGCCGGTCCAATTTACCCTCACCGACGGCGTAACCGGTAAAGTCGGCCACCCGACGTGTCGATGCTTCAAGCATGGACCGGATCTGCGCGCGCGGCGAGTCCCGCCACGGCGCGGCCGGTCCGGATGTGCTGAAACGACCGCGAGGCGCCGGGAGACCCCTGCCTTGCCCTGTATTTACAACGAGTACTTCGGATTCAAGCAAGCGCCGTTTACCATTACGCCCAACCCGCGATTCCTCTTCTTCTCGCCCCAGCACACCGAAGCGCTCAATCACATGATGTTCGGCATCACCGAGGGCAAGGGATTCATCCAGATCACGGGCGAAGTCGGATCGGGCAAGACGACTCTCTGCAGGGCGTTGCTCGACAGGCTCGGCCCGGAAAATCGAACGGCACTGATCCTGAATCCGTGCCTGACGGTCACGCAGCTGCTCAAGGCGGTCTGCGACGAACTGGGTCTGACGTCACAGCGCAACGACCGTATGCACCTACTGGACGCGCTGAACCAGTTCCTGCTCGAACAGGTCGCCATCGGCAATCGCGTCGTCCTGATCATCGACGAGGCACAGGACATGAGTCTCGATCTGCTTGAGCAGGTACGACTGCTGTCCAACCTGGAAACCGATGAGGAAAAGCTGCTCCAGATTGTCCTGTTCGGCCAGCCGGAGTTGCGCGCCAAGTTGAACGACTCGCGCCTTCGGCAGTTGCGTCAGCGGATCACGATCAGGTACCACCTCTCGTCACTATCGCGCGACGAAGCGAACTATTACATCCACCACAGAATTCAGGTCAGCGGCGGAAACGGCTCACCGCGCTTCCACCGCTGCGCCCTGCGCAAGATTTACCGGTACTCGAAGGGCATTCCCCGTCTGATCAACGCCGTCTGCGACAAGACGCTGCTATGCGGCTTTGTGTCGGGGACGGACCAATTAACGCGCCGCCACGTCCGCCGCGCCATTAGAGAACTCGAGGGTCAGTTCGCATGAGTCTTGTCAACGACGCACTGAGAAAAACTCGCCGGTCGTCCGATTCGCAATCCGGAACGGCAGGCGCCGCCGGTCACTCGCTGATCGAGCCATCGATCGCGCCACGGGGACGACGGCACGCCGTCGCGATCACAATTATCGCCGCCGGTGGATTCGCGACCGGCGCCGTGGTCTTGTTCATCTGGCTGTTTGCCGGCGATCGCGGCGGGCCGAGGCAAGCGGGTGCCGCCGTCGGGCCGGGTCTACCGCAAGTCCTGGTCGCCGCCGCCGAAACCAAGGCACCATCCACTTCGGCACCGCCACCGCAACCGGAGCCCGTCGTGCCCCCGAAAGTTCCTGCACCAGCGCCCACCGCCGCTGTGGAAACGCCCGCGCCAGTGGCGCCGCCGACCGACACGGTTCTGCCCCCACAGCCGCCGAAAGTTGCCGCGCCGCAGCCAACGGTGGCGGCAGCGCCGCGTTCACCATCGGGAATCGATCCACAGGCCGTCTATGTCAGCACAATCAACATCCCGGGTGCCACGACGATCAAGCTTGATGCGATAATCTGGTCGGCCGAGAACCCCGTCGCCCTGATCAACGGCACCGCGCTGATGCCGAACAGCGTGCTTGGCAATGTCCGCGTCACCGCGATCGAATCCCGGCGGGTCACGCTCGAGCACGCCGGGGTATCGTTCTATCTCAGATTACCTTGACGTGGCGCCGCTTCGCGGCGCGTCACAAGTCTCAAGTGGTGAGAGTCGCAAGTCGGGAAGGGGAGGCGCGTATGCGCGGGACTTGTGACTCTCACCACATTGCGACTTGAGACTGTCCTTTCGCTTGGTTAGAACCGCAGGCCGATTTGTCGTCGCAGCTCATCGAGGACGCGCATGTTGCCGAGTGTCTCGGCGCGGCTGACGGCCGGTGCCGCGCCGTCCTGCACGGTCGCCGCGAAATCATCAGCCTCCAGTGCGTATAGGGGCTTGCCGGCATCCATCCGGAAAGTCCGCGGTGGCGGACCTTCGGAGGATTTCTTTCGATCCATCATGGGTGGAGGCATCGAGGTCACGGTGTATTGGGCGCCCGTCACCGGCGGTTTCCAGGGAATGGGGACCACGATGAACCCGTCACTGCCGCACAGATAGGCGCTGTTGTCGGCGTGCGCGTTCATGCCGCACACGAAGCTGGCGACCACGTCGTCGCCAAAGAAGAGCGTCCCTGCGGTGAGAATGTCCACGCCGGTTTCGTGCCGCTGTGCTACGGCATGAACCTGTGTCGGTTCAGTCCCTGCGTGCAATCTCGCGAAACTCGTGCAGTAGCAGCCAAGATCCATCAATGCGCCGCCGGCCAGCTCCGTGCTGAAGCGCACATTGCCGTCGATTCGCCGTGTGGCGAAGCAAAAACTCATCCGGATCAGCTTCAGGTCGCCGATGGCGCCCTGACGCACCTGGTCGATCACCGCGGCGGTGAGCGGATGCGACCGGTACATGAACGCCTCCACGAGGCAGCGACCCTGTCGTTCGGCCACTTCGAACATCCGCTCACTCTCGGCGAGGTTCGAAGCGAATGGTTTCTCACACAGGACGTGCTTGCCTGCATTCAAGGCCGCCGTCGTCCACACGTGGTGCATGGCGTTGGGAAGCGCGTTGTACACCGCATCCACACCGCCGTCGCGCAACAACGCGTCATAGCCTTCATGCGCATGTCCGATGCCGTGTTGTCCGCAGAAGCTGTGGGCAGAATCGGCGCGGCGCGAGGCCACCGCCACCACCCGACCGCGCTGCGCGCCGCGGAGAGACTCGGCAAACTGGCCGGCGATGTTGCCCGTTCCCAGGATGCCCCAACGCAGCGGTTCTGGCATGACGAGCGGTTCCGGCGGCCTGCGATCAGCTCTCATTCATTGGTCGCATGAACGCCACCGGCGATTCTGCGAATGAACCTGTTCGCGGAGCTCTGATGGCCCGCGGCTAAAGTTTGATTCCTGGCGATTCTGTCACATACCGCAACACCTCGACGACCTGTTGCGGCGACCGGGCGACGGCATACGCCGCGCAATCGACTTCCTTGAGTGCGTGGTTGAGGTCCATTCCGTGCAACGTGATCAACGGCTTGCCCAAAGTCGCCGCGATCCCCGCATCGAAAGCCGCGTTCCACTGCCGGTATTTGTCGCCGAATTGCACCACGACGATATCCGACTGTGCAATGAGCGACCGCGTGCGGATCGCGTTGATCCCGGCTGCCTTGCGATCCTTCCAGAACGGCTCATCCTCTTGACCGAGAATCGACGCACCACAATCGTCGCTGGCGTCGTGATCGGTCACCGGTCCGAGCAGTGTCACGGGCAGCCCCGCCGCCTCCACGCCACCGGCGATCTGCTTTCGCCAGTCGCTGTGAATCTCGCCGGCGAGGTACACGATCCATTGCATGGTCGGGTTGAACTTGAGGTTCGGTGTCGTGGTCGAAACTAATGTTTCCTCATCTTATCAAACGCCGGGGATTCAGAATTTGTGTCGAGCCTCGCATGACGATAGGGTTTGCCGAGTATGAGTGAATCCGATGCCAATGAGGCCACGCCGCCGCCGGACGATTCCGCTGCCAATGAGCCCGTGCAGCAGGTCCGCCATAAGCAGATCAGCGCCCTTGTGCCCGAATCCGTGGCCAGGGGGGTATTCAGCACCGGTGCGATTGTGCTGGTCGGCCACAACGAATTCATTATTGATTTCGTTCTGCGAATGACTCGGCCTCATCACGTTGCCGCGCGCGTCGTCATGCCGCACGCGGTGATGCCGCAGTTCATCAAGGCGCTGCAGGACAACGTGCGAAAATTCGAGGAGCGCTTCGGCAAGTCGACCGAACTACCGCGGCCACCGTCTGACCACCGGCCCAACATTCAGGAGATTTACGACGAGATGAAGCTGCCCGACGCGATCCTGTGCGGTGCCTACGCCAACGGCGTCATGGTGGGTCACAGTGCCTCGGAGTTCAGCTTCGATTTTATCGCCAGCTTCTTCCCACGCTCGTCCGTGTCGTCCCGCGTGTTCCTTTCGGCCCCGCAGGTGCCGCGCCTGCTCGAAAGCCTGGACAAGACTTACGCCAACTTTCAGCAGCGTGTCGAGAAACAAAAGAGGCAGGGGCAAGCTCACGACCCCGCGCCGCCGCCGAATACTGCCTCCGATGAGCCTTTGGACCAGCCGCCTCTCGACGCCGACAATCCTGAGTCATCGTGACGACACCAGCCGCGGCGACCGACACGAGTTTCCTGGGATTATGAATCATGGTGGCGCCGGTTCGTTTCCGGAAATTTCATAGATGAAGATCGCGATCGCGTCTGACCACGCCGGGTATCCCCTGAAAGAGCCGATCATGGAACTGCTGCAGTCCATCGGTCACGAGGTGCTTGACCTGGGCGCCCACCAGGTTGATCCGGACGACGACTACCCCGACTACGCGCGCTACGTCGGCCAGGCGATCCAGCACGAGCAGGCGGAACGAGGCATACTCATCTGTGGTAGCGGGATCGGCGCGTGCGTCGCGGCGAACAAGCTGAAGGGCGTGAGGGCGGGTGTCTGCCACGACACGTACACAGCGCACCAGTCGGTCGAGCACGACGACGTCAACATCCTCTGCGTCGGTGCCCGTATCGTTGGCATCTGCCTGGCCGAGGAAGTGGTGCGATCATTCGTCGGGGCGGCGTTCAGCGGCGAACCGCGACACGCGCGGCGGCTGGAAAAGATAAACGCCATCGAAGCGGCGGGGTAGGGGGGGCGGTGACCTTCGTCGCCGGAGTCTCAAGTCACAAGCGGTGTACGTCGCGCTCCGCGGCCAAACCCTCACGGGTCAATTGCCACGGCCCTTCGTCGCTTCGTCGCTAAATATCCCAGCGTCTCCTGCAATTCAGTCAGCGCCAGCAACCCCATCGCGGTTCGATCCAGCGGCAGGTGGTTGTCCCAGAATGCTGAGCGGACGCCGCCGACCATCATGCCGCGGTCGATTGCGAAAAAGCAGTCCGGTTCGTCGACCATCAACTGGGCCACGAAGCGAGCCGCCAGACCACAAGCGAGCAGGTCGTCAATCACGTTCGCCTCATCGTTAACCGGATCGTGGCGCATGATCGCTGCGAGGAAAGCGAGCAGGGAAGCCGATCGCCAATCCGGCACCGGTGCCTGGCCCGCTCGCGTTCCGGTCAGGTCGAACCCTCCCACAACGTCGGCGGGTCCCATCGATGGAGCATCCACGACCTGTCTGGCGAGGATCGCCTTCTTGACGGACAGCAGCGTCTGCATTGACGCGTCGAACAGGCGGCGGTGTTCCGCATCGTCCGCCGGTGCGACACGATCCATACGCAGTTCCGCCATGCCCGACCAGGGCAGCGTGTACGCCACCGCTGAGGGGTCGGTCGTGAACCAAAGCCAGTTCCGAGCCCTGTGGATCACGCCCGTAAGGCTGTTGTCGCGCGTCTGGTCGTAGAGGCAAGCCAGCGCGGCGGCGCAAAGACCCTGGGTCGACGGTCGAACGCGGTGGGCCGCCGCCGCCGCGGAACTGCGAAAGGATCCGTCAGCATTCTGAAGTTTGATGAGACGGTCCGCCAGCGCGTCGCGTTGCGGCTTCAGGTCGGCCAGATATCTCGCCTTGATCAGTGTCAAGATCAACAGCGCCGATGCGGCGGGATCCATCGGCTGAGTCTGATCGGTCAAACGGTTCGCGGCGGCTAGTGCACCTCGGCGAACGGCCCGGCGCAGATCTTCCCGATGACCCGCCTGCTCAACGGCATCGAGCGCTTCACGCCGTGCCAGCGCGTAAATCGCCAGGCCCGCCTGCCCTAGATCAGCCGTGGCGGGGCGGAACGTGTGAGCCGCGGGGATGAAGGTGCCGGCAAACGAACCGTCTTCCAGTTGGCGCCCTATCAGGTATCGGGCCATCAGGTGCGTCGCGCCCTCGATGTCGCGTCCGGTGACGGCGCGACATGGAAGCAACTCATTACCGCGCACCAGGCGGGTCACGGGGAGGTCCGACGCCGGTCTGACATAGTGAATCACCTTGAACCGATCTAACGACAGATCGTCGATCTCGTCCAGGTGTTGAAGTGCGTCGTGACGGTAGGCGAGATCTACCATTAGTCGGCGAAGCTGGCCTTGCGGCCTGACGTTCATCGCCAGCGCCGAGGCGGGCCACACCCAGGCCTTGCGCTGTGTGCCCGTCTTGTCGCGTCGCATGGCAAGAAGACCGTGGTATCCCGGGGCAAAAGCGCGCAGCAGATCGTGCTCGGTGGCCAGGCCCTTCAGTTGGATAGGTTCGAGGCGATACGCGGCCTGGAGGTCCACGCACAGGCGCTGGGCAAGATTCTCAAGTGACATGTGTTTCGACTGCGGCACGCGGCCGCCGGTCTGTTGCGATTGCAGGGCAGCAACCGCTCCCTTCAGTGCCTCGGCGGTTGCTGCACGGACGGCGAGAAGTAGATCGCCCGCCCGGTCCGGCTCCTCGGCGATGTAGTGTCCCTGGCCCATCACTCGGCCGGCCCACCGCAGAACGACCCGCACACCCAGGAGGCTGGTGACGTTGATGGGTTCCGCGCCGTCCCGCTGCGGAACCCGCCCCGCCGACACCCACGATTCGGCCAGCCGGTGGGCGTGAAGAACGTGCGACCAATCGACGTGGGGCGCCTCGATCTGCTGGTTATCCGCGGCCGCGGGTCGTAGTGAACCGAGCACGAGGGCCAGAATGACGGCAGACCGAATATTCGCCACCGTGTTGACCACGGGCCACACCGAAGGCCGGCGGCTGTTGCCCGAAGTAGACACCGGACGCGACCGGATCGGGCCCCATAACTTTGCAATCGCCTCTAAGCTTTGATAGGGTGGGTAGTTAGCCATCATCCGGCACGCCCGGCCCCTGAGTGGCACGCCCGTTGATGCATCTTCGACATCGGACCATGCGAGCTATGCTCATGATGCAACGTCTCGGCCTTGGCGAAAATAAGATGCAGCAACACAGGAAGATCCTGATCCTGGCAGCTCTGTTCTTTGCCGCGTTGTGCTAGTCCGGCTGCGTTAGGCCGTACCCGCAGGCCGTGTCGATCGCACGGCCTTACCCACCCCTGCGACATCACCCACACACCAAACAACTCACCCGGCGAGGGAGCTGGGTGGGTTTAAGTGCGCGCTGGCCGCTCACACCGGAACGGCCTCCAGCTTTCGGACAATCTCCACGAGTTCCCGTACGTGCGCGGCCGACACGTCGAGCAGACCTTTCTCTTCGTCGTTCAGATCGATTTCGATGATCCTCTCCACACCGCCGGCTCCCAGGACGCACGGAACGCCGACGAAATACCCGCCGATTCCGTACTCCTTATCGCAGTATCCTGCGCAGGGCAGGATGCGCTTTTTGTCCTTGACCACGGCCTCCACCATCTGAATGACACCGGAGCCCGGGGCGTAGTAGGCACTTGTGCCCATGAGCTTGACGATCTCACCGCCGCCGCCTTTGGCTCGCTCGACGCAGGCCTCGATTTTCTCCGCAGACATCAGCTGCGACAGGGGGATCCCGTGAACCGAGGTGTATCGGGGCAACGGCACCATGTCATCGCCGTGGCCGCCCAGCAGCAGCGCCGAAATGTCTTCGACCGACACACCGAGCTCCATGGCGATAAACGTGCGATACCGCGCCACATCGAGGCATCCTGCCTGTCCGACGATCCGGTGTGTGGGGAATCCGGTCACCTTCCACGCGGTGTAGACCATCGCATCCAGCGGGTTGCTCACGACGATCACGACCGCATCGGGCGCGTACTTTTTCACCTGCTCGCTGACGCTGGCGACGATCTTCACGTTTGTTTCGACCAGATCGTCACGGCTCATCCCGGGCCGCCTGGGCAGGCCAGCGGTGATCACGACGATGTGCGCATCCGCGATATCCGCGAAATCTGTGGTCCCCTGGATGTGAGCGTCGAACCGCTCTATCGGGGCGCACTGGGCGAGATCGAGCATCTTGCCCTT
>Ga0310124_10001595_pt1 | contig 15719 bp, 17 predicted proteins | sample CB11b_AW_Bot5_MG_FD_203507 | JGI IMG/M metagenome (GOLD analysis project Ga0310124, IMG submission 203507) | Marine microbial communities from Western Arctic Ocean, Canada - CB11b_AW_Bot5 | ecosystem: Environmental > Aquatic > Marine > Oceanic | place: Canada: Western Arctic Ocean | collected...
TTCCGGGCTGTCCCGGAGTGCTTTGAGGCTGCGCGAGAGGAATTTGGCGAAAATATTGCATCCTGGGGCTACCAGGAGTCGCGGGAAGCGTACGAAGATGTGCTGTGCGATGCGGACGTCATCGTATCGACGGCGAAGCACGAATTTTTCGGGGTGACGGTGATTGAGGCGTTGTCTGCGGGAATCTTTCCGCTGGTGCCCAAACGGCTGGCTTATCCGGAGTTGCTTAGCGTGAAGGAGAATCCCGAGTTCTTCCACGACGGGACGGTGGGCTCCATCTGCTCGCGACTCCTCGACCTCGCGCGCAACAAGGCTGCGGGAACTCTCTGGAACGGAAACGCCGAACGCGGCCGTGACCGATCACGCACGTACTGGTGGCCGAACCTCGCGCCCGTCCTTGACGCCGCGCTCGAGAACACCGCAGCCGGGAAGTAGGCCGCGGGGATACGGAGTACGGGATTCGGGGACTGAAAAGGTCGAATATCGAATGTCCATCTCGAGCAAGCATGCAAACGAACAGCAGGAACCAGCCCAAAAGCGACAACTCGAAATCAGGACTCGACCCACAAAAAAAGCCCGACCCTGGGGGAGAATCAGGGCCGGGCACAACTGCCTATGAAGATACGAACTTCCGGGGTGGTTAGAAGGTAAGCGGTTCCAGTTTTTAAATCCGAAAACCCGCATCTCCATCAACAGGGATTACCTCCACCCAACGAATTTCGAGGGGCGGAGGAAATTGAGCGATGAAAGGTCGGTTGACTCCCAGGTTGGTGCGGACAGCACTTCCGCGATTAAATTTCTGCTGTTTCTGTTCCGGTCGAGAATTCATCTACCGGATTACCATTGCACACCCCGTGCCAACAAAATCGGGCAATCCCACAACTTGCTGGCAAGCAAAGAGATATGATATGAATCTTGCGGTAGTTGAGTTTCGGCAGTGCAGAAAATCTGTACGTACAGGTACAAGAGTGTACTCACAGGGATGCATCCGGGCGCCCGAAACGCGCAAATGCACAGGAATTCCTGTGCGGCTTAGTTTCTGCTAGCTATGAGGACGACTGCCCGGAGCAAAATGACAATGGCGACAATTCTGATTGTTGACGACGACCGAAAGTTGGCGGACGCCAACTTTCAGGTATTGAAACATGACGGGCATACCGTGCATGTGGCGTACGAACTCGATGAAGGACTCAGGGCCATGGAGAACCACCAGCCGGAGGTAATCCTCTGCGACCTGGTGCTGGGGTCCGACTCCGGGCTCCAACTTCTGTCCGCTTCCCGAACCCAACGGCACTTGCCGGACGTGATCCTGGTGACAGGGCACCCCACCGAACAAACGGCGGCGGAAGCCATGAGCCTCGGGGCCTACGAATACATGAGGAAGCCCTACGCCAAGGATGAACTGACCGGGCTGGTCCGCCGCATTCTAGATCGCCGCTCCCTCCTGGAAAACAGGCGCGCGCGGCGGCGGGACAAGGTGACCGAACAACCACTGCATTTGATCGGCGACTCGAAATCGATGAAAGGGCTGCTTTCATCGCTCGATGACGTGGCACCGCGGCAGACCACCGTATTGCTTCGGGGCGAAACCGGAACCGGGAAAGAACTTCTTACCCGGTACATCCATGCAAATGGACCGAATGCGGACGGCCCGTTCGTGGCGATCAACTGCGCGGCGATTCCCGAAAACCTGCTCGCCAGCGAACTGTTCGGACACGAAAAAGGCGCTTTTACCGGCGCGGTCACAAGCCGGGCAGGCGCCTTCGAACGATCCTCCAGGGGCACGCTGCTCTTGGATGAAATTGGTGACATTCCCGCCAGCACACAGGTACACCTGTTGCGGGTCATCGAATCGTGCGAGGTCATCCGGGTTGGCGGTAGCGAGACCATTGCCGTCAATCCCCGACTGGTCGCGGCCACGCATCGCGATCTGGAAGCGTTGGTCCGGCAGGGGCAATTCAGGGAGGACCTCTACTACCGAATTAACGTCTACTCAGTAAGCGTCCCGCCGTTGCGCGCGCACATCTCCGACCTCGACGGGCTCGTCCACCATTTTCTGAGTGAACTCGATGCAGACGAAGCGCTGTTGTCTCCCTGCGCACTGGAATCAATGAAGGCGTATCGCTGGCCCGGAAATGTGCGCGAGTTGCGGAACCTGGTTGAGAACATCGTGATCCGGTCCCGGGGAAATCCGGTTGATGCCGAGAAACTGAAACAAATTTTTACGCCGCTTCAGCAACTCCACTCGGGCGCTACGGCCCACGACACCCTTGAATCGATGGAAATCCGCAGAATCGAAGAGGCACTGACCACCGCGGACGGCAACAAATCACACGCGGCCGAAGCGCTGGGCATCACCCGTAGAAAACTCTATTCGCGCATGAAGGTGCTGGGGATGCGTGATTCAGCCGAGAACGTGTAACCGGATACATGACAAGGTAGAACCCAGCCACTGCGTTCACCGCACCACTGGCGCCCGCCGTGCAGGAACTGGTATCCGATTAAACCGGCGGCGCTCCAGTGCGTCAGGACCATGCAATCAAGGAAATCCTGGTACGATGGAATACCACTCAGGACGAAGAAGAGGATGCAGAGTCCAATCAGGATAAAATTGCCGACTGGCCACCGCTGCAGCAGGACGTTGATCCGGTATGGAATGAGAGCGAACATGATGGGGCGAGCGGCATCGAGCTGACATTCGAAGAATAAGTAACCCGTCAACGGCAGCCAACAAGAAACTGGCTGCGTCATCGTCGCCTGTTTTTCCTGTGCAAATCCTGATGAGCGCAACAGATTGAACCCGGTGTAGAAAACAGGCGAATCTTTCATGAGTATTGTTGCCGCAACATGGTTGGTTAGACTCGTCGGCCTTTATCTGCTGCTCGGTATTCTCTTCGCGATTCCGTTCGTGGTCCAGTGGGTGGGAAACATGGATCCGAATGCGAAAGAGGGATCCCCGGGTTTCCGCATTCTGATCTCGCCCGGCGTCATTGCCCTCTGGCCGCTGCTCCTGCGACGTCGGTTGCGCGGTATCCATCAACCGCCGGAAGAGAAGAACGCGCACCGGATCGCCGCAGGGGACGCGGCCGGGGAGACGCCATGATCCGGTCCTTGAGAGAACGTCACCCCGGGTCGGCGCTGCCGCCCTGCTAGGCCACGGTGTGCTGCCGTACCTGGAACTGTACCGATCGATGGCGCTCCCCATTTCCTCGGCATCGCTCTCTGCCTCCTGGTTGTTTTCCGAGTGTTCTTCCCCTTGTTCTCACATCGCGGGCGGAGACTCCTTCTATCGCGGTGGCGCAGACTCACCCAGTGGGAATTCTGGAGTCCCTGGATTTTCTACCCGCCGCTCCTGCCCTACCTGCTCTATCTCGGGATCAAGCACAGGTGCCTCACCGCTTTTACCGCCGCCAACCCGGCCCGGCCGGCCGGCGGATTCATCGGAGAATCCAAAAGCCAAATCCTCCGCGCGCTCTCCGCGCACGAGGATCGCGTCGCAACTCACGCCACGATTCCCGGCAATCTTCCCGTCCCGGAACGGGTGAATATTCTTCGCCGGATGATAAGGGATCTCGGTCTTGTGTTTCCGCTGGTCCTGAAACCCGATGTAGGTCACTGAGGAAGCGGGGTCGCGTTCCCGGAAAACGAATCCGAAGCATCTCAAATTCTGGATCACGAAGCGGGCGATGTGATCGCGCAGGCTTTCGCCCCGGGCCGGGAGTTCGGAGTTTTTTACTACCGGTACCCCGGGGAGGAATTCGGTCACATCCTATCCATTACCGAAAAAACTGCCCTGGGGTAATCGGCGATGGAAAGAGGAATCTGGAACAACTGATTCTCGATGACGACCGCGCCGTATGCATGGCCCGCTTCCACCTTCGAGCACACAGTGATCGCCTCTTCGACATACCCGCCAGCGGCGAGAAGATCCAACTGGTACAAGTGGGAACTCACTGCCTCGGCGCCGTGTTCTTGAACGGGGGAGCCATTGAAACACCGGAACTCCTGCACGCGATCGAGACCATCAGCGCAACGTATGATGGGTTCTACTTCGGCCGCTACGACATCAGGACACCATCCGTGGATGAGTTTCAAGCGGGTCGTAATTTCAAGATTGTCGAACTCAACGGCGTAACCTCGGAAGTGACGAATATCTACCAACCTGGATCGTCACTGAGGAACGCCTACCGGGACCTTCGCGGCCAGTGGCGAATGGCCTACGAGATCGGCGCGCGAAATATCGAAAACGGGGCCATGCCTACAAAGATCAGGACCCTCCTCGCAATGACAGCGAAATTCAGGGAAACGAGGCACCGGCGCGAGGCACCAAGCGCCATCCACAGTCCCCTTTGAATCAACAAGTTAAGCTTAATCTCCAGGTAAATATTCCCGGCATGAATCATGCTACTCCAAGAACCGGAGGATTTGTGTGAACCAAGAGATATCGAAGTTGGAACACCCACTTCGAACAACCGCAGTCGTTGGATTCCTGTTTTTCGGGGGAATGGCCCTCGGTGTCGCCGCCGCCCTGATCGTGGCGCCATCCAGCGCGATCGCGGTGTTCATCGGGTTTCTGGCGCTCCCGCTGAGTTTCGGCCTGGGCATGTCGATGTGGTATAGCGTGGCCAACGCGGAAATGCTGCAGAAGGTCGCCCGAGCCCTGGTGCAAAGCATGAAGAAGAACAGAAACCTCACCGAGTCGTTGCGTGATGAACTTCGATCCTTTTACCAAAGCCCGATTCAGGGCACGCGCGTCTTTCTGCCCGTGACCTTGGCCATCACGTTCGCGTGCGGCGTCATCATTACCTGCCTGCCGGACGTACCGAATATGGATGCGGTGGTCATCGCATTCCTCACGATCGGTCTCGGATATAGCCTCCTGGTAACCTGGCTGGCGCGCCAGGGATACCTCCCGCAGCCAAAAAGTTCGTAACAACCTCACCCTGGTATTTATCTTATTGGGGGTCTGATCGGCCAGCCTTTCGACCGTACAAGATTGCAGCGGGAACCGCGGTCAAGCCATGCGAAAAAACACTCAAGAGCACGGTGAATGTCATGGTGTTGAAGATCTGTTCTTCATGCGCCAGGTCCGCTTCCTCCAGGACCACCAGTCCGAAAATAATGGACGCAATGCCCCGCGGTCCGAACCACGCAAGGAAGGTCACCGTGGGCGCGCGCAGCTTTAACCCGGCCAGGCTCAAAGCCGCGGGAACCATCCGAAGAACGGTCAGGCTCAGCAACGAATACAGGACCACTTCCAGGTTCAGATGCATGATCGCCGTGGGGACCATGAGCGCGCCGAAGATCATGAACGTGAGCAGGGTGAAAAGCTGCCCTTCCGCCTCCGCAAATTCGTAGAGGCAATCACAGATTTCCCTCGCGGTGTTTCCCACCGTCAATCCCGCGCAGAATGCCGCGATGAATCCATTGCCGCCGAGGAGCTCGGCGCCGGCGTATGCAAGCAGAGAGATGGCCAGCGCCGAAAGTTGCAGGCAGGAATGGCTCATGGACCCGGTGTGAACGCCCCACTGTACCAGCCGGGCTCCGACAAATCCGGTCATGACCCCGGCCACCGGGCCGAGCACAACCTGTGATATAAAAAAATTCAGCCAGTAGGAGGTCGACTCGTTATGATCTCCGGCAGCGGCCAGCGAGAGCGTGAGCAGGACGACCGGCAACGCAATGCCGTCGTTCAGTCCGCTTTCTACGTTCAGCGCTCCCCGAATTGGCTGCGGTACGCGCGGGCTCGATACCACTGCCTGGCCCAGGGCCGCATCTGTCGGCGCAAGGATCGCTCCCAATACCGCGCCCTCCCAGAAAGTCAGCACGTCAAACACCACCGCGGCTACAACCGCTTCAAGCAGAATCGTGAGAGGCAATCCGATCGCGAGTAGCCGCACAGGAATGGCATGATCCTTGAGAAGATCCGGCAAAGAAATGCGGGAAGCGTCGGTGAAAAGAATCAGGATCAAGGTACGTTCCGCGACGAGGTGAATCGCCGGGGATTCCAAATCCACCGGGAACACCCCGATCAGATGGTCGCACACCAAAACGCCGAACAGGACGAAGAGCATTGGGGACGTGACCACCGTGCGTCCAACCGCCGGGAAACGACCCCGTAGGTGAGAAGGAACAAGGCAATGAGCGCGAATCCCGCCGTTTGCACGCTTAATGAGTTCCCTGTGAGTTCCGCAATCGGGCACCGCGGAAGAATTTTGGTGGTCCCCACTCCAGAAACGGATAATATGCCAGGTTGCCCCACAACACAATGGCATATGACAAATCCTCTCCAGCGCGCCGCGAGGAAATTGGCCCGGGATGTAGATTCCCTGGTTTTCTCCTCCCCGATAACCCACGTGTACAACCCTCTCGTTTATGCGTGGCGCATGCATGCCGCGTACCTCGGGGCGTACGGAGAGGGAACAAAGCGGATCCTCTTTCTCGGCATGAACCCGGGGCCCTGGGGAATGGCCCAGACCGGCGTCCCCTTCGGCGAAGTCGCGGTGGTGCGGGACTGGATGAAACTCAGTGCTCCGGTTCGCCGGCCGACCATCGAACATCCGAAACGACCGGTTGAGGGCTTGTCCTGTGCGCGATCGGAGGTGAGCGGTAAGCGGTTGTGGGGACTGTTTGCCGAAAAGTTCGATACCCCGGAAGTATTCTTTCGCGACCACCTTGTGGTGAACTACTGCCCCCTGGTCTTCATGGCGGAAACCGGCCGAAACATTACGCCGGACAAACTCCCCGCGCTGGAAACCGAGGCACTCCGAGGGTCCTGCGACCGACATTTACGCGCGGTCGTGAAGTGCACGAATCCGAAATGGATCGTAGCCGTGGGAGCATTTGCAGAGGCGCGCATCCGCGCAGTTCTCGATCAGGAGCACTATTCAATAGGACGAATCCTTCACCCCTCCCCAGCGAGTCCGCTTGCAAACAAAGACTGGGCAGGCACTGCAAGCCTACAGATGGTCGAGCAGGGCATCTGGAAAGAAAAATAAGGGAGCTTTCGCCAACTCCGGGAGGTCACGGACCTTGGTACGAAGAACCGGCACCGGCATCCTTATTTCCTTTGCCGTATTCAAAAAAAGTAATGTAGTTCAATTCACTTCCGTATTGCGACAGAGCCCGTCCGTGCTCTTCCCGCTCTCTGTCGATCGCCCGCATCGCGTTCTCCTGGCGGCGGTGGGCATTTGCGTGCCGAAGTAAATCTTTCCTCAGGAATTCGCGCGAAGGCCCGTAGCCCGACTGGGAGGACCTCTTAACCCAGGCGAGGCCCAGATTTTCGTCCGCGTCCACGCCAAGCCCGTCGTAATAGAGCTTTCCCAGGTTGTACTGTGCAATGGGGTCACCGCCCCGCGCAGCAAGCCGGAGATACAGGAAGGCCAGCGCGTAGTCATTCTGACCGCTCGGCGAATCCATGTGGAACAAACCCGTGTCGCGCAGATCCTCCGGCTCGCCCGCGCTCTGGAGTCCGATCGAGCGGAGCGCGGGCGATGGGTCAAAATCGCCGACGTCCTGGCCAAGGCCGGTCAATACTTCTTCCAGTTTTATCTGTGCAAGCACCTTTCGAAAATCACGGTCCAGCTGGGTGCGCGAATCCACGTCCATGTCCTCGAACATCACGGAGTCATCACGGCCTTCGTCCATGACAATCACTCCCGCCGGGGACACGTCCTTGAGTTCTCCTCTAACTACAACGCCATTGTTCTTGCGGACCTCTACCGTATCACCAGGCACCAGTGGCGGTTGGGTATCATTCATTTCCGACTGGACGCTATCCTCGAGCCAGCGCACGAGTGAACGCAATCCATCAACGTGCCCGTCCCGCGATGCGCGCATGAAATTCAGGTATGCGCCTTCGATATCCGGTTCCATATCCTCGCGCGTCATCAGGATCATTCCTATTTCGCTCAGCGCTTCGGGATATCCGGCAGTCGCGGCAGAGCGGAACCAGTCCAAGGCTTCTTCGGTGGGATCCGCCGCGGGAAGTTCTCCTCGAAGGGTGAGCCGCCCCATTTCGAGCTGGGCGGCACCTTGGCCTCGATCCGCCGCGCTGCGTAGCCAACTCATGCAATCAGGACAATCTTCCACGGTGAAATCGCCGTCGGTCACCAGGAGCGCTACCGCCACTTGCGCCGGCACTACGCCGGATTCGCCGGCCTTCAGGAAATATCCGAACGCTTTTTTCGGGTTCCGCGGCACCCAGGTGCCCTGCTGATAGAGCTCGCCCAGCCTGTACAGGGACGGACCATAATCCTTCGCCGCGGAGGCGCGGTACGTATGCACCGCATCCTTCATAATCTGCCGGCTCTCTTCTTTGTCTGCCTTGCGCAACGCCTCCCGTTCGAAATTCTGCGCTTTGACATAGAGTCTCTCCCCCTCGCTCAGCGGAGGCGCTTCGGATTTCGGCTCCTCAACCGATGCCGTGGCAGGCGTAACCGCAAAATCCTCCTCCGGCTTCTCCCGGCCATCCGGCCCGGGGAGGCTGACTTCGGTTGGAGTCGGTGGCACATCCTCAATCGGGTGGGCCGGGAACACGGAATCCTCGGGGACGACCGGGTTCGCGAGCTGAGGCGGTTCCACAGTCTCCATCGGCGGACCTTCGACGATCTCGCTCTCAGGGGACGAATCGGTCTGGTCGAAGAGTAAATACACCGCGGTCAGCCCGATGAATCCCATAATGCAAATCAGCCCCACGAGAAACATCACTTCACGGGTTGTGTTCGATGGACCGGGTTGCGGACCAAGCTTCCGAAGATCGGTACCGCATACTTTGCAGCTCTTCGCCTTGGACGGCAGCGGTGTCTCGCAATCAGGACATTTCCGAAAGGACAATGCGCTGGCGGATAGTTTGATTTTTTTTTCAGATCTTCTCATCGATTCCATCTAAGCAAGGCTATTTTAAACGTTCCGTTACAATTGGTTGGGAGGCTTGTAACACCTCGACCCGATGGGGAATGCATTCTAACGAGCAAATCGAAGGCCATCAAGTATTTCCGTAACCCTGAATCATTCGCGCCCTAAAGAATAAAAAAGAATATACGCTCTTAACTTGTTGCATTGCAGCGACTAACGAATACCATCCTTCTCGAAATCGCGATACAATTCCACCTGTCGATCGTAGCGCTTTTGCATATTCGAATCTGGCATGATCGTGAAGTCGGCCACAGGGTCAGTGAAATCGGCAACCAGAGCCTTCCATTCCGGGGCTTCCCCTTTCCATTTGAAAAATCCATGAGCGGCGCGCAAGGCAGCCCCTAGCGCCGCGCTGTTGGAAACGTCCGAACGGCATACCGGGCACCCCTGTACATCGGCCATGATCTGAAGAATCTCGCGGTTTGCCGATGCGCCTCCGGTCGCGTAAATCCGGGTCGGCCGGATACCCATCCATTCCGAATGTATTCGCATGGAAATCATCTGTGCCTCCACGACCGCCCGACAATTCCCGGGGCCGTCGGACTCGTCCAGGCCGCGTCGGTGCGCTCCCGGGACCACGACGCGCGGAACAATCTCCGGCTCAAACCAGGGGAGCATCATCTTGCCGTCGTTTCCCGGAGGCGTCGCCCGTAGCGCCTCGGAAAACCCTGCCCAGTCCAATTGATGCGCGTCGCGGATCTTCTCCCGCGCCAGGGAACCGTTTTTGAAACAGATCAACGTCATATAATCACCGGTGGGGGATCCGAACACATGGCCTTCCCCCTGCGGATCGGTGCTGCACATCGCCATCGTTCCGAAATAGGTGTCGCTGGTCCCCAGGCTGATTGCAACCCTTCCGGGTTCGACCAGGCCGACACCGGCCACGCTATTGGGATTGTCGCCGGACCATGTGATGACCCGTGTGCGGGCATGAAACCCGTATTTTTCCACGAAATAGCCCGCGATGGCCCCCAGGTCCGTCCAAGGCTCGACCAAGGGAGGGAGTCGGCCGGTAAGCCCGGGCGCGGTGGCTTGAAGGGCCCTCGAATGCCAGCATTTGTCGCGGATATCCATCAGGTTCATGCCGGCGCCGTCGCCGTGGTCAATCGGCGCGATCCTACCTGCAAGGATTGACGCCATGAACGAGCTCACCAGCCCGATGTGCGCCGTCGCCGCGTATGCCTCCGCGTCTGTCTGGTAGAATTTCCGGATTTGGGGGCCGGTAAAGCGCTCGAAAGTTGACGAGCCGGTGGCTTCGGCAGTGGCGGCGGCTCCGCCCAGCGAACTGCAAATCTCTTCGCACTGCGAACTCGTTGAAGAGTCCATCCAGATCGGGGAGGTCGCGCGGGAGAAGCAGGGTCGAAGCTGTTCCACAAGGGGCAGCACCGGGGTCAGACCGGACAGGCGGGAGTCCACTTCCTCATTCAAATAAACGGATCCGTGCTGCTGTCCCGAGCCCGAGACAGCCGCGATTTCGCCCAATTCGACCCCGTCGGAGCGCAGGTTTGCAAGTAGCAGGTCAAGCGCCTCCACCCACAAAGCGGGGGGCGCATGGACTACCGTCGGATCGTCATCTCGAAGCACGCCGTTGGCCGTGCCGTATTCCGACAGATCCTGATCGAAGACAACCGACGCCTCATGAATAATCTGCCGTGTATCGGTATCGATCAGAATCGCGGTCAGGCTCTGGGTGCTTGAATCGAGTCCTAGGAAAATCATGCGTCCTCAGGTAGCATCTTTCATACTAGGTCAAATGCCGAGCCTTGACTGTCTAATCCACCGGGCCTTAATTGTCTACTTGGAGTGTGGCGTATGAGCAAGAAGAAGAAAGACGACGGATTGAAAAGCGCCTTGGACCTCACGCTGGAACGTTTGAGCGGGGGAGAAAAGGCCTCCTTAACGGAGGAACAGAAGGCCGAAATAGCATCGGTGGACGAGCGGATGCGCGCCGCCATAGCGGAGTCGGAAATCATGATGGATCAGAAAATTCTGGCGGCGAATCAAAGCGGGGATGTTGGCAAAGCCGGAGAGTTGGCGATGCAAAAGGTCATGGTCATCCAGAAATCACGTGAGGATGCGGAGGCAAAAAAGCGACAGGTCAGAGGGGACTGACGAAGTCTCCTTCATTCATTTCGCAGCCAGGGGACAACTCTTGAATTCTTCAACCTGCCCCGTAATCGCTCTCTCCGTCGGCAGGCGTTCGATGGATGATGCACCGAAGAATCCGTGCAGGCCGGGCATCCTCGACAGCGCAGCGCGCACGTTCTCCGGCTCGTCGAGTGGGCCGCCGTGACAGATCACTAGAATGTCCTTCCGGACGCTCTTTCCCGCTTCCGCAATCGCCAACGCCTTGTCGATCGCCTCGTCGAGAGTGAACGCGACCCCGGCGCCGATCGATCCGGACGTGGTCAATCCCACGTGCGCAACGAGTTGGTCTGCTCCGGCCTGGGCCATGGCTTTGGCATCTTTCTCGTCGAAACAATACGGCGACGTGAACAAGTCGAGCTCCCCGGCAAGCCGGATCATCTCAATTTCCTTGTCGTACCCCATGTCGGTCGCTTCAAGGTTTTTGCGAAAATCGCCGTCAATGAGCCCCACCGTGGGAAAATTCTGCACGCCGGAAAATCCAATGGCTTTCAATTGCTGAAGGAACTCCGGCATGAGCCGAAAAGGATCGGTTCCACACACCCCGGCAAGCACCGGCGTGTCCTTCACGACCGGCAACACTTCCGAAGCCATATCGACCACGATCCCGTTGGCATCCCCATACGGCATCAACCCGGCGAGAGAACCGCGACCCGCCATGCGGTAGCGTCCGGAGTTGTAAATGATGATGAGATCCGCGCCGCCCTTCTCCGCCAGCTTTGCCGAAATTCCGGTACCGGCCCCACACCCAACGATGGGTCGTCCAGCATCCACTTGGGAACGGAGGCGCTTGATGATTTCCTGTCTTGCAATTCCTGCCATTGTCCTTCTCCTCTTTTGATCAAAATCCACTCACTTCAACATTCCCAGCAACGTTTCGGCGGCGGCCCCCGAAAACTCGGGGTCGTTGATGTTGTTCTCCACCTCGACAATGGTTGTTCCACTCTTGACCCCCGCGCGAATCGCATCGAAGCATGCCCCATCCGCTTCAGGATCCCAGAATCGCCCTCCCTCGCTGTCGAGCATCGAAACGCCCTTCATTGGGAATAGAAATGCCACCGGCGCGGTCGATTCGTTTGCCGCCGCGGCAAGAATCTCGCCGATTTTACGATTCTCCTCCGCGTTGGTGCGGAGGAGGGTTACATCGGGGTTCCACTGGTACAGGTTTCGCTCCCTGTACTTGTCCGGCACGGTTTCGATTCCGCCGAAATTCGCCATGTCGACACACCCGGGCACAATAACCGCTGGGATCCCGGCACGCGATGCGGCCAGGCAACGTTCGGGACCGGCGTCAAATACGCCACCACAAACCGTGTCAGCGAGTTCCGTGGTCGTCATGTCGAGAGACCCCTTGATGTATCCGTCCGAAATCAGGCTTTCCATCGTTCTTCCGCCCGCGCCCGTCGCATGAAAAACGAGTACTTCGTAGCCCTGTTTCTCGATCAATCCGCGCGCATGATCCACGGCGGTGGTCGTATTGCCGAACATGGAGGCGGTTACCAGAGGCCTCTCCGCGCGCCCGGGAGGCGCATCCGTCTGCACCATGCCCGCGATCGCGCCGGCCGCATTGGCATAAATATTCCGGCTGATGCTGTTGATGCCGGCCACATCGACGATGGAGGGAATGAACGTAATGTCCTTCGTGCCCGCGTAGGCGCTTACATCCCCGCCGCCGACCGTGGATACCATCACCTTCGGCACGCCGACCGGAAGTGTACGCATGGCCGTGGTGGCAAGGGACGTGCCGCCGGAGCCCCCCATTCCGATGATGCCGTCCAGTTTCCGGTCGTCGTACAACATCCGAACCACAACCGCCAGGCCCCGGGCCATGGTCTGCATCGCCTCGTCCTTGTGATCTCCGGATGAAAGATACGCGAGATCGCCTTCACCGGCCTTTGCGACCTCATCCCGGGACACATCCGGGGCAAACCCAGGCTCCCCCATCACTCCGAAATCGACAACCAGCGTTTTGACCCCGGTCTTCTCGATCAGTTCCTTTACGAGCGAGAATTCATCGCCCTTCGTGTCCAACGAACCTACAATTACAACCGTCTTTGCCATCGCTTTCTCCTTTTCAACTCCGGCTAACTGTGGCCTCGATGTCTCCGAAAGTCGCCTTTGAAAGATAAAACATCTCGTTTTCGTTTTCCAGTTCGAAGGCGGAAAGGTCAAACAGGAAATAGTGCTCGTTCGGAATTTTCGGCGTAAAATCTTCGCCGTCCCCCGCACTCTCCCATGCCGCTTTCCCCATCCGATACAGCGTCCTCTGCACCGAGGGGCTGTACTCGCCCGCGAATCGGCGCAGAAGAGATTCCTCCACCCGGCGATTTTCATCCTCAAAATTCACATCAGTGGATGCGTACCGCCACTCTCCACTCTATGGTGGTGGCGAGAATTCGATCGGATCACTCCGTATGCCATACTGAACCAGGCTGGGAATGTCCAGTTTTTTATGTCGCCACACTGCTGGGGTAGGATACCTTCAGGCTTTTTGCCCTGATCAGATCTTATACTGGGCGAGGAGCAAACATCGACAGACCGAGAAACGTGTGATGTCGCTGAGGGTTTGTCTGGATTGATCGGATTGATTTCGCTAATGACCGACAGTATCGTCATTCGCGAAATCGATTGCGCGAATAATAAGGTTGTCAGAGAAAAATTGAACCGCGGAACGGCGGGTACGCAAGCTCCCCCGCCGTCCGTGAGTTAGACGTTGTCACAGCGAATTTGAACCGCGGATGACGCGGATGAAATCAAAAGTAAAACAGGATCGAATGCGGAATCCGCCTGAGGCGGACCGCCTCGGACTGCAGTCGCCGAAACAAGGAAAACACCGATGGCTTCTCTGAAAGTACTCGATCACGCTGTTCTCTACATCAATCAGGAACCCCATCGCGTGAGCGAGTATGTCCTGGCGCCGTTTCTTGTCACGATGCCGGATGACACACTGCTTTGCGTGTGCCGTCACGGCACCGCGCGCGAGAGTTTGGACGGCCTGACCAAACTCCACCGATCCACTGACGGCGGTCTGAGTTGGCAATGCATGGGCCCTGTTCTCGGTTCCGTCGAACATCCGGTCGGCAACCAATGGGTGGGTGGTCTTGCTGTGCTGCCGGATAGTGAGCTCATCGTCTGGATGAAAATTAGTGAGCGTCTCGAAGACCACGCCGGGAATGTCCTGCGGCGCTCATCCGACAGCGGCGAATCCTGGTCCGAGCCGGAATCTTTCGACGTCGAACCGTACGGCGCGATCGGTCGCATCAGCCAGATGACGGGTTTGGCCGACGGCACGCTGATCGCGACCGGTGAAGGAAAAGGCGACAACGATCTGGTCCCCGAAAGCAGTTGGGTAAACCTGATCACGCGGTCCGGGGACGGCGGCCGGAGTTGGGATCCGGTACAGCCGACGCACGTCAGTGAGAACCCGTACTACTTTGATCTGGCTGTTACCCAGCTGCGAAACGACCACCTTCTGGCAGCCTACTGGACACACGATATGACGACCGATCGCGGCGTCAATGTCCACCTGTCCACCTCATCCGACCTGGGCCGAACCTGGACGACGCCCTGGGACGGAGGTTTCTGGGGACAGCGCACCGCAATTTGCACGTTGCAGAGCGGTCGGGTTCTCGCCGTGACGAACCATCGGCGTCCGCCGCTGGGGATTCGGGCGTTGTTGTCGGAGGCGGATGGCACGACGTTCCACGAAGCCGAGCATGTGGAGCTCTGGGGTGTCGACCCGGCTGTCGTCCGTGCCGCACCCACGTTGGCGGCGCAACAGGACAATGAACAGGACGCTCTGCACGCCTGGCATTTCTTCACCTTCGGCATGCCGTCAATCACGCAGTTGTCGGACGGCACAATCCTCGTTGCCTATTATGTCACGGAGGAATCGGTAACCTATGCACGTTGCTGCCGGCTGCGCGAGGATGGTTGAGTGGTGATGGGCAAGGCGCTAAGCTAGCCTGGAATGGCACTGACTTAAGGGTTGAAAGGTGAATTTACAGGAGGAAGTGGATCGCAACGCCGGACACACCGACCGGCTACTGGCGGTGCTTTCTCCAGCGCTACGCTTAGACGCCTTACTTCAAGCTGATCAAAGCACCCCTCAAAGATCTACACTTTTTGATGTAGCTTTTGAGTTATCAAACTCTAAAACATCCCCGCGATTTCATCGCCCATCGGAATGTTTTCGACGGCGTGCGAGCGGCAGGATTCGTCGGCCGCCAGACACATCGCGACGCTGAGCAAACCGGCGTGGATCGGGGAAATCGATTCGGCGTCGCCGGCGATCATTTCCCGGAAATTCGCGAGCAATGCCACGTCACCGCCACCGTGGCCGGTGGTTGCCTTGGCGTCCATCGTTTCGATGTCATCACTGTAATGATCGTAGATACGGATCTGCTCGCTGCGCCAGTCGAACAGGCAATCGGTCCGATCAACGTTGCATGTGGTTCATGTCATCGGCCAGAGGGCGTCCCGAAACGGACGCTTTGAGCATTGACCGTTGGCCTTCCGTCTGTATGCTGGGGCACTCGCTTGCCGTTGTTAATTTGCACCGTTTAAGGAAGAGTTTGCCCATGAAAAACAGATTGATTCTCTCGTCCCTTACTCTCTTAGTGGCGGCATATCAGTGCGCGGGTCAAGGTCCACTGACT
>Ga0310124_10001596_pt1 | contig 15719 bp, 14 predicted proteins | sample CB11b_AW_Bot5_MG_FD_203507 | JGI IMG/M metagenome (GOLD analysis project Ga0310124, IMG submission 203507) | Marine microbial communities from Western Arctic Ocean, Canada - CB11b_AW_Bot5 | ecosystem: Environmental > Aquatic > Marine > Oceanic | place: Canada: Western Arctic Ocean | collected...
GCGGCATCGTCGTGCTGTATTTGTTTGTGGTCATGCTGGTGAATCTGGATCGATCGCCGGAAGAGCACGAGGACCCGCGGCGGTTGAGTATCTTCGGGCTCTGTTTGGCTGGCGCGATGCTCCTCGAGGTGGCCGGCATCGTGGTCTACAGCTACAACCGCTCGGCGTCGACGGTCACCGCCCCGGCCGCCGCGTCGCCAGTGCAGGGCAACACGCAGGAACTGGGGTGGCTGCTCTATACCGATTATCTGATTCCGTTTGAATTGGCGTCGGTGCTGCTGCTCGTGGCCATGGTTGGCGCCATCGTGTTGGCGAAGCGAGATCTGTAATGATGGAAATCACCCCGGCCCATTACACGGTGCTCTCCGCCGCACTCTTCACCATCGGCGTGATCGGTGTGTTGGTACGGCGCAACATCATCATTATTTTCATGGCGATTGAGCTGATGCTCAACGCCGTCAACATCAATCTCGTGGCGCAGGCCCGACAGGTGGAGAACCTGGTGGGTCAGGTGTTCGTCGTGTTCGTGATCGCGGTCGCGGCGGCTGAAGCCGCCGTCGGGCTTGGGATCATTCTGGCCTTCTACCGGAATAAGGAGACCGTGAACATCGACGAGATGAACGTGATGCGCTGGTAGAACGACCGGCAGAAAGAAGGCGCGCGATAATCGCGCGCACCGCGGGGGCGGGCACGGGGCGATGGGGCCCGTAAGCCACCGCGAGGGGTCCTGGGCGAAGCCCCGTCTGAAAGACGAAAGCGCAGCCCCGACTGACTATGGACCTTATCTGGCTCATTCCCGTGTTGCCCGGCATCGGCGCCGCCCTGAACGGCCTGCTGGGCATCCGCTATTTCAGTAAACCAGTGGCAGCGTCGATCGCCTGCGGGACGATGGGCGGCGCATTGTTGCTGGCCATCTTCGCGTTTGGGCAACTGCTCGGAGCCGAGCATCGCGAGCATGTCGTCACGCTCGCCCACTGGATTCCGCCGATTCCGCTACAGACGGTTGACGGGCTTGGCGCGTTTGAGGCGCCGTGGGCGTTTCGTCTCGATCCGCTGTCCGGGATGATGATTCTGATCGTCACCGGCATCGGCTTTCTGATCCATCTGTATTCGTCGTCCTACATGGACCACGAGCCCAGAGGCGGGTATGTCCGGTTCTTCTGCTACCTGAACCTGTTCTGCTTCTTCATGCTGACCCTGGTGCTCGGCAGCACCTTCCTGGTGATGTTCGTCGGCTGGGAGGGGGTCGGGCTCTGCTCCTATCTGCTGATCGGGTTCTGGTATCACAAGAAAAGCGCGGCCGATGCCGGCAAGAAGGCGTTCATCGTCAACCGGGTGGGCGATTTCGGGTTCGTGTTGGGTGTTTTTCTTATCTTCTTCACGTTCGGTACGATCGACTTCCGCGAAGTAGCGGAGGCCGCTTCGCAGATGCCAGTGGAGTCGGCGGCGTTTGGCGTGCTCTCGACCATCTGCCTGCTGCTGTTTGTCGGCGCCGTCGGGAAGAGCGCGCAGATTCCGCTCTACATCTGGCTACCGGACGCGATGGAAGGCCCGACCCCCGTGTCGGCGTTGATCCACGCCGCGACGATGGTGACCGCCGGGGTGTATATGGTCGGCCGGAACGCTGTGCTGTTCTCGCACGCACCGATGGTCATGACGATTGTCGCGGTGGTCGGAGGGGTGACCGCGTTGATGGCAGCCACCATCGCACTGGTCCAGACCGACATCAAGAAAGTGTTGGCGTACTCCACGGTCTCGCAGCTTGGGTACATGTTCCTCGCCACGGGGGTCGGTGCGTTTGCGGCCGGGGCGTTCCATCTGATGACGCATGCGTTCTTCAAGGCACTGCTGTTCCTCGGAAGCGGGTCGGTCATCCACGCGATGAACGACGAGCAGGACATGCAGAAGATGGGCAACATGAAGCTCTACATGCCCACGACGTTCATCGTCATGTTCGTGGGGGCGCTCGCGATCTCCGGGGTCCCCGGTCTGTCCGGTTTTTTCAGCAAGGACGAGATTCTCGCCAAGACGTTCCTCGCGAGCCCTTGGTTGTGGGGGCTGGCGGTGGTGACGGCCGGCATGACCGCGTTCTACATGTTCCGATTGATTTTCATGACGTTCTTCGGGGAGTATCGCGGACCCAAGTGGGGGGATGACGCCGAGGGTCAGGCTGATGGGGATCACGCGACAGCGGCGGACGACCACGGGCACGACGGTGCCCATGCCTGGCACGGGCCGCACGAATCGCCGAAGCTGATGACCGTACCCTTGATGATTCTGGCGGTGGGCGCGGCCGTCGCGGGCTACGTGGGAATCCCCCCGATCATCGGCGATTTTGTCGGGGTCGGCAACGCTATCGAGCACTTCCTGGAACCGAGTTTCGTGGCCGAGTCGGCTGCGCTCGCCGAGGAGGGAGAGCACGCGGTCGCGCACCTGTCCCACGCCGTCGAGTTCGGGTTGATGGCGTTTTCGGTGCTGATTGCCGGTCTGGGTATTGCTCTGGCCTACCACCTGTATGTGCGGCGGCCGAAGCGCTCTGAGGAACTTGCGGACAACTGGGCCGGCGCTCACCGGGTATTGACGAACAAGTATTACGTCGACGAAGCGTACAATGCGACCGTCATCAAAGGGACCATGGGAAGCGCCCGCGGGTTGTGGGCCGTCGACCGCAACGTGGTCGACGGCGCCGTGAATGGCACCGGCTGGCTCACGCGGGCCTTGTCGTGGGTCTCCCATGTGCTCGACAAGTACATCGTCGACGGGTTGGTGAATCTGGCCGCCTGGATCTGTGCCGAGGGGAGCTACATCTTCCGGCGGGGTCAGACCGGGTTGATCCAGAACTATGCCGTCGCGACGCTGTTCGGCGTGTTCGCCTGCGCGACGGCGTATTTGGTTGTCCGATTCATGGGGTAGCGGGGCGCAGCCCCGACTGAAAGACGAAGAACCTGCTCATGAGCAACACCGCTAACTTTCCTTTATTGACGCTGATCATGTTCACGCCCCTGGCGGGCGCGGTGCTGCTGCTGTTCGTGAACAAGAACAGCACGAACGCCATTCGTTGGATCGCGAACGGATTCGCCGGGCTCGGTTTTCTGGTGTCGTTACCGCTGTGGTTCTGGCTGGACATGGCAACGCCGGACTGGCAGTTCGTGGAGCGACACGAGTGGATCCCGTCGATCGGCGCCGAATACCTTATCGGCGTGGACGGCTTCAGCTCCCTGCTGATCCTGCTGGCCACCTTGATGGGGCTGATCGCGATCCTCTCCTCCTGGACTGCGATCACCACGCGGGTGAAGGAGTACTACATCTTTCTGCTGGTGCTGCAGACCGGCATGATCGGCGCGTTCGTCTCGCTCGACTTCCTGCTGTTCTTCCTGTTCTGGGAGGTCATGCTGGTGCCCATGTATTTCCTCATCGGTATCTGGGGCAGCGCCAATCGGTTGTACTCGGCGATCAAATTTTTCCTGTTCACGCTGGTGGGCAGCGTCGTGCTGCTGCTGGGCATTCTCGCCGTCTACTTCTATCACCACGAAGTGACCGGGATCTATTCGTTCGACATCACGCGATTCCACCAGTTGAACATGCCATTCGACCTGCAGTGGTGGGTCTTCCTGGCGTTTTTCCTCGGGTTCGCCGTCAAGGTGCCGATGTTCCCGTTCCACACCTGGCTGCCGGACGCGCACACGGATGCCCCGACCGCCGGGTCTGTCATTCTGGCTGCCGTGCTGCTGAAGATGGGCACCTATGGGTTTATCCGATTCTCGCTGCCGATCTTGCCGGAGGCGACACGAGCGGCCGTTCCGTGGGTAGTGACGTTGTGCATTATCGGGATCGTGTATGGGGCGCTGGTGGCCATGGCCCAGCGCGACTGGAAGCGGCTGGTCGCGTACTCCAGTGTCAGCCATATGGGGATGGTGATGTTGGGCATGTTCGCGCTCAACGCGGTGGGCATCACCGGTAGTATCGTGCAGCAGATCAACCACGGCATCTCCACTGGCGGGCTCTTCCTTCTGGTGGGCGTGGTCTACGAACGTCGTCACACCCGAGAGATCTCGGAGTACGGCGGCTTGTCGAAGGTGATGCCGGCGTATGCAGCGGTTTTTCTCGTGATGACCATGTCCTCCATAGGATTGCCCGCGCTCAACGGGTTTATCGGTGAGATTCTGATCCTGCAGGGCATCTTCGTGGTGAACAAGATCTGGGCCGCGTTTGCCGCGACCGGTATCGTGCTGGGCGCTGCCTACATGCTCTGGCTGTATCAGCGCACGATGTTCGGCACGGTGGACAACCCCAAGAACGAGAACTTGCCAGATCTGAATCTGCGCGAATGGGCGACGTTCATCCCGCTGCTGATTCTGGCGGTTTGGATCGGGCTGTATCCGAAACCGTTCATCGACCGGCTCGACTCGTCCGTGGTCCGGGTCATGATGCGCGTCAATAGCGCTGATGTTCCGTTGAACGCGGGTGCGGCGGGTGAGGGCGCACCGTCGCCGGTCGTCTCGTCCGATCTTCTGGCCTTGGACGGTGACACCGGTGACGTCATCGAGTTGCCCGTGCGCGGGGGCGCCAGATAATGCCCGCTGGCTTTTCCACTCTCGATTTCTACTTCATCCTGCCTGAGCTGGTGTTGACCGGCGGGGCGCTACTGTTGCTGCTGCTCTCGGTGACCGTGCCGAGACAGGACGGGGTGTTGTTAGGCGTGACGCTGGCGACGCTCGCGGCGACGCTCGTCGCGGTGTCGTCATTCGCGGGTCTCGACGAGACGGTCGCGCGAGGATTGCTCGCCATCGACGGGTTCGCGGCGTTCTTCAAGGTCATTGTGTTGCTGTCGGCGGCCCTCACGGTCTTGATGTCGGCTCCGTATCTGCGGGTGGAAGGCCTCAAAGCTGGTGAGTATTACTTCCTGATTCTCTGCGCCACCCTCGGCATGATGTTCATGGCGAGCGGGATCGACCTCATCACGCTGTTCATCGGGCTCGAGACGATGGCGTTGTCGTTCTACGTGCTGGTCGGCTATCTCAAGCCGAATCCGCGCTCGAATGAGGCGGCCGTCAAATACTTTCTGTTGGGCGCGTTCTCGCTCGGCATCCTGCTCTACGGGATGTCGCTACTCTACGGCGCGACCGGCACCACCAGCTTGGCCGGAATCTCGGCGGCGCTGAGCGGGCAGGAGACGAGCGCCGTGCTCGTGCTTGCGGTGATTCTGGTCGGCGCCGGGATGGGGTTCAAGATCGCGGCGGTGCCGTTCCACATGTGGGCGCCTGACGTGTACGAGGGGGCGCCGACCCCGGTCACCGCCTTTCTGTCGGTCGGCTCCAAGGCGGCTTCGTTCGCGATGCTCCTTCGGATCTTCGTGGAAGGCCTACCAGCACTCGGCGAAGAGTGGAAGACGCTGTTCTGGGGTTTGGCCGTGGTCACCATGACCGTGGGGAACATCGCCGCGCTGACCCAGAGCAATCTAAAGCGGATGCTCGCCTACTCGTCGATCGCCCACGCCGGCTATCTGTTGATCGGCGTCGTGGTCGGCACCGAGCGCGGCGTCGCGTCGATGCTCGTGTATCTCGGCGTCTACCTGTTCATGCAGCTCGGGGCCTTCGCTATCGTGACTGCGATGCGTCGTCGCGACATCATCGGCGACGAGTTGAAGGACCTGACCGGCCTGTTCAAGCGGAGTCCGGTCGTCGGGTTCGCGATGCTGTGTTTCATGCTCTCGCTTGGCGGCATTCCTCCGACCGCCGGCTTTATGGGCAAGCTGTGGCTCTTCGGCGCCGCGATCGACGCAGGAGAGATCTGGCTGGTAGTGATCGCCGTGCTGAACAGCGCGATCTCAGCCTACTACTACCTTCGAGTGGTCGTTTTCATGTGGATCAACGAAGATGAACCCGCCGGGTCGCCGATCGCGATCGGTCCCGCGATGGCCGTTGCCCTTGGCGTCGCTTTGCTGGGTACGGTGGTCCTGGGGCTGTATCCCGAGGCGCTGTTCTCTCACGCCCAGGCGGCGGCGAGCACGCTCGAGGGTCTCTCCTCAAACATCGCTCTCCGCTAGTTTTTCCTGGCGAGGCGTCCGCCTGGCGACGTTGCTTCGTCGGTCACAGCCCGCCTGGCTGCTCCCTCCTGGCGCCTTGCCCCACGAACGCTACCTCTTTCAGACGGGGCTGCGCCCCGAACCCCACGCGGCCACTACGCGGGGACCCCAATTGCCCCGTTCCGTGACCGCGGGGCGCGCATTGTCGCGCGCCCGTGCCTGCCAGCCCGTCACATGGGAGCGGGCGGTGGGAGCGGGCATCTCGGTCCGCGAACCGTCGGAGACGAGCCGGGAGACCGTGCCGCCGCGGGTGGGGACCGTGCGTGGGCGCGGAGTTTTAACGCCGGGTTTTGGATCAGCTACGCGTTCGCTTTTCCCTCGGTGCCCAGGATCAGGCACTCCGTTAGCCCGCGCGAAGCGCCCTGAGTGCCAAGGTGAGGAGAGCGGGACTCGTCGACCGGTTCGCGGATCGAGATGCCCGCTCCCGCCGCACGCGTACGGACGCACCGGATCAGCCCTCCACATGGCAAGCGTCGACTCGGGGCAGAACCCCGTCGCAGCGCCGAGACGTTTTCCCAGGAGGAAAACCGCTCAGGTCATCGGTCGCGCACAGACGCGCATTGGCCAAGCTCGAGTACTAGCTGGGTCGAGATGAGTCGATCTGGCTCAACGAGTCCTGTATCAACGCATCGTTGTCTTCCGCTGTCAGGTTCTTCTTGATCAGCTTGGAGGCGACGCTCAAGGACAGGTCGACGACTTCGTGGCGGATCTGCTGGACCGCCCGGGCGGTTTCCTGCTGAATCTGCCGTTCGGCGGCCTGGACCATCGCCGCCGCCTCTGTCTTGGCTGTCTGGTGCAGGTCTTCCCGGACGACCTCCGCCGCCGCTCGGCTCTTGGCGACGATCGACTGCCCCTCGGCCCGCGCCTCAGCGATGAGTTGCGCTGATTTCTCTTGTAGTTGGGCCAGTTCGTGCTGGGCGGCGTCAGCGTCGTCCAACGACTTGCGAATGGTGGCTTGTCGCTCGTCGAGCGCCTTCAGTAGCGGCGTCCAGGCGAACTTCGCCAACAGGCCGAGCAGGATCAGAAAAGTGAGGATGGTCCAGATGAAGAGCCCGGGATCGGGCTGGACCAACGGGTTATCCATAGGGCGCTCCCTCTAGTCGCGTAATGGTATCGAGAGGTCTCTGCGTCCCAGCTATTTCAGGAGGACGACGGCGAAGATGAACACCTCGGCCAGAATCGCCACGCCTTCCAGGAGAAAGAGCGGGAGGTTGACGGCTCCGGTGATTTCCGCGACGGCAGACGGCTGACGAGCGATGCCCTCGGCGGCAGCAGCCGCGAACTTGCCGATACCGAGACCCGCTCCGATCACCACCAACCCGAGACCGATCGCCACGCCCCCGATGTAATACAGATCCATTCCGATAACCTCCGTGTGTGTGTGTCGTTACCAAGAAGCCGAAACTAGTGATGCACGTTGATGGCCATGCCGATGAAGACCGACGTGAGCAGGGTGAACACGTAGGCCTGGACCACGACCACGATGATTTCGAGCGCGGAAATACCGACCGCAAGTGGGAGGACCAGTGTGACCCCGACCCCGATGCCCACGGCGGCGCTTGCGAATATCTCTGCAAAGAGGAAGACGAGGGACAGAATAGCCAGAATGGCGATATGCCCGCCGGTCATGTTCGCGGCCAGCCGCATCGTCAGCGCGAACGGCTTGACGAACATGCCCATGAGCTCAATCGGGATGAGCAGGGCATACACCGGTTTGGCCAGACCGGATGGCACCAGATTCTTCCAGTGCTTGATGAACCCATGAGCCATCGTGCCGGCGATCATGATGGAGAAGAACGTGATCGTGGCCAGCGCGGCGGTGACGTTGTAGTTGGCGGTGGCGGTGGTCCCGCCGTGCAGCACACTGTTAATCAGCGATTCCGAATCGTGGGAGTTCCCCAGCACGAACCGGTCGACCATGCCGAGCGTCTCGAACATTGGGATCAGGCCGACGACATTGCACACCAGGATGAAGACGAACAGGGTCAACATGAGCGGCGTCCAAGTGTTCACGAACTTGGCGCCGACATTGGGAAGCACGACCGAGTCTCGGATCGACTGGACGAGCCACTCCAGACCGTTCATGAAACCGGTGGGGATGCGTCGTTCTTGCTTCAGATACGCGCGGGTGGCCATCGTAATGACCAGAAAGAGGAAGCCGGCCACGAGCCACATCATCATCACATGCTTGGTCACCGAGAAGTCGATGCCCGCGATGTGCGGCAGGTGGACGAGGGGGTGATCCAACGAGCTGTTCGACACATGCTCGATGATCACTTCACCGGCGTTGAAGCCTTCTTCCGCGCCGTGTGCGGCGTCGGCGGCATGCTCGCCCGCCTGCTGCGCCTCTTCGGCGTGTTGTGTGGTCATGATGCGGAACCCGGCGCCGAGCTAGTTGCCGGTGGCGGCGGTGCCGGTTTGGGTGAACAACGTCTTGAAATACACCGCTTCAATGATCTGAAGGGCGACGAAATACACAGTAAAGCTGATGATGAACGGAAATGGGTCACGTGTCACAAACGCAATCACCACAGACACATATGCCGCGTAGAACACCATCTTCGCCAGGAAGGCGACCGTCATCCTGGTGGTCAACGCGCTCAGAGCCGTGCGGGTTGTCCGTTCCACCATGACGATAGTGGCGATGCCGACCATGAGCGGCGCCGCCATGCCCATGAATGCCGGCGCGGCGGTTTCGGGGGCCACCAGAGCCGTGAACAGGCCACACGTGGCCACACACACTGCGACAAGTATCCCCGAGAGCTTCATTTCTTCCAGACCGTCTTCGCCAGTTCGTAGAACCCGACCACAACACCCAGCAACATGCCGGCGAGCAGGAACCACGGCGACGAGGTCACAGCCCACCGATCTATCAGATATCCCAGCCCGCCCAGGACGCCGATCGCACCGATCAGCGTGTAGCCGGCCGATGCCGCCGGTCCGGCCCGGCGGACGTTTTCCTGCAAGGCCTGGAATGATCTTGCGAGAAAATGGTCGTTCGGATCGGGCATGCAACGAACGGACTCAGGCACGCCCGATTCCAGGGTGCCCAGATGACCAGCAAATCCCAGCCGACAGGATCGATTCCACACCCAGACAGAGGCCGTTTCCAGCCATCTGGAAACACACGATCATAACAGGCGGAGCAGGCCGCTGGCAACAGAGCGGCGAGTGGAGACGGGAGGCCAAAACGCGTATGTCTGCCGCATCTGCAGGAGCGTTCTGCACCAGAACATCGCGCGGCTCATGAACTGCAAAGGTGCCCCGCTTCAGTGACGATTCCGGGGCCGTCCACCCTGCTGGCGGATCTGGAGGCCGTGGTCGTGGGTCGACGCCATGCAGGCCCTTGAGGCGACCTCGCTTCCTGTCGGGCCCGGTGTGTCAGAGGCCACCGTTGACTACTTGCTCGCGATGTGTCTGAAGGAGATCGGACAAGTCGACGCGGCTCGGGAGGGACTTCGTCGCGCCGCGGACGCCCAGGGGGCGCTGTTGTCCGTGGGCGGGCCCCCGATCGAACCGCTCGCCGTTCGTGAGCTGACCAACCTGCCGTGAATCTGGCGTCCGCCCATGTCCGCGTGCGGCGGTGGCGTGGACAACCCCGGATGCCCGCCGGGCCACGCGGCTCCGGAGACTCCAGGCTCCTACACCACGAAACGGTCACAACCGGGTGTGACGACGCGCTCGTTCCCGGGCCGCCAGGACATCAATACTGGGCTACCGTGACAATGGTGCGGAAGATGTCTTCCGTTTGGGGCAGGATCGCGTCTTCGAGATCGGGGTGATAAGCGACCGGGCAATCCAGGGCGCCGACCCGCTTGATCGGAGCGTCGAGTTGGTCGAACAGCTCATCAGCGATGCGCGCCGCTACTTCCGCGCCGAATCCACACGTCAGCTGGTCCTCGTGGGCGACCACCACGCGGCTGGTTTCAGCCACCGCGGAAGCGATGGCTGACCAGTCGAAGGGGGCCAGGGTGCGCAGGTCCAATACCTTAACGCTGATGCCCTGCTGGGCGACCCGCTCCGCGGCCAGCAGGGTCTTGTGGACGAGCGCACCCCAGGTGACGACAACCACGTCGCTACCTTCACGGCACACGCGTGCGCGGCCGAACGGCACCTGGTGATCGGGCCCCAGATACGCCGCCTTGCTGTGGAGCTGGCGGTAGAGGTGTTTGGGCTCCAGAAAGAGCACTGGGTCGTCGCACCGAATCGCGGTGCGCAACAGACCAGCCGCGTCTGCGGCGTTGGACGGATAGGCGATACGGATACCGGGGCAGTGGGCGAAGATGCTCTCGCCGGACTGGCTATGGTACAGCGACCCGCCACGCAGGTAACCGCCGATCGGCGCCCTGATGATGAGCGGACAGGAGAACATGTTGTTCGACCGGTACCGCAGCATCGTCAGCTCGTCCCGGATCTGCATCATGGCGGGCCAGATATAGTCGAAGAACTGGATCTCGACAATTGGCTTGACACCCCGAATGGCCATACCGATGGCCCGCCCGACAATATTGGCCTCGGCGAGTGGGGAATTGAACACCCGCTCTCGTCCAAAAGCGCGCTGCAAGCCTAGCGTGGCTTTGAACACACCTCCCTTGCCCTTGACGGACGAGAGCGCCTCGGCTCGGCTGCAGTCGGCGACATCTTCACCGAATGCCACCAGGAGGGGGTTTCTCGCCATCTCGTCGTGCAGCGTACGGTTGATGGCGGCCACCATCGTGATCGGGTCACCCTCGGGCGTGCCAGCGACGTCGAACGCCTCCGATGTCGGATCGACATCGGGTGAGTACACAAAACGCAGCGCCGTGGTCTGAGCCGGCGGCGTCGCCACTAGCGCTCGATCGGCAGCGTCCTGAACCTCGTTGTCCACGTCGCTCGCGATCCGGGCCAGCGCGTCGTCGTCGGCGATGTGTTCCCCACGCAACAGGTCCGCGAAACGGTCGAGCGGGTCACGGCTTCGTTCGTCCGCCCGCTCCTCCTCGCTCTTGTACATCCTCTCGTCGTCCGACAACGAATGGGAGTAGAGGCGAACGACGCTCGCCCTGACTAGCGCCGGCCCGCGGCCGCCGCGGGCGTACGCCAACGCGCGCCGCATGGCGGCGTAACTCTGCAGGGCATCCGTTCCATCGGTCTCGATCACCTCAAGGCCTGGGAACGACGACACCAATTGCGCGATGTTGCCGCCCGGCGTTTGAATCTCCACCGGAACGGAGATGGCGTACCCGTTGTCTTCGATAAGGTAGACGACTGGCAGTCGTCTGGTGCAGGCGGTGTTGAGCGACTCCCAGAACTCGCCTTCGCTGGTCGCTCCATCGCCCAGCGAGACGAACACGACTTCGCCGTCGGCTCCGCCGGCCCCCGGGATTTGGGAGACCTCGGCGCATCCGACCGCGTGCAGACACTGCGTGGCGACTGCGCTCGAGGGGGACACGAGATTCAGTGTCGCGTCGCTCCAGTGGGCTGGCATTTGTCGTCCGCCCGAGCTGGGGTCACTCTCGGCACCGACGGCCGCGAGCAGCATCTCATGCGCGGTGACCCCGAGGGCCAGACAGAACGCCCGATCCCTGTAGTAGGGGAAGAACCAGTCGCGTCCCGGTTCGAGCTGCATCCCGGCCGCGACCTGTATTGCCTCGTGTCCTGCCCCGCTAATCTGGAAGAAGCTCTTGCTCTGGTTGTTGAGTTGGATTTCCTTGTCGTCCAGTCGACGCGACAGTAGCATCGTCCGATACAGTCGGAGCAGCTCGTCGCGCGACAGTCCCGCGTGCAGCTGCGCGTGCGGCGCGGTGTTCGTGCCGCTGGAGACCATCGAACTCTTCATGATGGTGGGGTCCAGAGGGCCTCGATTTTTCTCAACGCTCGGGGTGTGGCCCGCATGACTGGTAAATTATATCACCGTGGTCGTCCGTGACCAGTCCATCCTAGAACTCTTGCAAGTGGTTGTATTTAAAAGGGTAAATAGACATGTCTACACTCTACCCGCCCGGTGGCTCTGTGATCGGATGGAGCGAACTCGAACTCAAGAAAGTCACCGAGCTGATCTCTCGCAAGCTGGTGGCTGGGGATCGCCAGATGATCGCGCAGGTGTATTTGAAGCGGGGCGCCCTGGTGCCGTTGCACCGGCACGAGAGCGAGCAAATGACCTACGTGCTCGATGGGTTGTTGAAAGTGCGGGTGGCCGGCGAGGAGGTGATCGTGCGAGACGGTGAGGTCGTTCGGATTCCCAGTGGGGTTTCGCATCAGGCAGAGGCGCTGACTGATACGTTTGAACTCGATCTGTTCAGTCCCATCCGCGATGAGTGGCTCGACCCGGACGCGACCTGATCGCCCAGGGCGCGCGACCTCCGTAGACGGGGCGCCGCCCCGAACCCCCCGCGACCGCTCCGCGGGGACCCCGAGAGCCCCACTCCGCGTCCGCGAGGCGCGCAGGTGCGCGCCTAGGCGGCCGGCCGGGGCTGAAACGCAGCAGGAACTGAAAATGTCGAAGGGGGTTTTCTGACGAGGCGTTCGTCTGGCCAGGCGCGAGGAGGGAGCAGCCAGGTGGGCTGTGACCGACGAAGCAACGCCGCCAGACGGGCGCCTCGTCGGAAAACCGTTAATGCACGGGTTCGTCCCAGTCGTCGCCTCCGCCGCGATACACGTTGAACTTCTTTCGCAAACGGCCCATTTTCCACCGTAGGTATCGGTACTTGATCTCCGCCATGACACCGAATCGACCGAACTGGCCAAGGCCGGCGCCGCTTCCGCCACATTTCAGGTAGAGGTAACCCACGATCAGGCCGCCGAGGTGAGCCATGTGTGCCACCCCACCGGCCGTGTCGCTGAGCGAGGAAAAGAAGACGAAACCGCCGATAATCAGAACGAAGTACTTGGCAGGGATCGGGATCGGAAACGGGAACATGTACAGCGGACGGGTCGGGTAGTAGATGGCGAACGCCATCAGGAGCCCGTACACCGCGCCGGAGGCGCCAATCGTCGGCGTCACGTACATCCGTTCACCGAATACCGACGGTATGAGCGACGCCGCCAGCATCGCCACGCCCGCCCCCGTTCCGGTGACGAAGTAGTACCGCAGGAAAAACTGCGAACCCCAGAGACGTTCCAGTTCCGTGCCGAACATCCACAGCGCCAGCATGTTGAACAGGACGTGCGTGAACCCGCCGTGTAGAAACAGATACGTGAACGGCTGCCAGAGCCACAATCGGCCGAAAACCGCCGCCGGCGTCAACCCAAAGAACTGAACCAGCACGGGCGCGATCTGCATCGCCACGAAGGTCCCGACGGTGGCCCAGATCAGCATCTTCACGATAGGCGTGACGGCGCCGGGGCCGAAAGAGGACAGCGTCGAGGAGGGTGCGTATCTGCGCATGGCGTCTGGTGTCCGAGGGGATGTCAATCGTACCACGGCGGCGCCGGCACGACGCCGGGAGGTTCTCAAAGAACGGTTCGCCCGGAAACCCAGCAGGCTGCGGGAAAAATGCCAGCCCGGGCGCGCACATGCGCGCCCCGCGGCCACGGAGTGGGGCTCTGGGGGTCCCCGCGGAGTGGCCGCGTGAGCCCCGTCTGAGTACTAGTCTCGGAGGCGACGGACGATCTGGGTCGCCGCGGTCTTGAACTCGGCGAGTCGCAACAGGGCGGCCATGCCGGCCAGCACGGAGACCCCCAGGGCAATCTCCAGGCTGACCATCCCGGCGAGTCCCATGAATCCTGGATTGGGCCAGAGGGCCGTGAGCCAGATGTGCGCGACACGCAGGGCGAAACCCATGACCCCGGCGGCGACCGCGATCTTGGCGAGACAGGTTGCAAGTGCGGCGCCGTCGAGTCCGCCGAGTCTCGGTCTGAGCAGGACGAGTAGCACGGTCGCGTTCGCGAGAGCGGCGATGGATGTGCCAAGGGCCAGGCCCTGATACCCCAGGATCCTGACCAGGGTGAGATTCAACACGATGTTGAGGACCATCGATCCGACGCTGACATAGGCGGGGGTGAGGCTCGTGCCCAGCGCGTAAAACGTGGGCACGGCCAAACGCACCGTCGAGTAGCCGACGATGCCGGGCGCGTAGCATGCGAGAGCGACCGCCGTCGCGCGTGTGTCCAGCGGCGTGAATTCTCCGCGCTCGAAGATCAGGCGGACGATTGGTTCCGCCAGGACGATCAGGCCGACCGTCGCCGGTATCGTCAGGACCAGCATCAGCCGCAGGCCCTGTGAGACGGTCCGGCGCATCGCCGCCATCTCGGCGCGGGCCGCGTGATGTGAGAGCACGGGCAGCGCGGCCGTGGCGATAGACACCCCAAGCACGCCGATCGGGAGATACATCAGCCGAAATCCGAAGGTCAGCCAGGTGACCGCGCCGGTGCCTTGGCTCGTTGCCAGAAACGTGTTGACCAGCACGTTGACCTGCACGGCTGCGCCCGCCACTGTGCCGGGACCCATCAGCCCCAGAATCGTCCGGAGCCCGCGGTCTGCCATATCGAGCGCCGGTCGGTATCGAAAGCCTTCTCGGTGCAACACCCAGTACTGCAAAGCGATCTGGCCGAATCCACCGATGACCACGCCAAATGCGATCGCCATGATCGGCTCGAGATTGAAGCGCGGCATGACCGGCACGAGGAGGAACGCACTCGCAATGAGGCTGACGTTGAACATCGCGGGGGACAACGCCGGTACAAAAAATCGGCGTAGCGAGTTCAGCATCCCCATGCAGGCAACGGCCACCGCGACCAGCATCAGGAACGGCAGCATGACCCTGGTCAGGGAGATGGTCAGTTCGAGCTTGCCCGGAATGTCGGCGAAGTCTCGAGCGAACAGCCGGGTAAGCGGCTCCGCGAAGAGGATGCCCGCCATCACCAGGACCCCGGTGATGACGATCAGCGCCGTGATGATGTGACGCCCGAGCTGCCAGGCGGCGTCGCGACCCTCTTCCGTTAGACGCCGCGTGAACGTCGGTATGAACGCGGCACTCATCGTGCCCTCGGCGAAGAGATTACGTACGAGGTTCGGAACGCGAAGGGCGACGTAGAACGCGTCCGTCGCGTTGCCCGCGCCGAACATGAAGGCCAGTACCTGATCTCGCACCAGGCCCAGCACCCGACTGGTCATGGTCGCGAGACCGACGACGGCGGCTGAGCGGGCAAGCCCACTCGGGGGCGCCTCGGATGCCGGTGGATCAGGTGGGGGGGGCGCCGCGGGTGCGCTCGGCACGGAGGGACTCATTCGCGCGGGAGCAGCGTACCATAGGAATCACCTCAAGAAGACCTCTGCGACTCGCGGTGTCGCCCATTTCACATCGTGCCGCTCGCGGGGTTGTAATGTGTGCAGTTGTCGAACCGCGTCGCTGGCGTTCGGTAGGGCGCGATCGACGACGCCTGCATCACATGATGACCACATGCCAGATGGAGGCTCAGAACGACTTCGGTCTGCTGGTGGATACCTATCAGACCGAGATGCTGCGGTATCTGCGGCGTCTGACGGGTGATGCCGCGACCGCCGACGATCTGTTTCAGGATACGTTTCTACGCGCGTTCAAGGCGTTCTCCCGGTTGCGGTCGAATCCGAATCACCGAGCCTGGCTGTATCGCATTGCCACGAATCGGTTCCTCAACCATCGCCGCCGCAGGCGGCACGGAGTCGAGGTTCCGCTCA
>Ga0310124_10001597_pt1 | contig 15709 bp, 15 predicted proteins | sample CB11b_AW_Bot5_MG_FD_203507 | JGI IMG/M metagenome (GOLD analysis project Ga0310124, IMG submission 203507) | Marine microbial communities from Western Arctic Ocean, Canada - CB11b_AW_Bot5 | ecosystem: Environmental > Aquatic > Marine > Oceanic | place: Canada: Western Arctic Ocean | collected...
CGTCGGTGAATACCGCGACGCCGACGGCCAGACACCTGTTCTGCAATCCATTCGCACCGCGGAGGCACAGCGTTGTTGCCGCGGCGACGACGAAGCCACCCTAAGCCCGCGCTACGCTACCATACAAGCGCCCGGCGGTACGGGTGCATTACGTGTCGCCGGTGATTTCGTCCATACCCAGTTTCCGTCAGCCACCCTGTGGCTCAGTGAGCCGACCTTGGCCAATCACCCGAAGATCTTTGCTGCCGCGGGTCTGCCAACTGCATCCTACCCCTATTACGACGGCAGCACCCACGGCATCGACTTCGACGCCATGACGGCTGCTCTCGAATCAGCGCAGACCGGTGATGTCGTGCTGCTACACGGCTGTTGCCACAACCCCACCGGTGCCGACTTGAATCACGACCAGTGGCAACGCCTTGGCGACACCGTCGTCACCAAGGGACTGTTGCCCCTCGTCGACTTCGCATATTAGGGATTCGGTGATGGACTTCAGCAGGATGCTGCCGGGCTGGGCAACCTGGTCGAACGAGTGCCAGAGGCCCTGATTGCCAGTTCCTTTTCCAAGAACTTCGGCCTCTATCGTGAGCGTGTCGGCGCCTTGACCGCCATGGCTGCCACACAGAATTCGGCACACAATGTGCTCAGTCAGCTGAAGGTGTGTGTGCGCACCAACTTCTCGAATCCGCCCGCCCATGGTGCGGCGATCGTCACCGAGATCCTGCCGGATGAGAATCTGCGAGCTCGGTGGGAGGCGGAGGTAGGTAACCGCCATGCGTGACCGGATCAACGGCATGCGAAAGTTGTTGGTGAGCAAGCTGCAAGAGTCAGGTGCGGCAACCGCGTCGGGGGACTTCTCCTTCATCGAAGCACAGCGCGGAATGTCTCCTTCTCGGGTCTGACCTCTGAGCAGGTCGAACGATTGCGCCGGAAACATGCCGTCTACATCGTGGGATCGGGCCGCATCAACGTCGCCGGAATCACCGCCGACAACGTCGACAGCTTGTGCAGTGCCATAACCGCGGTGCTCTGACCAGCTTCAGCCTCTTTCAGTACACCGACAGTGCTCGCAGGCGCTGGATGATCGGTGTCAGCAGTTCGACGACGCCGTCCACCTCGGCGGCGGTGTTCTGGTATCCGAGACTGAAACGGATCGCTCCCGCTGCCAGACGTGGCTCCCGCCCCATCGCCAGCAGCACGTGCGACGGTTCCGCAGTTCCGGAAGTGCACGCCGAGCCACTGGAGACGGCGATACCCTCCAGATCCAGACCCAGCAGAATCGACTCAGCTTCCACTCTGCGGAAGGAGATGTTCAGCGTACCGGGGAGACGGTGGCTGCGACTGCCATTGATGACGACATCTTCGATGCTTTCCAGCACCCCTCGTTCGAGGCGGTCTCGGAGTCCACTCAGTCGCCCAGCATCCTCCTCCATATCCGTCTGACGCAGGGCGGCGGCGGCACCAAAACCGACGATACCGGCGACATTCTCGGTGCCGGCACGCAGATTGCCATCGTGCCCACCGCCATGAGTCCAGGGCGCCAGCACGGTCCCTGGGCGAACATAGAGGGCCCCCACCCCCTTGGGCCCGTTGATCTTATGCGCCGACAGCGACATGAGGTCAGCTCCCAGCCTGTCGACATCGACGGGAATCTTACCGAAAGCCTGTACTGCATCGATGTGGAACAGCACGCTTCGTTGGCGTAACCGGGAGCCGATCTGTGCCAATGGCTGGATGGTGCCCGTCTCGTTGTTGGCCAGAATCAACGACACCACACCGGCGTCGCTGCTGCCGACGATGTCGACGACAGCGGCAGGATCGATCCGCCCTTCCTCGTCGACGGGAATAAATGTCACATCACCGCCGAGGTCGCGTCGAGCCTGGGCCGAGAACAGTACCGCGGGATGTTCTACAGCGGAGGTGACGATCTGGTCATGTCCGCACAGAGCCCAGTTGTCGGCCTCGGTACCGCCGCTGGTGAAGTGCAACTCTTGCGGGGATGCCCCGAGAAGCGAGGCGACCTGCTGCCGTGCCATTTCAACCGCAGCGCGCGCTTGACGGCCCGCAGCATGGGGGCTGGAGGGGTTGCCGAAAATATCCCCGAGAAAGGGCTCCATCGCCGCCCGGACTTCCGGCCGCAGAGGTGTCGTTGCATTGTGGTCGAAGTAGATCATCTGAACTGTACTTCGACACTGTAGGCGACGGCCACGACCTGTCCTGAAAGTAGCCGTCCACGGCTGTCAAATGCTGTGCCATCGGCATAGACGAACCGTTCGCTCTCCCCCAGCACCACGCCCTCATCGCCACGGACCAGCGCCACAGAGTCAATCTCCGATGTCCGTTGCAGCAGCCTGCCAACGGCGCTATCGATCAGTTCTACACCGCGAAACTTCTCGATCTGCCCCTGCTCCTGCAGCCGCGAGATCTCCTCCCACATCGAACTCTTGTCCTCCTCGAGGCGTCGCGCTGCCAACAAATACAGGGAGTAGACTTCGTCACCCTGTGACAGGCCCTCCCAGCGGTTCTCACTTGGGGCATACTGCCACCGATCGGCAAATACGGTGCCGTCGTGCAGGACGGTGTTCGTTCCCTCAGAACTGTAGAGGAATGCATATACCTCGCAGTCCTGGTCCGCGCGAAATCGCAGTTGCAGGCGGTCCCCCTCGTCGAGTTGGCCCCCTTCCACGAACTCTATGAGGCGCGGGAAGCCACCCTCGTCACGGCGTACGAGCAGGTGGAATTCCAGATTCAAATCCGCCAGGGAGGCGACAACCGACTTCGACCCGCGTGCCTGATATGCCGTCGTCAACCGCGTCAGATCCCGTTGCGAGAGGCGGACCGTCGACTCGTCCCGCAGATCACCGGTGCCACCATCCACCAAAGCCAGACGCAGATACACCCAGGGCGAGGCGAGGTGGACCTGGCCAGCGCTGAGCAGATTTCCGGGTAACTGGCGCCAATCTCTGGGTAACAATTCATCCGCCCGCCAGTCGATGTCCTCGGCTCTGCCTTTGCCCGCAATACCGGCATCGGGGCGAACCTGCACACCGGCGCGGACCGCTGCCGACAACAATGCCTCGTCGAGGGCCAGCGTCTCAGCAGAGATCTTGCCATCGAGCAGACGGAAACCGGCGACAGTGACGGTGTCGGTGTCCACCGTCCCCCACCCTCCTACTACCTGTATCAGTTGGGCATGGACATTCGCCGTCCCCGCCCCCCTGGAGCCTGGCCAACAGGAGACCAGGAGCAACACCACGGGCACACATGCAACGTGAAAGACAGCCTTGCTCAATCGTCCTCTCCCTTGTCGGGTGGTTCGCCACCGCGCTCGAGAAAAGCGGTGCCCGTCAACAGTTCCCGCGGCAGTCCGACAAAATTATCAGGGCGTGGCTTGGTGGAGACAACGACGTCAGGCTCTGTCGTGCCGCCCTGCGCGTTTGTCAGCGCCGATGGCTTCGCCCGCGTTCGCGCTCGCGCCCGCAACTGCCTCTCGAGGAGAATACGGCCGAGCAACTGCTTGGCTTGCTGCAGGATGGGTCGACGGCGCTCGTCGCGCTCCGAGACTTGCTCAAGAACCTCATACATGGCGGAGACCGCAGGTGGACCGAGACTTGGGATGCGATTCAGCAACTCTTCGTATTCGTCGCAGAGATCCATCCGCACGAGGATGTTTGCCAATTGTGCATTTGTGTCCGGATCCGAAGGACCAAAATCGGCTCGGGTCCAGGCATTGACACTCTGCACGCGGAACAAAGCACTGCCGTAGCCGGCGATGAATTCCTCCGTCTCCGACCTCAGAGCCTCGGGGTGGATCCGGCGATGACGATTGTGATCCAGCACCAGTCGGCGCAGCAACGGCTCGCTGAGCCGCAGCCCTCCCAAAGCCTCTGGCGCCCTCGGAGCCATTCGGTATCCGGCGGTCACGGGCTCTCTCGCCGTAGGCGCTGAGCACGTCGGCGAGCAACAGGTAGTCGAGTAGCATCCAGGCGGCGAAGATCACTCCCTCGGCGATGGACCAGTGATTGTAGCCCTTCTCTTCGGCCTGAAGCAGCAGGATTTCGGGCAGATAGATGGTCCGACGTCGGCGACCGATGTGTACCGCCTGATGACACCGAACGTCACGAAAGTGGAACCGCGTGTCGCCACACACGAGCGTGATGGAGATCGGGCCATCGATCAGAGCATCGCGCAGATACGGGGGCACCTTCTTCAGTACGCTCCAGAAAAACAGCACGAGGGGATCGGCGGCATGCAGGCGGGGCAGGCGACGATCTTCAGGAAAATGAGGCAGGCGGGTTTGCTCGCCAAACAGGATCACGCGCTCCGAAGCGGAGATCGACCGGTTGATGTCGACGTGCGAGACGTCGCCATCCAGTATGCCGAGATTGACCTCGGTGGGGGTCTCGTTATGGGGTTGTGCCTCCGTCATCTTTTTCGAATATACGGAACAGGCGTGACAAATTCGCGCTCCGGATTGCTATCATACACATATAATGCCGACCACAAAGCCGACCTGCTGACTTCAAAGCTATGATCTTGACTTCGATGTTCTTGAGCCACAAGCGCTTTGCTGCTGGCGTCGTCGCCCTCGATCTCGCACTCTTCTGTACTTCCTGCTCGACGCCGCCGGCACCACCCAAGCCGGATGAACCACCCGTCTCCCGGGCGGGAGCCGACCAGGATGTTCCATTGGGTTCACTGGTCACCCTCGACGGATCCACTTCCTCAGATCCCGATGAAGAGGTGCTCTCCTACGCTTCATCCGCCGCCGTGGACAACCCCGCATCGGTGGTACTGACCAGTACATCCATCGTTCGTTTCACCCCACGAAGCCTGGAGAGTATACCTTCATCCTCATCGTCACGGCGGGCGCCACGTCGAGCCTACCGGACTCGATACGTCTCACCGTGCAAAGTGACGACAACCGATCGCCTCTGGCGCAGGCCGGGCCCGATTATGCCGCCGCTCTCGGAGGCAACTTCTTCCTCGACGGGGCCAGTAGTTCGGACGCCGACGGCGACCCGCTCACGTTCCTATGGACGACGCTGGTCGATCCCGACATCATCTCGATCGTGGACTCAGCGTCGGTGCAGACCGCGATCATCCCCCTGCTGCCTGGGACGTACACATTCCAACTCCAGGTCAGCGATGGGACCCTGATCGGAACCGACGACATCACTGTGCTGGTAACAACGGAGGGCAATGTCACCCCCATTGCCAAGGCGGGGCCCCCGCAGTCGCCGTCGGCACCCGTGCCGCGACGGCAGCGGTTCTCTCGATGCAGATGGCGATAGTCTCAACTATCACTGGTCGGTGGGAAACAACCCAGGAGGTAAGCGTTCTGTGGCTGGGCGGGCAAACGGCTGCTCACGGAAGCGGAATGAGAGAAAGCGGCGAGGGGGAAAATGACGAGCGCCGGTTCTCATGGGGTGATGAAGATCCGAATCTCTACGCGCTCACCTTCCCCGAGGCGCGATTACTGAACTACAACAACATCACCAGCGAGACCGCCGCCGTCGGCCAGCATGCTGATGGCGTCGGCCCCTATGGCGTGCACAACCTTGCCGGCAACGTCATGGAATGGGTCGCCGATTGGTATGACCCCAGCCACTACACCGACAGTCCCGGCACCGATCCGACAGGCCCCGCCACCGGCGAACAACGGGTTGCCCGAGGTGGTCACTTCCTGGTCTCGCGGGAGGTGGTCACCGTAACCGTGCGCAATCGGACCCAAATTGAGACCCGCGACCTGATTCCGCTGCGGTCGCACCCTGCCACCCCCCTGAGATCGACATGTACCCAATGACCGATTCACCGGAAAATCGCAAGATTCTCATCGTCGACGACGCTGCTCCATGCGCGACAGCGCGGGCAGGTACTGGGTTTCGACGACTCGATCCCAGCTCATCGCCGCCGCCGCCGCCTGCCCCGCTTCGAGCAGATGCTGACGTCCCTTTTCATCTGCAGGCAACGTACGGGCCAGCACCTTGGCCAGTTCCCGGCTGCACCGGAGCTCCCAGCTCTGGCGGTCAGCCGCTTCGAAGGATCGCCACCCCGCTGCATCCGCCGGCGCCGCTGCACCGATTTGGGTAAATTCACCGTGAACGAAGACGGGCGGCCCCTCTGCATCCGCCGTAACCTGTTGCAGAAATCCAAGACAACCACACACATCGCTGATGACACTCACGGCACCGGATGCCAACGGTTCGATCTGCGCAATACCAAAAGGTTCGTATGTGGACAGACCAAACTCGGCGTCACTGCCCCGTCTCAGGTCGGCAAATTCCACATCTGCCGGCACGGCCCCAGCGGTGCTGGCCGTGTCGAAGCCGAACTGATTGACGAACAGAACTCGGATTCTGCGCGCCCGCGCGTTGAAGGCACGGACCTTCAAATCGAAAGCCATCTCCCCAGGCGTCAGGTCAGGATACCCCTCGCGATGCACGAGGGGCCAGTCATACTCCCGTCGCATCTGCTCGACACTCGCAGCCAGCCTTGGTCCCGCTTCTGTGGCGAGCACGATGAGCACGGCATCCCGTCCCTGGGCGAGCAGCTCTTCTTCGAGGGCTTCGAGAACGAGTAGATCCCGCCAGAGAGCCTTGCTGGCAACGAGTCGCCCCACGTGAGTGAAGACGAGCCCGGGAGACCAACCGAATAGACCTTCGGCGAAGCTTGCCAGCCGCAGACGGGCGGCTTCGCGCTCTGGCCCCGCCAGTGCGCTGTGTAGTGGGACCCCGTTGTAGACGCGATCGATCTCAATCTGAGAAAATTCAGGACCGAGAAACCGCAGTTCCTGTTGCACGAGATCGCCCACAGCGAACACGGCATCGCAGCGCCAAGCCTGGCGGATGAGAGCATGCTTGAAGAATGCATCCTGTGGACCGAACACGTCTTCGACGAACTGAGTGGAACCGGCGGTGGCACGTAGGGCACCGTAGAATGCGATATCCCCACCTGGTACATCTTCCACGAGGCGTCGCGCTGTCGCTACTTCGTGGGCATAGAATACGGTGAACACTGCGCTATCGTCAGCCAGTTTCGCCTTGAGAGCCGTTGGCAGCCCCATGAACTCATGAGCGATGATGTGCACCGGCACTCCCTGGCGTTCGCCGATCAGGGCCAGTACCGCATCGTATGCCGGCTCCGCGAGACGCACGTACTGTTCGTATTCCCATTCGCTCTCATAACGATCGGAGGCGAGGCCGAAGTGCTGGAACAGTTGGAACTTGAATTGTCCCAGGCCATGCGGAGCACCCCCTTCGACATCCACGAGCAGGACCTCAGGTTCGACTTGAGTGCCGTCTGGACAGTCAAATCGACGACGACCATAGACGATGCGTTGGCCGTAGCGCCTCTCCACTTCATAGAGGAGGGTGCCGACGGATTCGGACCAGGTGCCATTCCGGTTGTCATACAGCACAGTGCCATCGGCACCGAGAGGGGTGGCGCGATGTCGGTCCGTCAGCGGACCAACCAGAATCGTCCGCTGAGTCCCCTTCCGGTATTGCGCCGCTGTGACCAGTCCAGCCAGCACCGCACCGATGCCACCGACCTTGTGGATCGCCTCGTGGGTGACGTGTACGGCGATGCTCATGGGTGACTCCGGGTAACATAGAACGGACTCGTCCAGGCACGATTGCCATCGATCTGCGTGAGACGCACATAGTAGGGTTGAGCCGTGCCACCCGACGGTAGCGATTCCTCATACTCAAAGCGGCACGTCCTGCCATTGCCGCGGGGCAGATACTCAACCCTCACTTGTAGGCCTACCCCCCCAACGGCGTGCACGAAAGGCTCCTGCTCGATGGCGGCCAGGGGCACGGCAAAATCGGTGATGGCGGAATGGAATTCGAGTACGCTGTCAGATGTGACCTCGACGTCGAGAATCACACCGTCCTCGTCACCGGAAGTCACCGACTGCCACGCCACGCTCGTTTCCGTTTGCTCGATGACACCTTCATTGGCGCTGTCGAAAGCATACCCCTCGACTGCCCGGATAACCCCCGCCGTCAGACGCAGACTTCCGTCCCATGTCGCGATCCGGTCCCGCCCCTTGATGCGGGCGCCACTCCAGACGACACGCACACGGGCACGATCACGATCGACGATCTCAGGCCAGCGATAGACACATTCAAGACCTCGCATGACACGGATCTCTTCGATCTGTTCAGTACCCACGGCACGCAACCGCAATCGCATCTCATCACTGTCGTACGCCGCACCGATCCAATGTCCGACGCCCTCGTCGTCAACCGCTTGCACATCGAGCAGGATTCGTGGGCCACTGGTCGCGTAACATCGTCTGGAGTAGAGCGCCTTCCATACGCCCTCACGGGTGAGTTCGTCGGCAAACAAACAGGTCATACCACCGTATACGCCGAAGGAGGACGAGCCTGGATAGCTGGCGCCAGGACGACCTTTGTGGTCGTCGCTCCCACCGGTAAATCCGACTTGATACCCACGCTCGATCGCTTCCTCCAACAACCATTCGAACTGCCCCCACGCCGAGGTGATCTCGATGACGGGTTCCAACGCCGGATCATGATATTCGAGATTTGCCGGTCGCCCGCCGATATGTGGCACCACCAGGGCGGGACGCCCCTTCTTCAGCTGTTCGAACAACTCCTGCACCGGGTAACGATCGGTCGCCACATCGTCGTGATCGGCAACCTGCCAATGGCTGGTCCGATAGATCGGTTGCCCATCGTCGAGGTAGTAGACGTTGCGATCACCGCCGGCTGGCGTCGTCGCCGACCATTCATACCCGGGGAAGAGGACGAACCGGCCGGGCTCGTAGAATTGCGTCGCACAGCGGCCGATGCGCTCCCAGAAGCTGTTGCTGATCTGGAAATCATTGCCCTGGTGTCCGGCGAAGTCGACAAATGCTATATCGCGAGCGAAGGCGAAATAATCCTCCACACTGTTGGTCCCCACCGTCTCCTCGCTCTGGCCGTGAAGGTCACCCCAGAAAGGGCGCAACCCGCCGTTGTCTTCGACAGACTCGATTGGGTTGCTTTCTCCCGACAGCTGGCCGGCCCGGGCGACGATGGTGAAGGTCTCCAGCCCCTTGGCCTGCAACCCTTCAAGGCGAATCGCACCTCCCTCACTGCCGTCGAAGTTCAAAATCCGTGGCAGACCGCTGACCCCCTTGGGGAGCTCAAAGCGCACCTGGCCGCGGTAGCCCCCGGCTGGGTTTCCCCACGTATCCTCGAACTTGACCCCAAGAGCGAAGTCCTCACCTCGCACCACGCCGGTCGGCGCCAGTAACACGAGTCGGGCCGCCGTATCCGGGAGGATCTCGATCTCCGGCTGACTGTCGATCTCGACGAATTGACCAGTACCAAAGGCGTCGACGACAACCTTGAATTCAAAGGTGTGCTCGCGAAAGGTCTGCGCCACGGTGCCGATGGAGCCACCACTGGTGTCACCATAGGTGACGGTGATCGTGTCCCCTTTGGCCAAAGCCCATTCGGCGACATCGATGACGACGCACTTCTGCCAGGGGCGGATGTATCCCTTCGGATCCCAACGATGGGTGACGCGGCCAGCACCACTGTGGGTGACCGTGTAGTAGTTTGGGGCGGTGGGATCTTCGCTCTGCGGCTTGCCCCAGTCGGACGCAAAGCGCCAGGCGATCTTCAGGGTGCCACCATCATCGATACCATATTCCCCAACATGGTAGGTGAGCGTCCATGTCCCCACACTGCCCGCCGTCACGGGTGTGCTCGGAGTCAGCTCCGCCCAGCCACGGTATTGCCTTGCATCATGCGTCATGTCAAAGGTTCAGCTGCCATTGGACTCTCTTCTGCAACCCACTATTATGGTGCAGTAGTATAGAAGTCCGTGTGTCCTGGGTCACGCCGCAGACCTTTGCTGACCCCCGATCTTCTGGGTATTATTGAAACTCCCCCTCCCATCCCACCGACACACAACCGAGGCGCCATTCTCACGTGACCACTGTACCTGTCCACATCGTCGAGGCCGCCGGTGTCCCCCGGCGTGCCTGGCCGGTTACAGCAGGTCTACCCTTCGCCGCTGGCGAACTGCGTGACATATCCCGTATCCGAATCCTCGACGGGGAGGGCGGCCCTCTCCCCGCATGTGCCAGGGAACTGGCCAGGTGGCCAGACGGCTCGATCCGTTGGGCTCTGCTCGATTTACAGACCGACATCGATGCCCAGGACCGACTCGAGCTCAATCTCGACATTGAGAGTGAGGGCACGGCACCCGTTTCCCAGTTGCGTGCCACAACTCGTGCGGATGTGATCGATGTCGTCACCGGCAAGATCGCCGTTCGGGTGGCGCGCTCCGGCCCCAGACTTGTGCGCTCCGTGTCGCACGGCCAACGTGAATATCTGCGCCCGGACGACGACGGCGCCGACCTGCTGGCCTGGGAACAAGGGGGTGGCGCCCCGTTCTGCGGCGCCATCGAAGAAGCCGAGGTGGAGGAGTCAAATCCGCTCCGCCTCGTGATTCGTGTCCATGGTTCCTTCCACCGTGACACAGAGCGACTCATCGGCTGGGTGGTACGTCTCACCTTCTTTGCCGATCAAGCCTTCATACGCCTGCAGATCACCTTCGTCCACGACGAGCCGACGCGACCCTTCGTCCACCTGCGCCGACTCCTGTTCCACCTGCCCCTGGCACTCGCCCAAAGCGGACGACGGGCATACCTGGGTTCCTTCGAGGCCGGCTGGCAACTGACGCCACCGATTGACGCCGACAGTGGCACCATCGAAATGACGCAGTGGAATCTGGAGCGTCACACCCTGGCATGGGGAGCCGCTGCCGATCGGCAACGCCTTGACCGTACCAGCAACGCCCTTGGTTGGCTGCACGTAGAGGATTCAGATGTTTCAGTGACGATGAAATTGCGGCGACCGTGGCAGAGCTACCCGAAATCCTGGACCTACGACGGCGACCGTCTAGGACTCGAGCTGTTCCCCGACCTTGCTGGATTTCGCAGTGCCGGCGTCGAATCTGGTCGTCGCTGGACGGAGATTGACTATGCCGGTGGCGTGCAGCACGACCGCCCGCTGCGGTTGCCGCAAGGCATGGCAAGGACCCACGAGATCTTCCTGCACTTCGGTGCGCCGGTTGAGCAGGGCGACGAAGTCGATGCCTTTGCACTGGCCGCCGAGATGCCACTGCAGTTGCAGCTACCCTCCAGCCGCTGGGGCGACACGGGTGTCTTTGGCCCATTCCCTGCTTTTGACGACAGCCGTTGGCCACTGGAGTTGAAACTACGCCGTTTCTGTCGACCTCCGAATGGGCGTGGGATCATCAATGATGGGGATCAGGTCCACCTCGAACGGCTCCCCGATGGACGAACCGTGACCCGCACGACGGAGAATCTGGCATACGAACTTCCAAGCTCGATGCTACGCCAATATCTGCGCTCCGGTGATCAGCGCCTGCTCTGGGAGGGCGAGGCCTCTATCCGCCACCTGATGGACGTGGATACCGTCCACTTCTGCAGCGAGCATCCGGATTGGGTAGGTGGCCCCTATTTCGAATGGTCACAGAACCATCACTACCGCACCACCGATGAAGACGAATTGATGGGACCTCGCACCAGTCACACCTGGCTCGGCTCCCTGCTCGATTACCACTTCCTCACCGGTTGTCCGCGCGCCCGACAGGTTGCCGAGATGTGCGCCGACTACTGCCGACGAGCAGCACCCTACGCCTGGAAAGGTCAACTGACAGCCGAGATTGCCGCTCACCCTCTGCAGCAGAAGGAGTGGCCTTTCTCTACCCGCGTGGTCGGCTGGGCCCTGACCGGAATGGGCACCTACTACGATGCCTTTCCAGAGGACCGTTTCCTGCCAGCCATGGAAGCCCTCGTCGATCTGCTCGAAACATGGCAGGATGAACAAGGCCGATGGCGAGACCAGATCGGCAGCCACAACCGCGGTGCTACGCCCTTCATGATCTCCGGGGTCCTGCAAGGGTTGCAGCTCTATCACAAAGCGACGGGGGACCGCCGAGCCCGACGCATGGCACTGGATGGCGCCACCTTCCTGGCACGACATGGGCGGACGGTGGAGGGTATTTTCTACTACAAGGAGTCCCCTGTCAGCGATACACCACACGCTTCCACAGTTATGTGCCTGTCGTCGTTGGCGTGGGCCTACGAAGAGACGGGAGACGAGGAGATTCTCGACGCAGGTTATCGACTCTTCCGTTGGCTCGTCGATGAGGCAGGCGTAGCAACGTACATGCTCAAGGATCTGTTCGCCTTTATGCCACTGTTGAAGCGCTTGGGACTGCTCGATGAGTACGCGCCTGCAGACGCGCGGCAGGCGGCACGCGCCGATTCCGTCCGCCGAAGGGACAGATAGATCATGTGGCTAGCATTCGGTGCCCTCCTCGTCGCTTTCAGCTACGCGCTGATCAAGTTTCTGACCACATTTCACATGCGCCGTCTACATGACCATCACTCACGGCTGCTGAACAACGTCAAACGCGCACAGTGCTGGCTGGGGAGCTGGTGAAACGACTGACGGTTCTTGAGATACGCTTCACCGGGCCTGACAAGCGGCAGGGGGCGCCGGAAGGCAGCCCACAGGTACTGACCACGGCCTTCGACGAACCGACGGGTGGTCTCGAGGCCATGAACGACCTCGCCAGTGAACACCCTCAGGATGTCAATGTTCTACGCGCTGTCCTCGTCGCCGGCATCACGGTGTCGGAGTTCGACCGGGAACATGTGAATCGTCTGTTCGCCCGTACTCTGCATAGCGCACGCCAGCTTATCGAGGAAGCGGAGCCGAGGACGTTGGTCTTCAATGAGAGGGCGCACGGACTGTTGGGTGATCGTCCCGGCATCGAACCGAGTGACAGCGTCGATGGTCACTGGGTGATGTCACTCGTCCATGCTCCAGAGCCCACTACAACCGAGGGCGATCGAATTCGTCTGGGAACCCACCGGTAACTGAACCCGATCCCGAAGACACAGCATGATCGAAGCCGTCTACGCTATCATCATCGTCGCCTTCGCCAGTCTCGGCGTGCTGGCCCTGTTCAATCACCTCGTTCGAGGCAGCGAACTGCGTGAAGCCGTCACCGAACTCCTCACCGCCCAGCAGCAACTGGAGGACCGTCTCAGCGAGGTCAGGACGGAACTCGACGAGGCAAAGTTCGACACGGACAGCATGGATGACGAACGTATCGCCCTCGAGAGTGAACCGAGACACCGGAAAGACGGACGATGACGGAGACTATCGGATCCAGTATTGCCAATCTCGTCGATCGTGCCCTGCGTGAGGATCTCGGTGACAACCTTTCCCCGGAGGCGGACATCACCACGCGCTGGACGGTGGCTGAAGACACACCCGCTCAGGCCCACATCCTGGCGCGTGCCCGGGGCGTCGTCGCTGGCGTTGATGTCGCTGTGGCGGTCTTCAATCGAGTTGACCCGTCCCTGATGCTGCATTGCCACACCGTGGACGGTGCCAGCGTCGATGCCGATGACACGGTGATGGATATCTCTGGTTCAGCTGCGGCCATCCTTGCGGGCGAACGCACGGCCCTCAACTTCCTGCAGCAACTGTCTGGGGTGGCAACCCTCACCCGCACCTATGTCGAGGCCATTTCCGGCACAGGCGCACAGATCACCGACACCCGCAAGACCGTCCCAGGACTGCGCGAATTGCAGAAACATGCCGTGCGCTGTGGGGGCGGTATCAGCCATCGAAGTGGCCTGCACGATGCGGTACTCATCAAGGAAAATCACGTCACCGCCGCCGGCAGTGTCACCGAAGCAGTCCGTCGTGCACGACTCGGGGCCCAGGGCTCACAAAGGCCCGCAACGCGTATCATGTGTGAGGCGGAAGACCTCGACCAGGTTCGCGCGCTCGTGGCGGGTGGCCCCCATCTGGCACCAGACCGCATCCTACTCGACAATATGCCACCCGAGCTGATGCATCAGTGTGTCTCCGTCGTCCGCGAAGTCGTCCCGGACATCGAACTCGAAGCGACGGGAAATATCGATCTAACCACCGTGCGCGCTGCCGCCGAGACCGGCGTCGATGTCATCTCCGTGGGTGCCTTGACGCATTCCGCCCCCGCCTTGGACCTGAGTCTGCTGTTTCTCGCCTAGCCTAATGCAGGCGCAACGTTAGTTCAGGCGCAACGTCGCCGATACGGCCCCATGATCGCTCGGCCAACGGGGCGGATGGACGTCGACGACGGCCGCCGTCAGCGGCGTCATCTCCCCATGTGTGTAGATGAAGTCGATCCGGTCCTTCCAGGCATCCTCAAATCGCGGCGACCAGGTGAACCCTGGTGCCGCCATCGCATCGGCATGAATCGTCCGGTAGGCGTCGACGAAACCGGCTTGCTGCATGAATAGACTCACCGGCCAGTCGACGACAAGGCCACGATGCCGAGTGGCTGTGTCCAGACGCCAGTCGAGATGGCTTGGACTATTGAAATCGCCGGCAACAATCACGGGAGTCTCTGCCGTTCGGTCAGAATTGGGGCCAGCTCCGCCAGCAATCGCTCCGCCTCGTCGGCACGAGTCTTGGCCTCCGCCTGCAGCAAGGCTGAAGCGCTGACTGCCTCGTCCCCTCTCATGCTGCTGCCATAGTCTGGCAGGTACTGCAACCAGGTACTGAAAACGCGCAGCTGCTGCCCAGGGGACATGAGTCACGCCGCCGAAATTGAAGGGACGGAACAAGTCGTGGGTTGCCCGAATCGGAAAGCGACTGAAGATCGCCAGGTTGCTGCTGCGCAGATAGAAATGACACCCCAGACCGTCGGCGATATTGGCGCCGGATCGGCGCCACTGGTACGAATGGCTGAGATGGTCGCCTCGAGTCCCACCACCTCCCCGTCCCGCCGCCCTCCATGCCAGCACACGAATCTCTACCAACCCTCTCCTCGACAATACCGTCAACGGTCTGCCTGCCCACTCCACCACCACCACGACGCTGCTGCCAGATTTCGACAATCTTTGATGGCGGCCACACAACCCCAAACTCGACGACAAGCCCCTCGCCGAGACTGGGAGGATTAACCCCCTGGGGCAGCCCTCCCAGTCTCGGCTAGTGCTCTGTTAAGGAATAGGCCGGGTTCCTCGGTGGCCGAATACAAGGTTCGTTCCTTAACAGAGCACTAGACAGGGCCCCAGACCCGCAAGACTGTACACTGCCACGCAACAGCCATCATGATAGAGCCGCCCTTCCTGCTTGCTGCGCTCAAAGGTAAAGGCGAGCAGGTGACAGTTGCGAGCGTGATGGGTTGCCGAGCCGGCGTAGGCCGGTACGAGACGTGTCTCGCCATCGCCGACATTCCACGTCCAGGAGCCTGCCGGTGTCAGAGCCAGCGCTCAGCCGCGGTCATTTGCGACCACTGCCAACGGCCATAACCGCAGTCGTCTGTTGTTGTGTGGTTACCAGCTTGTGGAAGATGCCCTCGCGCTCCATCAGCTCTGCGTGTGTGCCGACCTCGGCGATCTTGCCGTCGTCGATCACGACCAGACGATCTGCCGAGCGCAGTGTCGACAGCCGATGGGCGATGGCGAAAGTCGTGCGCCCCGCCACGAGCCGCTGAATCGCCTCCTGCAGTTTCTTCTCTGTGGGCGTGTCCACCGCCGAGGTGGCCTCATCGAGGATCAAGATCTTTGGGTCGTGTAAGATCGCGCGGGCAATTGCGATGCGTTGCTTTTCTCCCCCCGACAGCCTGCCACCACGTTCGCCGGCAA
>Ga0310124_10001598_pt1 | contig 15707 bp, 17 predicted proteins | sample CB11b_AW_Bot5_MG_FD_203507 | JGI IMG/M metagenome (GOLD analysis project Ga0310124, IMG submission 203507) | Marine microbial communities from Western Arctic Ocean, Canada - CB11b_AW_Bot5 | ecosystem: Environmental > Aquatic > Marine > Oceanic | place: Canada: Western Arctic Ocean | collected...
CTCGAAGCGCCCCTGGACGGTGATCCGCTGGAGGCGCCGATACCGCCGCCGACCGGCGAGGTCCGGGTGACCGGGTGTCCCGAGAGCAGCGCTGCGGCGGTTGCGGCCGTTCGGAAGACGGTGGTCCGGGCCGGCGCGGTGCCCGTGACCGGGTTCGCCCTCGCCGACCTGGAGGACGTGTCCGGTCATGACCGGAGTCGACTTCGCGACATGCTTGGCGCCTTGCGCGAGGCGGGGTTGGCGCAGCTCGGCGAGGTGTCGGCTGAGGGGTTGACTGACCCCGACGGGGCGCTGGCGGCACTGCGAGACAGCGGCGTGCAGGCGGCGCGGGTCACGCTCGGCGCCGCCACTGGGGACGCGGCCCTCACGCTGATTCGTCAGGTCGCGTCCTGGGACGGGGTCGGGGACGTCTGTCGGTGTTTGGCTCCGCTGCCTCGAGCGGGTTCGTCGCCCCCGTCCACCGGCTACGCCGATCTGCGGCAGGTTGCACTCGCCAGACTCCTGGTTGACAATATCGAGTCCATCCAGGTCGACTGGTCGCAGTACGGACCAAAACTGGCTCAGGTGGCGCTGACCTTCGGCGCCGATGACGTGGATGCCGTGCCGGTCGCCGGCGCGGACGATCAGGGGTGGCGCCGGTCGCCGGGTGAGGAGATACGGCGCAATATTATCGGGGCCGGTTTCACGGCGGTGCCGCGAGACGGCCGTTTCGAGGCGCTGGATGATAGTGCCGGGTCCCACGAGTAACAGGACACGAGAGTCATGAGTGCGATTCGAGTCAGCGCGGTCGAGTATCTGAACGCCCGACCGCTCGTGCACGGCTTGGACGGCCGAAGCGATCTCTTTGATCTCCAGTTCGACATCCCGGCTCAGTGCTCGCGTCAACTGCACGACGGCGGCGTGGACCTGGGGTTGATTCCCAGCATCGAGTATGCCCGCGGTTCCGACTACCGGATCGTGCCCGGTCCCGCGGTGGCCTCCGAAGGTGACGTGGCGTCGGTCGCGCTCTTCACAACGCGACCGGCGACCTCTCTGCGGTCCATCGCGGTGGACAGCAGCTCGCGCACCGCGGCCACGCTGCTACGTGTGCTGTGTGCCGAATGGTGGGACATCGACCCCAAGCTGGTGAAGTTGCGGCCCGATCTGCCGGTGATGCTGAAGCGGTGCGATGCCGCGCTCGTGATCGGCGACCCCGCGCTGTTCCTTGACTATGAGAAGCTGGGTCTCGAAAAGGTCGATCTCGGTGATGAGTGGACGGCCATGACCTCGCTGCCCTTCGTCTGGGCCACGTGGGTCGGGCGGTCCAACGCACTCGGGCCGGAGCACGTCGCGGCGCTGCTCGAGGCACGCGATCGGGGCGTCGAGGCGATCGACGACATCGTCGCGGCCCAGTGCCCGGACGACGAGGAGCAGCGCGAGGTCGGTCGCCAGTACCTGCGTGACAACGTGTCGTTCAACCTCGACGACCGGGCCAAGGCCGGCCTCAAGAAGTTCTACAACTACGCCCATGAGCTCCAGTTGGTGCAAAGTCGCCCCGAGCTCCGATTCTTTGATTCACCGACGGCATGAGTGTCGAAGCCATCGCGGTGAAGGTTCGGTCCGGCGGCCGGATTGACCGCGCCGAGGCGCTGACACTCTACGCCGACGCGTCGACGCTCCTGCTGGGCCAGTTGGCGGACGCCATCCGGGCGCGGAAGCACCCGTCGGGCGCGGTCACCTACATCATCGATCGCAACGTCAACTACACCAACGTCTGCGTGGCGCGGTGCGCGTTTTGCGCCTTTTATCGACCCGTGGGCTCGGGCGAAGGCTATGTGCTGGGATTCGACGAGCTCTTCCACAAGATCGACGAGACGCTGGCGGTCGGCGGCGTGCAGCTGCTATTGCAGGGCGGTCACAATCCTGATCTGCCGCTCGAATGGTACGAAGACCTGTTTCGGGCCGTCAAAGCGAAGTACCCGGACTTCAAGCTGCACGCGTTGTCGCCACCCGAGTTGCTGCACCTGTCGCGGCTGTCTCTGCAACCGGTATCGGTCGTGGTCGCGCGTTTGGTGCGCGCGGGCCTCGACAGTGTGCCTGGCGGCGGGGCCGAGATTCTGGTGGACCGCGCGCGACGTCTGTTGAACTGCGAGAGCAAGGCGACCGCCGACGAGTGGCTCTCGGTCATGCGGACCGTGCACCAGGCGGGTCTCCGGTCGACCGCGACGATGATGTATGGCAGCGTGGAGCGGGTGGACGAGCGGGTCGAACATCTGTGTCGGCTCCGGGAGCTCCAGGACGAGACAGGCGGGTTCACGGCGTTCATCACCTGGAGCTATCAGCCCACGAACACCGAGTTGGGGGGGGTGGAGGCGACCGGGGTTGAATACCTGCGGATGCTGGCGCTGTCGCGAATCGTGCTCGACAACTTCGACAATCTGCAAGCCTCCTGGGTGACGCAGGGTGGGAAGGTGGGGCAGCTCAGTCTGGCCTACGGCGCCAACGACATGGGCAGCATCATGATCGAGGAGAACGTCGTCCGAGCCGCCGGCGCCGAGTACTGCATGGACGAGGCTGAGATCGTCAGAAATATCGAGGACGCCGGTTTCGTACCCAAGCGTCGGACGATGGCCTACGACATTCTTGGCGACCCTCTCTTCCGCCAACGTGACATTCCGCGCCAAACGGAGCTGGCCGTGGCTCGGGCGCCCGGCGACACCAGTGTGCCCGCCGAGTTGTCGCACTATCCCGCGCGCAGCCGTCCCGGGAAACAGCAGCGAGACGCCGTCACCGAATCCTGAGGGCGGGGTCCCACCCTCGTCTGCGGTGCCCGCGGCGAGGACGCGCGGCGACGCATCGCCGGACCGACGGGTCTGTCCACAGGTTGACGACGTAATGCCCCGATACCTTGCGGAGTGGGTCCTCCCGATGACCGGACCACCCATACGGCGCGGTTGGATCGACGTGGCACAAGGGCGTGTAGCGTCGGTTGGGTCCGGGGCGGCTCGTGACACGGGCGCGCCCGTCGTGAATCTCGGCGCCGCCGCGATTCTTCCCGCGCTGGTCAATGCGCACACCCACCTGGAGTTGTCGGGACTCCGCGGCGACGTCCCGCCCGCCGGCTCGATGCCAGCCTGGGTGGACAGGCTTCTGGCGCGTCGTGGCGAGTCCGGCGGACCCGACCCAGGGGCGATGCGGCAGGCGGTCGCCGAGAGTCGAGCGTTTGGGACCGGGTTGCTCGGCGACATCAGCAACACGCTGGCCAGTGTGGCTATTTTGGAGTCGGCCGGCGCCGACGCCCGTGTCTTCCGCGAGGTGCTGGCGTTTCCGGACGAGGGGGCTGAGGCCGTCGTCAGTGCGGCGGTCGAAGAGACCAGAGCCTGCAGCGGGTTGACGTCTGTGCGCCTGGGGTGGGCTGCCCACGCACCGTACTCGGTTGGTCCGGCCGCCTTCGCCGCGTTGGACCGCGTGATCCGGCGGGGACCGGCGGCGCCGCGCTGCATCCATCTGGCGGAGTCGCCAGAAGAGCTCCAATTTCTTCGCCGCGGCGGCGGGCCCTGGCGCGACCTCCTGGAGCGCATCGGTCGGTGGAATCCCGGATGGACGCCACCCGGGTGTGGGCCGGTCGAGTATCTGGAGCGGATGGGTTGGCTGGGCCCGGGGCTCCTTGCCGTGCACGGCGTGCAGTTGACCGATCCCGAACTGGTCCGTTTGGCTGACCGTGGGGCGACCCTGGTGACGTGCCCCCGGAGCAACCGCTGGACCGGCGTCGGCGATCCGCCGATTGACCGATTCATCCGTTCGGGAGTCCGCCTCGCCGTCGGCACCGACAGCCTCGCCAGTGCGCCTGACCTCAACCTGTTCGCCGAACTCGAATCGATGCGACGCTGCGCACCAGCGGTGCCCGCGCGCCAGTTGCTCGGTTGCGCGACGTCAGCCGGGGCCGACGCGCTCGGGTTTGGCGACGCGTTCGGCCGGATCGCACCGGGACGGCGAGCCGCACTGATCAGCGTGCGACTTCCGGCCGGTGTGAGCGATGTGGAAGAATACCTGGTGAGCGGCATTGCAGCCGACCAGATCACCTGGCTGGAAGAGCCGGCGGCTCGGACGCCCGGCGACTGATGTCACCCGCGCCGTTATCCTTATGTTGCGTCGCCTGTCCCTCTACGCGTCCTTTGTGCGGTTCGGGCACTCGGTGTTCGCGTTGCCGTTCGCGCTCGTCGGGGCGTTGCTGGCGGCTCGTCAGACGCCACTGGCTCTGGCTCGCGTCGGCTGGATCATTGCGGCCATGGTGATGGCCCGGACGGCGGCGATGGGGTTTAATCGACTGGTTGACGCGCGATTCGACGCGCTGAACCCACGCACTGCGAATCGGGAATTGCCCCGGGGCGCGCTCTCGACACGCGACGCGGTGGCGCTGGTGGTGGTCGCGTCGCTGGGCTTCGTCCTGGTGACGACCCAGCTCGGGCGGCTCTGTTTGTGGCTGTCTCCTGTCGCCCTCGGTATCGTGTTCTGGTACTCGTTGGCGAAACGGTTTACCACCTACACGCAGTTGTTTCTCGGTCTGGCCCTGGCCGTGGCGCCGGTCGGCGGTTGGCTGGCGGCGGGCGGCGGGGCAGGGGTCGAGCCCTGGCTGCTGGCGCTGGCGACGGGGACCTGGGTTGCCGGTTTCGATATTTTCTACGCCTGTCAGGACCTGGAGTTCGACCGGAGCCAAGGCCTTAACTCGATTCCCGCCCGGTTTGGGGTCCGTCGCTCGTTGTCGATCGCGCGGTGGCTCCACTTCGCGACCGTGACTGCGCTCGCGAGCGTCGCCCTCGTCACCCCACTCGGCGGCTGGTATCTGGCCGGCGTGGCCGGTGTCGCGCTCCTGCTGACATACGAGCAATCGCTGGTCCGGGTCGACGACCTGTCCCGAGTGAAGCAGGCGTTCGATCTGAACGGATATGTGGGGTTCTTCTATCTCGCGGCCACCGCCGCCGCCATCTATGTCGGCTAACGAGTCGGGTGCGGGGCTGGGCAGCGCGTCGGGTGACGTGGTGCGCCGGGTCGCGGTCGGGATTACCGGTGCCAGCGGAGCCTTGTATGCGGTTCGGACCGTGGCCGCGCTCTTGTCGGCCGGGGCGGAGGTCGAGCTCGTGGTGTCCGACTTTGGGCGGAGGTTGTTGCGCGACGAGTTGGGGGAGGACGCCTCCGTGGACGCGCTCCCGGACTATCTCCTGAACCGATACGGGGAGGGTGTACAGGTCGGCACCTTGACGGTGCATAGTAATCGTGATGTTGGGGCGTCCATCGCGAGTGGGAGCTACGCGTGCGAGTCGATGGCCATCGTGCCGTGTTCGATGAAGACGCTGGCGGGGGTGGCCCACGGTCTGTCGCGCACACTCATCGAGCGTGCGGCCGACGTCATGTTGAAAGAACGGCGACCGCTCGTGGTCGTGCCGCGAGAGACCCCGATGAGCCTCCCGCAACTCCGAAACATGGTGGCTTGCGCAGAGGCCGGCGCGATGGTGCTGCCGGCGATGCCCGCGTTCTATCAGGGGCCTCATACGCTCGACGACCTGGCCGACTTCATGGCGGGCAAGATCGTGAGCGCGCTCGGCTTCTCTCACCAGCTGTATCCCCCGTGGACCGGATGAAAGCCGGCGGCGTATCGGCGTCCGAACGGCCCGCGCTCTCGCTCGACAAAGACCCGAGTCGGATCGCGGGCATGTTCGACGCGATCGCGCATCGCTACGACCGGCTCAATCATCTCCTGAGCCTTGGGCTGGATCGGCGATGGCGGCGCCAGGCCGTCGACGCGCTTGACCTCCCGCCGGCTGCGCGGGTGCTGGATGTCTGTACCGGAACTGGGGACCTGGCGATGACCGCGTCGCGGCATCGCTCTCGACCGCAGTCGGTCCTGGGCGTCGACTTTGCGGCGGCGATGCTCGCCTTGGGGCGCGGCAAACTGGAAGCCGCCGGGTTGCGGACCGTCCGGCTGGCGCAAGGAGACGCCTGCCGCCTGCCGTGTCCGACCGCGTCCGTTGACGCGGTCACCGTGGGATTCGGAATTCGCAATGTCGCCGACAGCGCGGCCACGGCGGCCGAGATGTTTCGGGTCTTGAAACCGGGGGGTCGCCTGGCGATTCTGGAGTTTGGCGAACCCACGTTTCCACTGTTGCGGTCACTTTATTTGTGGTACTTCCGGCGCGTGTTGCCCCGTGTGGGCCGGATGTTGTCCAAGCACACGGAGGCCTACGCCTATCTTCCGGCGTCGGTCAGCGCGTTTCTCACACCCGATGCGTTCGCGTTGCTGTTGCGTACGACTGGATTTTCGGAGGTGATTGTCGACCGATTGACCTTCGGCGTCGTCTATCTCTATGTAGGCCGGAAACCGACGTCGTCGTCGGACCGGGCCGCGGGTGGGCCCCTGCCCGCCTGCTGATATACTGACGCACAGTCACGCCGCAGCCGCTCATGTACTTCGACCTCGAAGATCGCGTCTTCGACACACCGACCGTCGAGTCGGCCATGTCATGGCGCGAACGTGGGTTGTTGTCGCTGTTTACCCATGTCGCGCTCGTGCTCTTGTACCTGTTCGGGCCGGCGCTGCCGTTCGTGCGCGACGCCGCCGAACGGCGAGCGGAGCGCCTCGAGGCGCTCGCGGCAGCCGAGCAGCTCGCCATGCGCGAGCCGGTGGATGACCAACCCCAGTTCATCTTCGTGGAGCCGTTCGTCGACACGCCGGCGCCCGAACCCCCGTCACAGGCCTCGTTGTCTGACCTGGACCGAACCGCCCAATCGCCCGTCCAGGCCGAGAGCTGGCTCAACGACTTACCGAACGCCGACGGGAACACCTTTGAGTTTGTTCAAGCGGAGGAGCGCTCGGACGGTCTGGATCCGGAGACCAGTGCCGGGACCGATCTAGACGCTGTCGAGAGTGACACGGTGGAGCCGGTCGAGGGGGTCGAGGACGGCGCGGTCGACCCTCCCGATGAGGAGACGCTCGAGACGTCCCCCGGCGATGGCGGTGCGGTCACTAACCCGCTTCTGGCCGACGGGAGTGACGCGCTGTCGCCCCCCAAGGTGACGCCAACACCGGGGGCCCTGCTACGCCAGGCCGAACGCCGTCTCGACTCTGTGTCGCGCGGTCAGTCGTTCCAAAACCTCGACGGTCGGACCGACCAGTACGGGCCGGACATCCAGTTCGACTCGAAAGGGGTGGACTTCGGCTCCTGGATCAGGCGCTTTCGGGCGCAGATCTACCGAAACTGGACATTGCCCTACGCGGCCATGTCCATGCACGGTCATGTGGTGCTGACCTTCACGATCGACCGGGCGGGAAGACTCTTGGAATTGACCGTCCGCCGGCCCTCCGCCGTTGACGCCTTTACCAACTCGGCGTTCAACGCGATGAGCTTGTCGAATCCGACACATCCGCTTCCGCCCGAGTATCCGGAGGAGTCCGTCGTCTTCACGGTCACCTTCTATTTCAACGAGACCCCTCCGAGCCGGTCCCCTCCGAGCCGGTCCCCTCGTAGCCGGTAGTGCCCACGTCGGGTGCCTGTCCGCGCATGAATCCGTGGCCCCGGCCGAGCGCCCGTCAGCAGGCGGGGTTGGTGCTGCTGTTGACCATCGTGCTGATCACCGCCTTGTGCGGGTCGTGTCTGGCGTCATGACGCGACCACACCGACGCTCGGCCGACGGGCGTCCGATACTGGTGGCGGTCGTGGGACCGACCGCCACCGGGAAGAGTACGCTCGCGCTGACGCTGGCCGAAGCCCTCGGCGGCGAGATCGTGAGTTGCGACTCGACGGCCGTGTATCGTGGGTTCGACATCGGAACAGACAAGGTGCCGATGTCCGACCGCAGGGGTATTCCGCACCACCTGATCGACGTGGTCGACCCGACGGACGCCTACACCGCGGCTCGCTACAGCCGTGACGCCGCGCAGGCCGTGCGAGCCGTGACCTCCCGTGACCGGCTGCCCATCCTGGTAGGGGGGACCGGGTTGTACTATCGCGCGCTGACGCGTGGGCTGTTCCCCGGGCCGGAGGGGGACCCGTCGCTTCGAGCCCGGCTGAGTCGGGTGGCGCGCCGTCGCGGGGTCGAGTCGCTCCATCGGTGGTTGGCCCGCCATGATGCAGACTCAGCCCGTCGGATCACGCCGCGGGATGAGCAGCGGCTCGTACGCGCCCTTGAGGTGTGGCTGCTGACCGGCCGGACGTTGACCGACCATTTTGCCGACACGCGGTCGCTGATCGCCGACTACCTGGTCATCACCGTCGCGCTCAGATTGACCGGCGACGCGCTCGAGAGACGGATCGCTCGACGAGTGGACCAGCAGTTCGCGGCCGGACTGCTGGACGAGATTACGACCCTCTGGGCGACCGGCGTCCCGCCGGATGCCGGGCCGTTCCGGGGGCTGGTCTACCGCCAGGCGGTGGAGCACTTGCGGGGTGTTCGAGACGAGCGAGAGACGCGGGAGCTGATCGTCCGTGAGAACCGCCGGTACGCGCGCCGCCAGTTGATCTGGTTTCGCAAAGAACCTAACCTACAGTGGATTGAGGCGCCGGGCGACGAGGACGGGACGTACGCCACCACGTTGCGCCTGCTTGAGGTCACTCGCGCCGCACCCCGGTGACTGGTCCCATGGTCGTGCGCCCGCTGGCCCCTTCCGCACCGTGACAATCCGAGTCGAACTGGAAGCGCGCGAACTGGAGCAGCTTGCTCCCTACGCGGCCAGGAGCCGCGAATCCAGAGGACGACTACGGTCGGAGACCGAAGACCCCATCCGGCCGGCATTTCAGCGCGACCGTGACCGCGTGGTTCACTGCAAGGCGTTCCGGCGGCTCAAGCACAAGACCCAGGTCTTCTTCGCCCCGACCGGCGATCACTACCGCACTCGGCTGACGCATACCCTCGAGGTGTCACAGATCGCGCGGACCGTCGCCAAGGTGCTGCGTTTGAACGAGGATCTGACCGAAGCCATCGCCTTGGGCCACGATCTCGGCCACACGCCATTTGGTCACGCCGGCGAGCAGGTGCTCCGCGACCTGATGCCCGGCGGGTTCAACCACTATGAGCAGAGTCTCCGTATCGTCGACGTGCTCGAGCAGGAGCGGCAGGGGCTCAATCTGACCTGGGAGGTGCGCGACGGAATCTCGAAGCACTCCAAGGGAAAGGATGGCGCCCCCGTCGGCATGGAGCCGTCGAAACGCGCGTCCACGCTCGAGGGGCAGGTGGCCCGCGTCGCCGACATGATTGCGTATGTCAATCACGACATTGACGATGCCGTTAGAGCGGGGGTCCTGGCGGCGTCAGATCTCCCGACCGCGGCGATCGACGTACTGGGTCGGTCGTCGTCATCACGGATCGGCGTCTTGGTGTCAGACGTGGTACGTCAGACCCTGACCACGGCGCCGCACGTGGAGTTGCGCATGAGCGACGAGGTCTTGGCTGCGTTGCTTGGACTCCGGACGTTTCTGTTTGAGGCGGTCTACGAGAATCACGTGGCTACCGCGGAGTTTCGGAAGGCGTCCGGGATCCTCGGCGGGCTCTGGGAGCGCATCCGGCAGGAACCGGAGACATTTCTAGACGCTCGCACGATCGACCAAGAAGGCATTGATGCGGCCGCCCGTGACTTCATCGCTGGGATGACGGATCGATTCGCGGTTGGGCTGTATGAGCGGCTGTTCATCCCGAGGCCATGGGTCAGCGCCTCTCGTCGGGAGTAGGCCTGTGACTTTAAGTGTCATATAGTCATAAAAAATGTCACATATTACGATAATTATTAGTTCTTAGATTTCTTGTGGAATGGCGATAAACATGTAAGCATTTTTAATAAACGATTTCTTACGCATGGTTGAAGTTGGCATAGCAGTTGCTATCTGGATGGCTGTAAACACGAGACGCCCCCACGCACTCAGCCCACTTCGCCGAAATGACTCGGCCCCAAGGAGCAAGACCATGCGAACGAACACCAACAAAGGTTTCACCCTCATCGAGTTGTTGATCGTTGTGGCCATTATCGGCATCGTCGCCGCCATCGCGGTGCCGGGTCTGCTCCGGGCGCGGATGTCCGGCAACGAGGCGTCGGCCATCGGGTCGATGCGCGCCATCAACTCGTCGCAGTCGACCTACGCGGCGAGCTGTGGCAGCGGATTCTACGCGCCGAGCCTGGTGTCCCTCGGGACGGCTCCGACGGTGGGGGGTGGCGGCGGCTTTATCGGCACCGACCTCAACATCGACCCCTCCGTCAAGAGCAGCTACACGATCGCAATGACGGGCGGCGCGGCCGCCGCGGGTGCGCCGGCGTCCTGCAACGGCGTGGCCGCCGGGGCGACGGTTCAGACCTACTTCGTGGGTGGGGCGCCGACCTCGGGTGGTGGCGTGCGCTACTTCGGCAGTAACCAGGGTGGCACCATCTACCACTCCACGGCGGCCGTCGCCGTGACGCAGAACGGCGCCCCCGCCGGCGCGAACCCGCTCCAGTAACATCTCGGGTACAAAGCTCGGTCCCAGCCCGAGCCGAGATTCAGAACGGGATGCTCGCTTCCGCGAGCATCCCGTTTCTTCGTGTACGACACCAGATGCTATAATCACAGTTGGGGCGGTCACCGGGAGTCTGACGACCCGTGGCGCGTGACGGCGGCGGGAGCGGCAATGAACCTCGATCTTCACGAGATTCAGGGAACACGGCAGCAGGTTCGCCGTACCGTCTCGTCTGCTTCGCTCGGGTCGGAGGGCGGGGACGATTACGAGGTAACCGGTGAGGTCACGCTTGATCTGGATGTTCGCAAGAACGAGAGCACATTTCGGTTGGTTGGCCGACTCGATGCGATGCTTGACCTTGGCTGCAGTCGCTGTCTCGAACGGTTCGACTGGCCGGTCACTGTGAACATCGACATGTTGTACGTGCCGGAGTCCGAGGACGCCGACGCCGGCGACGTTCGCATCGAGGAAGCGGACGTGCACACGGCGTTCTATCGCGACGAGCAGATCGATCTTGGCCAGCTGATGCACGAGCAGTTTCAGCTCACCCTTCCAATGAAACCGCTTTGTCGTGAGGATTGTCTCGGGCTCTGTGCAGTCTGCGGCGGTAACCGCAACACCACCACGTGTCAGTGTACGAACACCTGGAAAGACCCGAGGTTGGCGGGGTTGAAAAGTTTGTTGAATCAGTGATACCGGCCGTGAACCAGCACGACGGTCGTCCGGTCGGGCTCGCGACAGAGAGCTTGGCCGATGCCCCGTCTGGCCCCAAGTGTCAAGGGTACGAGAGGACGTAGTCATGGCCAATCCCAAACGACGGCACTCCAAGTCGCGCACCGCAAAGCGGCGTACACACCAGAGTCTCGACCCGGTCTCGCTCGGGATATGTGCACAATGCCACGAGCGAAAACCGTCCCATCAGGTGTGTCCCCACTGCGGGTATTACCGGGGTCGGCAGGTCCGCGCTATCAAGGAAGCGTAGCCTCCACATCGCGTCTGGGGCTGCAACGGGGCCACGGCCGCCGATGACCGCCAGATAGCGCCACCGTGCCGGCCGTCGCCGGCGTGCGCAACGTTCCAGGAGCCGCATGATCGCTTTCGTGTTTCCCGGCCAGGGGTCTCAGTATGTCGGGATGGGGCAGGCCCTGGCGGCCCAATTCCCAGAGTCGCGTGAGACGTTCGAGCAGGCGGATGCGGCGCTGGGAATGAAGCTCAGCACGCTCTGTTTCGAGGGACCAGTCGAGCAGCTGACCCTGACGGAGTACACGCAACCGGCGTTGGTCACCGTCGCGACCGCAACGACGCGCGCGCTGAAGGCGCGAGGCCTGACACCGGCGTTTCTGGCGGGGCACAGTTTGGGCGAATACTCGGCCCACGTAGCGGCGGGCACGCTGGCGTTCAGCGATGCGGTGCGGACGGTCCGCAATCGGGGTCGCTACATGCAGGAGGCGGTCCCGGTGGGTGAGGGGGCGATGGCGGCCGTCATTGGTCTGGACGAGGCGACGCTCCTGAAGGCGTGCGCGGAGGTGGCGAACGGGGAGGTCGTGAGTCCGGCCAATCTCAATGCGCCGGGCCAAATCGTGATTTCCGGCGATCATCAGGCCGTGCAGCGGGCCGGCGCGCGGGCCAAAGAACTTGGAGCGCGGCGGGTCGTCCCGCTGGCGGTCAGCGCTCCATTTCACTGTGCGCTGATGCGGCCGGCGGAGGAGAGGCTGGCACCGGAGCTCCGCTCGCTGGTGGTGTCGGACCCGGTGGTGCCGGTCGTCGCCAACCTGGACGGCGAGCCGAAGCGGGATGCCGCGAGTGCCATCGAGGCGCTTGTGAGACAGGTCACGGCTCCGGTTCGATGGGAGCAGGTGGTCCGGCGTCTTGCATCCGACGGCGTCGACACGTATGTTGAAGTAGGTTCGGGCTCGGTATTGAGCGGGCTCATCCGGCGAATCGACCGGAGTGCGACGGTGTTGTCGGCGTCGGATCCGGAGAGTGTTGACGAGGTGGTGTCGTCCCTGACCGGGTAATATGGACATCCAGGCGATGCCGTATCCAGCCTGACCCGCGTGAATCTCAGTGAACAGCTGCTCGGTGTGTGATCGGGACCAGGGAGAAGAGCCCGGTGGAGACAAGCGCGTTATCCCCCGGCGGGGCGGCGGTGTTGTGTCACAGCGAGCATGAGTAACCTACGAGATCGAGTCGCGATCATCACCGGCGCATCCAGGGGAATCGGGCGGGCCGTGGCCCTCCGGTTCGGGGCGGCCGGGGCGGCGGTGGTGGCGGCGGCGCGCGCCGACCACGCCGATGCGGTAGCGGCGGAGATACGCGGGGCCGGTGGCGCGGCCATCCCGATTAGTATGGACGTGACGGATGGAGACCAGGTGGCCGACATGGTCCGAGCCGCGCTCGACGAGTACGGCCGGATCGACGTGCTGGTCAACAATGCGGGAATCGTACGCGATCAACTCGCCATGCGGATGTCCCCGTCTGACTGGGATATCGTCATCGCGACGAACCTCACCGCGGTGTTTACCTGCTCCCGCGCCGTGTTGCGCCCGATGCTGAAACAACGGGGAGGGCGTATCATCAGCGTCGGCTCGGTGGTCGGCCAGATGGGGAATGCCGGACAGGCGAACTATGCCGCGACTAAGGCAGGCATGGTCGGGTTTTCGAAGGCCTTGGCGCGGGAGGTTGCGAGCCGCGGTATCACCGTCAACGTGGTCGCGCCGGGAATGATTGACACCGACATGACCGCGGATCTGGATGAATCGGCCCAGACGGCGATGGTCTCGCACATTCCGCTCGGGCGACTCGGGTCGCCCGATGACGTCGCCGGGGCGATTGGCTTTCTGGCCTCGGATGAAGCAGCGTATATTACGGGGCAGGTCTTGTCGGTGAACGGTGGCATGTACATGTAGGAGGAGTTGAATGGCGGTTGCTGAGAAGGTAAAGGGCATCATCGTGGAGCAACTTGGGGTCGACGAGGAAGAAGTCACCTCGGACGCGTCCTTCGTCGACGATCTGGGCGCGGACTCGCTCGACACGGTGGAGCTGGTGATGGCGTTCGAAGAAGAGTTCGGTCTCGAGATTCCTGATGAAGATGCGGAGAAGATCACCCGTGTCAAAGAGGCTATTGACTACATCGAGTCGCACTCGAAGAAGTAGGCGGCGGCTCTCCACTGGGAGTGACTGTGAGTAGGCGGGTTGTGGTCACGGGGGTCGGCCTCGTGTCGTCGCTCGGGATTGGCACGGCGCCGACCTGGGAAGCGTTGTGCGCTGGCCAGAGTGGTATTCGTGCAATTACCCGATTCGATACCGAGGGATTCCCGTCGCGGATTGCGGGTGAGGTACGTGGTTTCGACCCGCTCGATTTCGTACCGAAGAAGGACGTCAAGAAGATGGACATCTTCATTCAGTACGCGATCGCTGCGGCTGAATTCGCCCGGGCCGACGCCGGCCTGGCCGTGACGCCGGCGATCGCGTCGCGGGTCGGCGTCTACATTGCGTCCGGCATCGGCGGGTTCAGCACGATCGAACGTGAGCATCGGGCGTTGCTGAAGGGTGGGCCGCGCAAGATCTCGCCCTTCTTCATTCCGGCCGCGATTATCAACCTGGCCGCCGGGCAGGTGTCCATCCGCTTGGGGGCCAAGGGCCCGAATTCGGCCACGTGCACGGCGTGTTCCGCCTCGGCCCATGCCGTGGGCGACGCCTTCGAGACCATCCGTCGTGGAGCCGCCGACGTCATGGTGGCGGGGGGCTCGGAGGCGGCCATTACGCCCATGGGGGTAGGCGGCTTCGCCGCGATGCGGGCGTTGTCCACCCGGAACGATGAGCCGACCCGCGCGAGTCGTCCGTTTGACCGGGAACGGGACGGGTTCGTCATCGGTGAGGGCGCGGGTGTCGTCATTCTGGAAGCGCGTGATCTGGCGCTGGCGCGTGGCGCCCAGATCTACGCCGAACTGGTCGGCTACGGGATGACGGGCGATGCCCACCACGTGACGGCGCCTCCCGAGGACGGCAATGGGGCGCTGCGGGTGATGCAAGGGGCCCTCGCGCAGGGCGGTATCGCGGCCGATCAGGTGGACTACGTCAACGCGCACGGCACGTCGACCCCGTTCAACGACCGGATCGAGACGCTGGCGATTAAACGGTGTTTCGGTGACCACGCACGCGCGCTGGCTATTTCATCGACCAAGTCGATGACCGGGCACCTGCTCGGAGCGGCGGGGGGCCTCGAGGCCGGCATCGCGGCGTTGGCGATTCGCGAACAGGTCATCCCGCCAACCATCAATCTCGACAATTCGGATCCCGATTGCGATCTGGACTACGTGCCCCACGTCAAGCGGACCGCGACCATCGAGTATGCGCTGTCGAACTCGTTTGGGTTCGGGGGCACGAACGCGTCTCTACTGTTCAAACGCCACGACGGGTAACCGGGCGGTGTGCGTCGAGCGCGCCGGCCCACCCAGCATGAGGACCGGATGAAGATTGCCGTCTGTGTGAAACAGGTGGTCACGCGCGAGTGGCCTCTTCGGGTTGATGATGCTGCGACTTGGGTGCAGGATCGCGACGCCAGTTTCGAAATGAACGAACCGGACGCCTACGCACTCGAGGAGGCGCTGCGTCTCAAAGAGCAACACGGCGGGGAGGTCGTGGTGTGCTCGGCCGGGCCGGCTCGGGTCGCCCAGGTGATTCGCGAGGCCTTGGCCCGTGGGGCGGACCGGGCCATCCGGGTCGAGAGCGATCGTCTGGCTACGGCCGACGCGGGGATGGTGGCCGACGCGCTCGCCTCAGCGATGCGTGAGGAGGCGTTCGACCTGGTGCTGACGGGGCTCCAGTCGGATGACCAGGGCTTCGCCCAGACCGGCGTTGTGCTGGCGGAGCTTCTGGAGATTCCACATGCCACGATCATCATGGAGGTCCAGGTCGCTGACGAGACGCTTCGGGTGAAACGTGAGCTCGAGGGCGGGTGGTTCCAGTGGGTGTCGATGCCGACACCGGCCTTGCTGACCATCCAGAGCGGAATCAACCAGCTGCGGTACGCCACGTTGAAGGGCATCATGGCGGCCAAGAAAAAGGATGTGCGGGTGGTCGAGCCATCTGCGGATCTGACGCCATACCAGGAAATTCTTGCGTTGTACGTCCCTGAGAAGGGCAAACAGACACGGCTGATCGAGGGTTCGCCGGGCGAAGCCGCCATCGAACTGGTCCGGGTCCTTCGTGAAGAAGCGCGAGTGATCTAAATGGTTCTTGTCATCGCG
>Ga0310124_10001599_pt1 | contig 15705 bp, 10 predicted proteins | sample CB11b_AW_Bot5_MG_FD_203507 | JGI IMG/M metagenome (GOLD analysis project Ga0310124, IMG submission 203507) | Marine microbial communities from Western Arctic Ocean, Canada - CB11b_AW_Bot5 | ecosystem: Environmental > Aquatic > Marine > Oceanic | place: Canada: Western Arctic Ocean | collected...
CAGGCCTCAGTCCTGCGCGCAGGCACGAGAACGCCAGGCTTCTCGCGCTGGCCCCGGCGCAGATCACATCCGCTTCTTCGGCGTTATAAAGCGTTGCCATAGAGACCAATTTTCTGGTAGAAACCCTGATTCGTACAGAGTCTGAAACAACTCGTCTGAAGATTTATCATAGTTTCCCAGGAGGGTCTTATGTCCATGTTTGTTGGTGAAGCGTTGGTCGGTGATGGCAATGAGATTGCCCATATCGATCTTCTTATCGGTTCAAAAGATGGTCCTGTCGGTGTGGCTTTCGCCAATGCCCTGGCCAACCAGAGTGCCGGTCACTCGAACCTTCTTGCGGTTCTGACTCCGAATACCGCCGTCAAGCCCGCCACGGTCATGATCACCAAGGTCACGATCAAGGGTGCGACCCAGGCTGTTCAGATGTTTGGCCCCGCCCAGTACGCGGTCGCCAAAGCCGTTGCGGACTCCGTCGCCGATGGCGTGATTCCCGCTGACCAGGCCGAAGATCTCTGTATCGTCTGCGGCGTGTTCATTCACTGGGACGCCGCCGAGGATGCCAAGATCTACGAGTACAACTACCAGGCTACCAAGGATGCCATCGCCAACGCGATGAACGGCTCCCCGAGCGTCGAAGAGGTTGTCGCTGCCAGGGAAACGGCTGTGCACCCTTTTGCCGGCCTTGCCCCCGCGGCCGCTGAAGTCCCAGCCGAGGATGGTGGTGAAGCAGGAGAAACCGAAGCCGAATAGCTGAGCTGAGTTTAACGGGAGCTTTTCAGAAGGCTCTCTTCAGCAAGACTCCCGGGCGGTTGCCGCAGAAGCGGCCTCCGCCGGGGAGTTTCTTTTCTTGAGCAGGTTCGATGGCAGAGAAACGCAAGATATTACTCCAGCTCGATACCGACTCCCGCGCCAGCTCCTTTGACAGCGTGGTGGCGGTGGACTCTGATGTTGACGTGCTGCTGTGTCATGCCGACGTGACACCAGAGAACGTCGTCGACATCGTCTACGGGGCGATCTTCACCAGGCCGGCCAAGCACCTCTCTTCGACGGCGATCTTCGTCGGCGGCAGCAAGGTCGCCGCGGGCGAGGAGGTCATGGACAAGATCGTGAACACCTTCTTCGGCAATCACCGGGTGTCGGTCATGCTCGATTCGAGCGGCGCCAACACCACGGCCGCCGCGGCCGTGGTCGCCGCGATGCGTCATTTCGGCACGGGAGATGAGCCGCTGGCCGGAAAATCTGCCGTGGTCCTGGGCGCCACTGGTCCCGTTGGACGCCGGGTCGTTCGCCTGCTCGCTTCATCCGGGGCGAACGTGGTGGTCGGCTCCCGCTCGCGGGAAAGGGCGGAAGAGGTGGCCGGGGAGATCAGCGCCGCGGTCGAGGGCTCTCAGTCTATCACCGGCGCGGCCACGGGGGAGGCCTCCGAGCTTGCCGCGGCCATGGATGGCGCCGAGCTGGTCATCGCCACCGGTGGTCCGGGTGTTTGTCTCCTGGGCGAGGAGGCCCGCAAGGCCTGCTCGAGCCTGCAGGTCGCCATCGACCTCAACGCGGTTCCGCCCGAGGGGATCGAGGGAGTGGGAGGGGCGGTCTCGGGTGAAGAGATCGATGGCGTGATCTGCTATGGAGCGATCGGCGTCGGTGGTATCAAGATGAAGATTCACCGGTCCTGCGTATCGAGCCTCTTCGATTCGAACGACCGGGTTCTCGATGCCGATGAGATGCTGGCGGTCGGCCGAAGCTTCTGATATCTCTCAGGTTTCCTGCGCGAGCCGGGCCAGCGCGAAGGCGCAGGCCGCCTCGGAGATAGCTGGGTCGTAGAGCCCGCCCATCGAGGTGATCCGGTCATCTTCCAGCCCCAGGGACCGCAGCGCCCTGAGCGCGAGGAATTCTCCTTCGCCGGAGATGAAGGCGCCGGCGGGCTTTTGCTTCTCGATGAGCCGGCCGATCGCCCGGCAGATCTTGTCCTCCTGGGCGCAGGCGACCTGTTCCGCCAGGGCGAGCGCATCTTTTTCTCCGAGCTCGCTCGGGTCGAGGCAGAGCATGCGGGCGAGCCGGTTTTGAGAGAGCCGGCGTGTGGCGGGCCGGCCGTCGGCGGTAGACAGACAGGCTGGATCTTCGCTGATCTCGTCGAGGAGGAGCCAGATGTCGAGGGTGGTAGCAAAGTGCTCGGCGGCCAGGGGGCTGGCTTTCCCCCCGAGATCGGCTTCTTCGAGGATGGCGCAGACAGGGGTCCGTCGAACTCCCGTGTAGACCAGCTCGCCGCAGCGGAGACGCTCGGTATCGGTCAGGCCCCCGCAGCTCGGCCCCGCGGTCACGAGCCGGATGATATCGGTTGTAGTCGAGCCGACGTCAACGAGCAGGGAATCCCCGTTGTCTTCAAGGCCGCCCGCCCAGGTCGCCAGCGCGTGCCAGTTGGCCGCAGCGGCTCTGAGCGGCTCTGAGCGGGCCATCTCGATGGAAGAGAGTCCTCCGTCGATGAGCCATACGCTCGGGGCTGTCTCGGCGGCCTCTTCGACAGAGGCGAGGATGTGGAGTACGCCCTCCTCCTTGTCGGCATAGCAATCACAGAGCTCGCCGGTCATGGTGACCGCCAGCCGGTCAAATGGCTGGAGTGAGGCGAGCAGCTCTTCGACCGCCCGCGCCAGGCCATCACGTTCGCGCCAGAGGGGGAAGGGCCTGGTCACGACCAGGCCATCGTCGCGGGCTCCCTTCAGGTTCGCGCCTCCAATGTCGATCCCGGCGGCGCTCAAGAGGCCCTCTCCATATCGGGAGCCGTGCCTGCCCGGGCCCCGGGCCACCCTCCTGCGTTTCCTTCGCTGTCGAAGAGTTCCGGCTTGGCGGGCCACTCCGGCAGCTCGGGCTCGCGGTGAGCCAGCAGGTCGAGACTGAGCCGGGCGAGGTTGACGGAGCTTCGCCTTCGCAGGGCGCAGTAGGAGGTCGTCGGGCGCGGGTTGATCTCGATGACCCGGTCGTCTCCGGCCTTTTCGCCGAGGACCAGGTCGACTCCGATGAAGCCCCTGGCATTCGGGAAGCTGGCGACGGCGTCGACGGAGAGCTCGCTGGCGCGTTCCGCAAGACTCGGTCCGGGCAGGGGGACGCTGCCTCCGAGGTAGCTGAACCCTCCGTCATCGGAGAGACGCTGTCGGCAGGGTTGCAGCGGAATGATCGTACCGCCGCCGGCGATACAGAGCACGCTCGCCGCCATCCCCTCGAGGAGGGGGGTGGCGACCAGCTCTTCGCGGCCGGTCTGCTCCGGACGCCCCGGGGCGAGGGTCGAGATCTCAAGGGAGCCGGCTCCGAAGCGCGGCTTGAGAACGACAGTCTCGCGAGAGCTTCTGCCGGGCTCGAGCTCTCTGCAGGGTAGCGTCGGGATGCCGGCCGTCTCCAGGTGCCGGTAGAGCCTGAGCTTGTCGGAGGCCGTCTCGATCAATTTGATATCCCCGCCATGGAGCCTTCCTCCCAGGGAGGTGACCCGCCTGGAGAGCCCGGCAAGTCTTCCTCCGAGCTCAGGAGCGAGGATGAGGCTGAGATCGCATTGGGCGGCAAGGTCATCAAAGCTTTCGGCAAGCTCGCCGGGGGAGGCGATGGGGATGGGCTCGAGCGGCAGGCCGCCGGGATCCATTCGCTCATCGAGGGTCGTGATGAGCTCTACGTCGTCGAGCTCCGTGAAATCTTCGCAGAGGGCGCGGAGCATCGCCATTCCCTCACCGCGCAATTGCAGCGGCAGGGGATCTTCGCAGCCGCCTCCGCAGGTGTCTTCGTAGATAAAGATACGGTGGCTCATGGGAAGCTTACGCTTTCTTCCGGGCTCATGGCTTTGAGATGCACCATAAATGCTTGTAGGACCTGATGAAGAGCCCGCCATTGGAGATGGAGATGGAGGCCCGGATCCGCTCGCCCAGCTCGTTTCGGGCGAGGATCTTGAAGCTGGGAGAGGCCTTCACCACGAAGCAGCTTCCCCCATCATCTGCGGTGTAGAGACGGTCGCCGCTGAGAACCACGGAGCTCCAGGACTTTCCCGCCAGCCTCTTTTTCCAGACACTCTCGCCGGTCTTCAGCCGGATGCATTCGAGGACCCCGGGATCGTTGAGGATGTAGATATGACTCTCGTGGATCACCCCGGAGCCGATTCTCTGCTGGGCGCGTTCCTGCCTCCAGAGCCGTCGGCTCTCGGTCACCTCACCCTTGCCGCCCAGGCGCACGGCCAGCGGCGGACCCATGAAGCCGGACATGGAAACGGCTACGCCTTCCCGGGCGAGCGGCGAGGTGTACACCAGCTTGCCCAGGCCTGAACAGCTCCAGAGCTCCTTGCCGCTGCCGGCCTCGAACGCGATGAGACGTCCCGGGTAGCTCACGAGCAGCTTGTTCTCAAGCACCAGTGGGGTGCTCCAGGAGCCGGTCCAGTTCTCCCGGCCGCCGAGACCCTCGTGTCCTCCCGGGATGGGAATCTTCCAGACCTCCTTGCCTGTCTTCTTGTCGAGGCATAGCAGCTGGGTGCGAATGCCGGGGCCGCAGTTGATGTAGCAGAATCCGCCGGAGATCACCGGGGTGTTGGCGTTTCCCCAGATATGGCGAAATTCGCCGAGGTCCCGCAGCCAGAGCTCTTTGCCCGCGAGGTCGTAGCAGACCAGCCCCGCTGATCCATGCGAGACGATCACTCGCTCTCCGTCTGTAACGGGTGAGGCCGAGCAGAAGGGGTTGGTCGCATGGGTTGGCTCGCTGCCGCCGTAGGGAATCATTTTCTTCCAGGCGACCTTTCCCGTCTTACCGTCGATGCACCAGGTCCAGCGCTTACCGCCGCCATCGGTCGCCTGGGTAAGGAACACCTTGTCTTCCCAGACAATGGGAGTCGAGTTGCCCGGGCCGGGAAGAGGAAGCTTCCACCTGACGTTCTCCGCCGCGCTCCAGCTGAGCGGCAGGTCGGTTTCTTTGCAGATTCCCTGTCCCGTGGGCCCGCGCCAGGCAGGCCAGTTGTCGGCCAGCGCCGGTGATCCGGTCGCCAGGCAGCAGACGAGGGTTACGAGTGAGAGCGTTCTTGTCACGGGATCTTCTCCACGACTGCGGTTTCCTTTTTCCGTATCGAGATGGTGCCATTTCAGCGTCTGAAATAAAAGAGCCAAGCAAGAGCGGGGGCCGCCTGGTTCCGGCGGAATAGAAGGGGAGCCGTGACAATTCGTGTTATCCTTCCTCCTGATGAAGTCGAGGGCTGTAATCATGACCAGCGTGGTCGTTCTGGCTGCCGCGGTCGCGTACCTTCTGAGCCGGCAGCGGCAGGAGGCATCGCTGAATCTCGCGCGGGAGATCCTCTTCAGCGACATAACCCTTGCGGCGGGAATCGAGTTTCGTCATGAGGCCGGAGCTCGCGGGAAGATGTTCAACCCCGAGACCTTCGGCCCGGGAGCCGGCTGGTTTGACCATGATGGGGATGGGCTGCTTGACATGCTGCTGGTGAACGGCAACCTGCTCGGGTCCCCATTGGATGAGTCGATTCGGCCTGTTCTCTACCGAAACAGAGGAGATGGCCGGTTTGAAGACGTCAGCTCCCGGCTGGGGCTCAAGCGCGCCTTCTACGCCATGGGGTTCAGCTCGGCTGACATCGACAACGATGGCGACCAGGACGTTCTCATCTACGGCCTGCGCGAATCGATGTTTCTGCTCAACGACGGGGCCGGAAATTTTACGGAGACGAGCGCGGCGAGCGGTCTCGCCGCTCTGCGCGGCTGGGTCTGCGCCGCGGCGTTCTTCGATTACGACCGTGATGGCAAGCTGGATCTCTTCGTCGGCAACTACGTCGACTGGAAACCGGAATACGAGTCCGGGCTCGAGTGCGATTTCGGAACGGCGGAGAAAAAATATTGCCCGGTCGCGATGTTCAAGGCGAGCTCCCCGCAGCTTTTCCGCGGAGATGGGCGGGGGGGCTTCAGCGAGGTAACGAAGCAGGCGGGGCTCGACAAGCTGCTCGGCAAGACCCTGGGGGTCGCGGTTGAGGACTGCAACCGTGACGGCTGGCCGGACCTGCTCGTCGCGAATGACTCGGTACCGAACTTCCTGCTCCTGAACGGGCAGGATGGAACCTTCAGCGATCACGGGGTGGACTCCGGTTTCGCGACGGACGGGGCCGGCGCCTCGCTGGCGGGGATGGGGATCGATACGGCCTGGACCTTCGCTGGGGAATTCGCGGCGGAGCCGAGCTCGGGAAGACTGGTCGTGGGGATCGGCAATTTCTCCGACGAGCCGACGACCCTCCACGTACAGGAGGACCGTGACTATTTTGTCGAGCGGAGCATCGGGCTTGGAATCGGGCGGGAGAGCATGCCGAGGGTCACCTTCGGCCTGGTCTTCTGCGATCTCGATCTCGATGGCGAACAGGATATCGTCACCGCGAACGGCCATGTCTTTGATGTCGAGAACATCTCGGGCGCCCGCTATCGCCAGCCGCTGCAGGTCTTCAGAGGTCTTCCCGGGGGGAGCTTTCGTGAGCTGAGGAGCGGTGGTGAATCCACAGGATTTCTTGACCTCAAAATCATTGGCCGGGCCCTGGCCCACGGGGATTTCGATGAAGATGGAGACCAGGATCTCCTGGTCACGGAGAACCAGGGCGGGGCGGTCCTGCTGCGCAATGATTCAGTCCGCCCGGGCCACTTTCTGCGTATTACCCTGCAGGGGTCCGAGAGCAACCGGGACGCCATCGGAGCCGAGGTAACGTTCCATTCGGGCGGTGAAGGAGTGAGCCGCCTGAGGAGGATGACCGTCAAGTCATCGCCGAGCTACCTCTCGCAATGCGACCGCCGTATCGTCTTCGCTCTTGGGAAAGAAGAGAAGCCCCGAAAGCTTGAGGTTCGTTGGCCGTGTGGGAGAGTCGAGCTCATCACCGCCTTGCCCTCGCAGGGAGAGCTGCGGGTGGTGGAGGGGCAGGCCCAGGCGGTACAGCCTGCTCCGCGGCCTGCGCCGGGGGGAGAGAGACGGCCTAATTCAATCGTTCTGCGCGGCCGGGGAGCGGCTCTCCTTGCGGGTGGGCGGGCCGAAGCTGGCCTCAAGCAGCTGCGGGAGGCGATTCGTCTCGACCCCAATGATTTTGTCGCCTGGAGGGAGACGCTCATCGCGCTGGAGGAGCTCGGGCGACAGGGCGAGCTCGAGCTGGCCGTGCAAGAGATCTCGAAGACTTTTGGAGCCGGCCTCATCGTTTCGCATTTCGCCATCGTCTTGCGGGAAGCCGGCCGCCGGGCTCTCGCCGAGCGGCTCTTCGTTGCAGCCGCTGAGCTGGCTCCGCGCCGCTCGGACATCTGGAGCTCGCTGGGGAACCTCGCCTATGACCGGCAGGATTACGCGCGCGCCAGGGGCTGCTATGAGAGGGTGCTGAAGCTTCACCCCGGCAGCGTCGAGGCTCTCGACAATCTCGGCAAGATCTTCACCCTCGCGAAAAAATACGACCAGGCCCTGGGATATCTGCGCGCGGCGCTGAGGTTGAGTCCAGCGAGCGCCAGCATCCTGGGAACTATTGGCGGGATCGAGCTCCAGCTCGGCCGCCTCGAGGCGGCGAGGGGACACCTGGAGGCCGGGCTCGAGAACGCGCGCTCGGAGGCCTCGCTGCTGAATCTCCACGGCAATCTCGGCGGCCTCTACATCAAGCTGGAGGACTGGGGGCGGGCCGAGGAATCGTTCAGGAAGGTACTCGAGCTCTCTCCGGGCGACACCCAGGCCCGCCGGGCGCTCGAATTCATCGGCAAGCGCAGGAAGTAATGGCGAACCCGCCTCAGGCGCGGATCTTCGCGCCGAGCTTCTCCTCGAGGGGACCGAGCATCGCCTCGCGCAGATCGTTGATCTCCTTCTCTTCGAGGGACCGATCGGCCGCGCAAAAGGTCAGCTGGAAGGCGAGGCTCTTCTTGCCTTCGCCAAGCTGCTCGCCGCGGTAGATGTCGAAGAGGCTGATGTCGGTGAGGAGGCTACCGGCGGCTTCTCGGATCGTGGTCATGACGGCCCCGGCTGCCACCTCGTCATCGACGACGAGGGCGAGATCCTGGTAGATCGCAGGCTGCGAGGAGAAGGCGCGGAAGGGATAGTTAGCCTGGGAGGCCGCGAGCAGTAATTCGTGGTCGAATTCCGCGACGAAGACCTCTCTCTTGCCGAGGTCGTAGGCCTCGATGACCTTCGGGTGGACCTTTCCGATGGTCCCGGCGGGCTTTCCATCGAGCAGCAGCGCCGCGGCCACGCCCGGATGGTAGGGAGCACCCTGCAGAGGTTCGAACCCGATGTTCCTCACATGGAGCTTTTTCAGCAGGACCTCGGTGATGCCCTTGAGGTCGTGAAAGCCTGAATTCCTGGGTTTTGCATCCTTCCAGGAGGGTTCCTCCAGTGGTCCACTGAGCGCCATGGAGAGCTTCAGAACCTCGAGAGGGAGCTTCTCGTCACCGGGGCCGTCGCTCTCTGGAGAGTGCTCGGGAAGGTAGACCTTGCCGATCTCGAAGAGGGCGATTCGCTTTCTCTCACGGTGGTTGGTGGCAATGTTTTCCATCAGGCTGCCGAGCAGCGTCCGGCGCAGGGAGGAGCGGTCCTGGTTCTCCTTCTTGTTCATGACCTGTACATAGGGAGCCTGCTCGCGCACCCCGGTTTCGCCTGTCAGCAGCCGGCCCTCGGCTTCAGGGGTCGTCAGGGAGTAGTTCAGCACATCGCTCAGGCCGCAGCCGGTCAGCACCGAGCGGATCTTCTTGCGCAGCTCCCAGCTTTCGTTGCGGCGCTGGTTGGGCAGGGGCTCGTTGAGGAGCCGGCCCTGGAGCCGGTCAAATCCGAGGATACGAATGACCTCCTCCGCGATGTCTGCGCTGTGGCTTACGTCAGGCCGGAAGCCCGGAATCGAGATCTCTATCGTTCCTTCACCGGGAGTCTCGGTCGAGAAGCCAAGACGCTCGAGAGCGGAGGCGATATCCTCGTCCGTGAGGTCGACGCCGAGGGTCCTCGATATGTCGCTGTTCTGAATCGTGACCGAGCGATTTTCCGCCGGCTGCGGATAGCAGTCGGAGATCGAGCCTGCGGGCTTCGCGCCGCCGATTTCCTGTAGCAGGTGAACGGCCCTCTGGATCGCGGTGACGGTCTGCGCCGGGTCCACCTGCCTGCTGAATCGAGTCGAGGCGTCAGTCTTCAGCTTGAGCTTCGACATGGCCTTGCGGATCGAGATGAAGTTAAAATTAGCTGACTCCAGCAGCGCCTTGCCGGTGTCTTCCGAAATCTCCGAATCCAGTCCGCCAATCACGCCGGCCACGGCGATTGGCTGGTCGCCGGATGTGATCAGCAGGGTTGATTCATCGAGCTCGCGGGGAGCCTCCCTGTCGTCTTCCTCACCTGCGGGTTCCTGGTCGAGAGTGTAGAGGGTCTCGCCCTTGCGGGCGGCGCGGACGTTGATCTCCTCGGCCGGGAGCTTGTCGAGGTCAAAGGCGTGCATGGGCTGGCCCATCTCGATCATGACGTAATTCGTGACATCGACCAGGTTGTTGATCGCGCTCACCCCGGCGAGGGCCAGGCGTCGCTGCATCCACCTCGGCGAGGGCTCGACCTTGACGTCATCGAGGACGAGGCCGCTGTACCGCGGAGACAGGTCCGGGTTCTCGATGCTGACCTTGAAGGCCTCCGGATCCGAGGGGATGTGCTCCGCCTTGATCTCGAGCTTGAAGCGGGTTCGCGTGAGGGCGGCCACCTCCCTGGCGATACCGATGATCGACAGGCAGCGACCGTAGTTGGGCAGGATATCAATGTCAAAGACGACATCTGCCGAGCAATCTTCGGGGATCTCTACCAGGTCCCTTGCGAGGGCGCCGGCCTCGGCGCTGTCCTCCAGCAGGAGGACCCCGGTGTGGTCGTCGGAGAGCCCCAGCTCCATTTCCGAGCACAGGACGATGCTCGACTTGACTCCGCGGAATTCGCGCGTCTTGATGGTGGTGAGGGCGAAGCTGTCGGATTTCGAATCCAGGAGTATGGCCCCGGCGAGGGCCACGGGGACCCTGGAGCCCTTCGAGTCCGGGGTGATGTTCGGGGCGCCGGTCACGGCGGTCCCCCGCCGGTCGCTGCCGAGGAGCAGGTCGACCTCGTGCAGGCCGTTTGTCTCGGGTATGGGGCGCACCTCGGAGATCTCTCCAACGACAATGCTGTCGGAGTAGATTCCGATGCGATCGATGGCCTCGACCTCAAGACCGGCCCTGGTCAGGAGGTTGGCCAGGTCCTCGATGGAGAGGTCGGTCTCGTTGAATTCTTTCAGCCAGCTTAGGGGCAAACGCATCGCGATAGGTTTTCTATTACCTGGGGCTCAGTCAAACTGTTCCAGGAAGCGCAGGTTCCCGGAGTAGAAGTGCCGTATGTCATTGATTCCATGTCGCAGCATGACCATTCGCTCGATCCCGAGACCGAAGGCGAAGCCGGAATGAACCTCGGGGTCGTAACCGCCATTGGCCAGGACCTTCGGGTGGACGACTCCCGCCCCGAGGATCTCCAGCCAGCCGGTTTTCTTGCACACTCCGCAGCCGCTGCCGCCGCAGAGATTGCAGTCGATGTCGACCTCGACGCTGGGTTCGGTGAAGGGGAAGTAGCTGCCCCGGAGTACCATGCGACGATCCGGTCCGAAGAACTGGTGCACGAACTCTTCCAGGATGCCCTTCAGGTCGGCCATCGTGATGTTCGTTCCCACCGCCAGTCCCTCAACCTGGTTGAACTGGATCTCGCTGCGCCCGGTGATCTGCTCGTTGCGGTATACGGTGCCGGGCAGCAGGACCCTGATCGGCTCGGGGGCAAGGGCCCTCATCGCCCGGACCTGGCCGGGTGAGGTGTGGGTTCTGAGTACCACGTCCTCGCTGACGTAGAAGGTGTCCTGCATGTCGCGGGCGGGGTGATGCGGAGGAATGTTCAGCATCTCGAAATTGTTCTGGTCGGTCTCTACGTGAGGAGATTCCCAGATCTGGAAGCCCATTCTCTCGAAGATGCTGCAGACCTCTTCAAGAACCGTATTGATCGGGTGCATGCTGCCCTGGCCCCCGGTCGTTCCCGGCAGGGAGGTATCCTCTCTCTCAGAGGCGATCTGCTGGTCGAGCTCTGCCTTCTGGATACTCTCCTTGCGTTCCTCCAGCAGGCGTTCGAGTTTCTTGTTGAGGGGATTGATCTTTCCGTAGGAGGCCTTTTTGTCCTGCGGATTCTCGAGCTTGCCGATCTCCTTCAGCAGCGATTTGACCTTGCCCTTGCGGGAGAGGTAGAGGTTCTGCCATTCATCGAGCTCGATGAGGGAGGAGGAGGTCTCGAGCGTCTCGATCGCCTCAGTTTTGAGTTCTGCTATCTGTTCAAGCATTTTACGGGCTCCGCGGACGAGGGTCGCCTGTTGGCGTCCATACTATATCCACCGAGAGAGGCAAGGTTTACGGATTTTTTCTTATTTAACGCACGACCCGGCTTCTCAGGCCTTGTGCATCTTGCGGTAGGTCGTTTTGCGGTACTTGCCGGGATTGACTCCCGCCTTCTCGAGCTCCTGCTGGTGGACTTCGAAGTAGTATTCGAAATTGCCGTTAAAGACGCGCGGCCAGCTCCTGGATTCCTGCCGCTGGTTGTCTTCATAGATCACCAGCGAGTTGGCAAGGCGATCAAGGAAGAAGCGGTCATGGGAGATGATGATGGCCGAACCGGCGAAGGTTTCGAGAGCCTCCTCGAGAACCCGGAGGGTGGAGAGGTCGAGGTCGTTGGTCGGCTCATCCAGCAGCAGGAGGTTCGCTCCCTGCCGGAGCGTCTTGGCCAGCAACAGGCGGTTGCGCTCTCCGCCCGACAGCTTGCCCACCGGGGTCTGCTGGTCGGAGCCCTTGAACTGGAAGTCTGAGAGGTATTCCCGGATGTGGTATTCACGCTTACCGACCATGATGACATCTCGACCTTCAGAGATTTCATCGTAGACGGTATTCTCCGGGTTGAGCTCCTCCCGGGTCTGGTCGACATAGGTCATCTTGACGGTCTCCCCAATCTCGATCGTTCCGGAGTCGGGATTTTCCTCCCCTGTGATCATCCGGATGAGCGTCGTCTTACCAACGCCGTTGGGCCCGGTCATGCCGACCATCTCGCCCGGGGAGAGCTCCAGGTTGAGATCCTTGATCAGCTGCCGTCCATCGTAGGCCTTGCACAGGCCGCTGATTTTCAGGACCTTGTTGCCGAGGTGGGGGCCCGGGGGGATCACCAGGTTGACCTTGCCGCCGGTTTCCACCGGGCCATCCTCGCTCATCTGCTCGTAGTTCTTGACCCTTGCCTTGCTCTTCGATGTCCTCGCTGATGGGGTGCTGTTGAGCCACGCCAGCTCACGTTGCAGGATTTTCTGCCGCCGGCCCTCGCTGCGAGCCTGGTGTTCCAGGCGCTTGTCTTTTTGCTCGAGGTAGTTTGAGTAGTTGCCTTCGTAGATGGTGAGGCTTCCGTTCTCGAGCTCGATCATGTAGTTGGCGACATTGTCGAGGAAGTAGCGGTCGTGGGTTACCATGACGACCGCGCCGGGGTATTTGTCGATGAAGGCCTCCAGCCATTCAATGGTCGCCGCATCGAGGTGGTTCGTGGGCTCATCGAGGATCAGGAGCTCGGGACAGGAGATGAGCTCCCGGCAGAGGGCTACTCTCCGGCGCTCGCCGCCGCTCATGGTGGAGACGGGGGTCTCGGGGTCCGGCACCCGCAGGGCCTCCATCGCCATGTCGCGCTGGTACTCCCACTCCCAGCCATCGACCAGCTCGATCTCCTCCTGCAGCCGCCCCATCTTGTCCATCAGCTTTTCCTGGGCGTTTACGTCGGCCTGGTTTGAGTAGTCGGCGCAGCTCTCGTTATAGATGTCGATAAGCGTTCGGACACGCTCGAGCCCGATCTCGACGTTTTCACGGCAGTTTTTCTCATTATCGAGCGTCGGTTCCTGCTCGATATAGCCGATCCGGATGTTGGGCGCGTGCTTGAGCTCGCCGGTGAACTCCGTATCGCCGCCGGATAGAATCTTCATGAAGGTTGATTTGCCGGTGCCATTCGGTCCGATGACGCCGATGCGGGCGGCGTCATGGATCGTGAACGATGTGTCCTTGAGGATCGTCCGGTTACCGAACGATTTCTGGATTTCGTTGGCTGTAAGTAGAATTTCACCGAGAGCCATCTGGATTACACCTCTGGTTTAAACGCGGCCTGGGGCCGGGGTCTTAGGCTGACATGTTCGGTCTGGGCTGGTTCAGCGGCGCGCCAGACCATGCTTCATTGGAATCCAGGCCGCACCCTGGGCGGAGCTCGCTACGCATTGCTCGATGAAGTGCATTCCCTCGGCGCCGTCGTGGACGTTCGGATAGACCGTGTCGGTCATCTCGAAGTCCTTTCCTTCCGTCCGCTGGATCATCGCATCGAAGGCGGCGGTGTAGACGTTGGCGAAGGCCTCGAAGAAGGCCTCGGGATGACCACCCGGGAGCCGGCAGGCGTTTTTCTGCGAGTCGTTGGCAATGGGGCCGTTGCGGGTGTAGATCTTGTGAGGTTCTCCGTTTTTACGCAGGATCATCTTATTGGGCTCTTCCTGCCGCCAGGAGATGGCGCCCTCGGTTCCATCGATCTCGATGGCGACGTCGTTTTCACGCCCATGGGTGATCTGCGAGGCGGTGACGGTGGATAGCCCGCCGTTTTCCATCTTGATCACGGCCGTTCCGTAGTCATCAAGTTGCCGGCCTTCGGCGAAGATCTTCAGGGTACAGGAGACCTCCTCAGGGAGGACTCCGCTGATAAAGCGTCCGAGGTTGTAGGCGTGGGTGCCTATATCGCCAAAACATCCCGCCGCTCCGCTCTTGGCCGGATCGGTTCTCCAGGCTGCCTGCTTCTGATCTTCGAGCTCGAGGCGGCTGCGAAGCCAGCCCTGGATGTAGGAGGCCCGGATCGCCTGGATCTCTCCGAGCTCGCCGGACTGGACCATTTCGCGGGCCTGGCGCACCAGCGGGTAGCCGGTGTAGTTGTGGGTGACGGCGAAGACGACCTTATGCTGTTCGACGAGAGAGGCCAGCTCCTCGGCCTGGGCGAGGTCGAAGGTCAGCGGCTTATCGCAGACGACATTGAAGCCGGCCTCTATCGCGGCCTTGGCGATCTCGAAGTGGGTGTGGTTGGGGGTGGCGATCGAAACGAAATCGATACGTTCGGATTCAGAGAGGGAAAGCTCGCCGGCGATCATGTCCTGGTAGGAGCCGTAGGCTCTCTCCTGAGCGATGCCGTAGTCTCCGGCGGAATCCTTCGCTCTCTGGGGGTCGGATGAGAGGGCGCCCGCGACCAGCTCGGCACGGCCATCGAGCTGCGCCGCGATCGAGTGAACGCGTCCGATGAATGATCCCTGCCCACCGCCTACAAGGGCGAATCTGAGCTTCCTGTTGAGGCCTTCATTGAGAGGCATATTGTCTCCTGGTTGGTTATTCAGCGCCCGTGGCGGCATCTTGCCGCCAGGCGAGGCCCTGGTTTTTCCAAGTCTTCTTGTTGTTTACCTTAACCGGCATAAAATACACCCCGGGAACGGAGCGCGGCCGCGCAGTTTAGGTAAACAGCGCTCCGGGTGTCCATCAAAAAAACCCCATCGCAGAGGAACGGTACGGAATTCGTGTCAGAATCCAGGCGAACGATCATCCATGTCGACATGGATGCTTTTTATTGCTCCGTCGAGGAGCTGGATGCCCCATCGCTGAAGGGTCGACCCGTCGTGGTGGGAGGAACCCCCGAGGGACGCGGGGTCGTCGCCACCGCGAACTACGCCGCCCGCAAATTCGGTGTCCACAGCGCCATGCCTGCGGCCCAGGCGGTGCGCCTCTGCCCGAAGGCGGTCTTTCTTCGTCCGCGGCTGAAAAGGTACGCGGAGGCTTCCCGCCAGGTGTTCTCGATCTTTGAGAAATATACGCCGCTGGTGGAGCCGCTGTCGATTGATGAGGCCTTCCTGGACGTGACGGCATCGAGGCTCTCCGGCTCGCCCGGTAGCTATGACGCCGAGGGCTACGGGGCTGGGGAGGCCATAGCGCGGGAGCTGCACCGGAGAATCGAGGAGGAGACTGGCGGGCTGACCTGCTCGATCGGCATCGCCTCCAATAAGTACCTCGCGAAAATCGCCAGTGACCTGCGCAAGCCGAAGGGCATCGTGGTGGTTCCGCTTGGCGCCGAGGAGGAGTTTCTCGCTCCGCTGCCGATCAAGAGGATCTGGGGCGTCGGCCCGAAGATGGCTGAGCGCCTGGGCTCTATCGGGATGAAGCTGATTGGTGATATGCAGAAGCTTGGGGCTGGGCCTCTTCGGCGCGCACTCGGAGAAGATACGGGAGAGCATTTCTGGAGGCTCTGCCGCGGTGTCGACGCGCGTCCCGTGGTGACGGACCAGGAGGTCAAGTCCATCAGCCAGGAGAAGACCTATGGAGAGTTCCTCGCCCCGGGTGACCGGGAGACCATCGAGCGGGAGCTCTTCCGAATGAGCGACAAGGTCGCCGCGCGGCTTCGGGCCAGGGAACTCTGGGGCCGCACGGTGCAGCTGAAGGCCCGGGATGAAAAGTTTCACACGGTTACCCGGTCTTCCTCTCTCGAGTCACCGACCTGCCTGGTGGAGGAGATCTACCGGGTGGTGCTGGAGCTGCTCGATGAACGGGTTGATTTCGGCGGTCGTCGAATCCGGCTACTCGGGGTGGGGATCAGCGGCTTGACGAACGAGCCGCGAAGACAGCTGGATTT
>Ga0310124_10001600_pt1 | contig 15704 bp, 13 predicted proteins | sample CB11b_AW_Bot5_MG_FD_203507 | JGI IMG/M metagenome (GOLD analysis project Ga0310124, IMG submission 203507) | Marine microbial communities from Western Arctic Ocean, Canada - CB11b_AW_Bot5 | ecosystem: Environmental > Aquatic > Marine > Oceanic | place: Canada: Western Arctic Ocean | collected...
GGGCGGGGTGCGGTGCTGGGGGAGAATGCTGCGGGCGGAGACTGGCGACGTGTGTCCCGGGCATACCGCCAGATGCTCTATGCGCGCGGAGAGAAGACCGAAAAACGCCACGGGATTTCGCCCCAAAAAGTGCGGCAGGTAGAGGAAGAGGGAGGACGGCTGAGCAAGCAGGAGCTGTTGCAATGCCGGATCAGGTACTTCAGCGATGGAGTCGTGCTAGGCAGTCGTAGCTTCGTCGAGGAGGTTTTCGCGAAGCACCGCGATCAGTTTGGGCTCAAGCGCAAGACCGGTGCACGATCTATGAAGTTCGGTGATTGGGATGGGCTATGCACTATGCGAGACCTGAGATTGCAGGTCATACAGCATGCAGAACCAGCCGGTCGGAAATCGAACACGACATAGCATACTTTGTCGTGTTATCAATCACCGGCGAAACCCGGAAATCAATTCGATCACGCAGTCGCGCTATAGCGGCCGTTTCCTCGCTGATTCTTCTCTGAGGTCATTTCTATAGATGACATTTCCTTCGGCGGATCGTCAGACATCGTACTGGAGGCGCCGGGCTTGACTTCCAGATTTTTCAGGTCGACCTTGATGCCGATTTTCGCACACTCAGAGACCATGATCCGGGACTCCAACTCTCTGGGAATGTCCAGCGGGATCATGCTTACGCGAAATCCGTCCCATAGATGTATTTCTTCCTCGGTTCGCTGGAGCATTTCCTTGGAAGAGACCGATTGCCAGAAACCCACCGCCGCAATCCAGCCTCGATACGCCGGTCTGATATTTTCAAGAATCTTCTGTTCCAGCTCTTCGGGCGAGAATCTGGAGTGTCCAGAACTATTCGCGGACCCGTTCATTGGACGTGTGGGAGTGTCTTCGTCAGGGGCCAAATATTTGTTGAGGGGTGCCAGGGATTTGTTTGATCTGATCATTTCCTCACCTTGCGGGGTTACGTTTTCCGTGGTGTGGGGTGAGTTTTGAAACCATTGACGCAAGAATCGGGCCACATCCCTGGACCGATCAGAGGGTGAGTGCCTGCATTTTAGCCGGCCGTACGGGTGGAGATGACAATTTTGCCTCCGCTTTTGTAATTTGGTAGAACTGCCATTTCATGACACCTCTAATCAAACTCGCCCAACATTTCCTCTCTGCTCTTCTCCTGGCGCTGATTTGCGTTAGCAATGTTGCCTACAAGAATTACCTGTTAGAGAAGCCGAGCGTGCCGGATCTATCGGATGCGGAAGGTTTTTTCTGGACTGAGGGCGCGTTTCACTTTCGCCACTTCATGATGATCGCGCAGGGTGAGGCCATTCCCGCGCTTGACACGCAGATCCAATTCCCGGAAGGCCTCAATACTCGCCGCTACATTACCCCAATGATGGAACACGTGATGGGGCGGATTTACCGCTTCGGATTTGAGGACATGGCACCGCACATGTTCATCGTCAGGTTTCAGATTTGTTTTACGGCGCTTTCGGTGCTCGCAATTTTCCTTGCGGCGAAATTTACGTGGAGATCCTCTGTCGTGGGTCTCCTGTGTGCTTTTATTTACGCAATCCTCCCGGCGGCGGTGATGCGAACTGCCGGGGGCAATTATATTCGTGAGGATTTCGCCCTTCCTTTCATTTTTTTGAGCTTTGCAGGCTGGATGTTCTGCATGCGCTGCGACCGCGCCGACGCCGCAATTATTACGTCAATATCGTTTGTGATCGCACTTGCCGCATGGCATGTGTCGCAGCTCTACTTGTCTATCTTCATGTTGGCGATTGCACTCTCAGGGTTGGCTACCGGGTTTAGATATCTGCCCCGGAAAAGTCTTTCCATTTTCGTAGGGATTCTGGCCGTGGCCTCACTGCTGTTTCCTGTGCTTCGTGAAAAGTGGTTTGTTTTTTCGCCTGCGCTCATGCTGGGCTATGGATTAATTGCCAGTACCTTGATTTTGCCCCGCAAGAAGTTTTCGTCGCGGAATACATTTCTTCTGGGAGCGCTTATGCTTATCTCGGCCCTGGGTCTTGCGCTTCTGATTCAGGCCAGTGCGGGAACGTACTCTCACGTCTACGTATTGTTGCTCAATAAGCTCAAGTTCCTGGGAGTGCTACCCGAAGATCCGGCCCTCATGCCGTTCGAGGCACGCGTCATGTGGACTTCCTCGTTCGTCAGCCCACGCATTGACGAAATCGGACTGCTGATGCTGGCGGCCCTTCCGCTGGGCGTGTTGGGGTGGTGTGCCTTGATTGGGCGCACTTTTAATCGCACCGGGTCCGCTTCCGAGTTGTTGATTCTGATAGTTTCCCTGGCGATGTTTGTTCTGTTCATCATGGTCCACCGCATGAGTATCTTTGCGTCGTTTTTTCTCACATTGTCGGCGGGTGCGTTGTTTGGACCTCTCAGAATCTCAGGCGGTAGGGGGAGGCTCAAGATGGCCATTTTCGCAGTGGGAATCATTGCGCAACTTTCGATGATTACGAGAGTCAGGCCTCAGTCTTTCCGCCCTGGGCAAAGCGTCGTAAATCCGGTTTACGAGTTCCTCAGGGATAACACGGATCCTGGTGCGGCTGTTCTTAGTGCCTTTCAATTCGGACCGGGAATCGCGGCCTATGCGGACCGGCCGGTCACACTGCAGCCCAAGTTCGAATCAAAGCAGATCAGGGATAAAGTCGAGGAGGTGTACCGGGCGCTTTACGGCAGCGAAACGAGATTCGCGGAAGTCTGTGAGCGGCACGGCGTCAAAATATTTATTTTCGACTACACCATGGCGATCGGGCAGGGAGGCTCCAGCCCCCAGTATTATGCCGGGGTAAAGAATCTACCGGTTGCGAGCGCGGCATTTCAGTTTTTCTTCACTCCAGAAAATCTTACCCGGTTCCAGCTCATCGGACAAATGAGTACCTTCAGGATCTTCTCTTTGTTACCCTACAATCCCGTCGCGCGTCCGGACATCGAGTATGAGCCGATTTTCGATTTGTTTACTTATCTGGAAGACGAACCGCCCGGAGACGTAATTACGGGCGAAGTGTTTCAGCACGGGTTGAGCAAGCTTCGTGATCCCACATTTCACGGTCGTCTTGGGAGACGATTTCTTTCACGACTGGAACTCGAGAAAGCGGAGCTTCAGTTCCGCCGGGCGTTACAGCTTAATCCTGAGGATCTACAGTCCGGTTGGGGGCTCGGCGTGGTAAAAATTCATACCGGCAGTGTGGAGGAAGCGTTGACAATATTGTATCGGGCTTTGGAGATCGATCAGGAGGCGATCGTCACGGATCTCAACATAGCCGATCCCCACGTGTTGGCGGCGATGGGCCAGTATGAATTCTCAAGAAAGAGGTACGAGCGCGCCGAGCGTATCTACCGTCAAGCCGTCGACCTGGAATCCGGCCACCAGGAGGCATTGCTGGGGTTAGGATCCGTTCTCCTCCAATTGATGCGAACCGAAGAGGCCCTTCAAATAGCGACAGTCGCGACACAGCGATTTCCGGACAATGCTGAGGCGTTCGAAAATCTGGCACGTGCCTATGCCATCCTGGAGGATTTTCCACAAGCCGTTTTCGAGGCAGAGAAATCTTTGGCAATCAATCCGGAGAACGAAAGGTTGCAGGCTGTCTTACCGAAACTGAGGTCCAAGGCCAGAGCGGTCGAATAGTTCGGGCTAGGCTCGATCGAAAGGGAGCGCGGGTTCGGGCAATTCTCTCATGATTTGGTTGAGCCGATATCCGAAACCCGATCCGGAGATTGTTGACAAGTCGAGAACGCCGTCTCGACGTTTATACAGACCCGGATGAATCTTCTCTTCCGCCAAAGATGCCTCCGGATAGAATTGCATTGCATTGCTCTCGACGCCCATGATCGTACCGGCGTAGGCCGCGAGGAGGCAGTGGGGAATCTGCGCAATCATTGGATTTGTAAGATCCTGAACCATGAGTTGCATTCCGTGCGCTTTGGCCCAGCAGAGGCTGAGTAGTGCTCCGGTTTGGGTTTTGCAGGTTTTCAGCGCCACGCCTGACCATCCCAATTCCCGCCCCAATTTTACGTATTTCCAGTCGTGTGCACTCTCATCGAGAAAAAGGGGTTTGCGATCGGACACGCTGTGGACATCGATCTGATTTGCCGAGAGGTCATAGGGGAAGGGTTGCTCGACGTACAGCATTCTATCCATGATGTCAGGGTGTTCCGACTGGAGGTGGTCCAGGATTTCGTTCACATATGCCGGGTCCTGCACAGTGCAATTGAAGTCGGCGGTCAACCAGTTCGCGCCCTCCGTCTCTCCAATTTTTCCAACCTGCACGATCCGGTCGTAATCCCAGGGCCCGTCGTTCCCTCGAAGTTTAATTTTCAGGCAGTTCAGGCCGTCCGTTTTTATCCAGTCTCTGAGTAGCACAGGGTATCCGTCATCAGGTTCTTTGCCGGTCAGGTCATTCTCCTCCAGCGGATCGAGACCACCCACCAGATGCCAAACGGGGAGCTGCTGCTCCGGTTTGGCAAAGAAGTCCTGGGGAAACTTGCCTGCAAACGAGACGTCGGCATCTGAATCCGACTCGAAGTAATGCGACAGATCGTTGGACATATAGGTACTGTTATAGGTCTCGTAGACCGGAAGTCCGTGAATATTACCGTATGCGTCGTGAATCGCGACGTCATAGGCGGAGAGCGAAACGAGGGCGGCAAGGTGCGGCATAGCGGCATCGCCCTGTTTCCCTTCGTTGAAAGTTTCCAGCAGCGTGTCCAATCGTTCCCGGATAAACTGGTGACCGATGTCCATCGCATGGCCGAATTTCGCAAAAGATTTCAATTCCTGCCCCAGGAGGGCGGTAAACGATTTCATCGCCTCTTCGCGGGTTGGATAATCGGTCTGTGATGGCCAGGTCCAGGCGACGCTCAAAGGGGTCTCGCCCCATCCTTCCGTCGTCCGGCCCTTCTCGTCCACGACCCGGACGCGGGCTCGCGCGCAGCTTGCATGGGTAAGGACCTGATTCCCGAATTTGAGGGGCATGCGGGTTTCAACCGGCAGGAAATAGCAGGCTACATCGGTAATGCGAATATCGTGAGAATTTGCCATAACCATCTGGATGAATAGGCGCGGGGGAGAGGGATAGCAAGCATTTTAGTCCCGGCACGTGTGATCAATGCGCGGAGAATTGGTTTTGACCCTCCCTATCAGGAATGATTGGATGGGTGGATGAGCCGAAGAGCAGTTCCCAACGTTATGCCATCGAACAAATCCATTCTCACCACGACTGTCGGGTCTTATCCCGTACCGGATTGGCTCGCCGCACTCCCCAGCGAACAGGCGGTCGTCGACGCGACCCGGGTGGTGATCGACACGCAGAGGTCAGCAGGAATTGACCTGCCGACGGACGGGGAACTCTACCGGTTCGATGTCAATCATCCCGACACCAACGGAATGATAGACTATTTCGTGGGTTCGTTGTCGGGGATTCGATCGAAAATCGGCCGAAACGACGCCGAGGCGTTTCAGAAGAAGGATGAGATGGGTTTTCGGCTTAAGCCGGCCGGCGTTGTGGACGGCGAAATAGGCGACGGATCAATGAACCTGCTGTCCGACTGCGAGCGAGCCGCGTCTGTTTCCGGGGGGCCCCTTAAGTTCACGCTGACGAGTCCTTATATGCTGGCGCGCACGCTGCTCGACAATCATTACGGTGATTTCGAAGAATTATTGATGGCCATTGCGGACGTGCTTGCCCGCCAAGTCGCCGACCTGCCCTGCGAATGCGTGCAGGTGGACGAGGCGAACATTCCCGGCAATCCCGCGGATGGGCCTATTGCCGCAAGGGCGATCAATGCGGTTCTCGATAAGGTCTCCGTTCAAAGCGCCGTCCACTTCTGTTTCGGGAATTACGGTGGCCAGACGATCCAGAGCGGCAGGTGGAAAGAGCTGACAGATTTTCTGAGTGCATTGCACTGTGACCACGTCGTGCTGGAGCTCGCACATCGGCCCAAGGAGGATCTCGACGCGCTAAAGGACATTGACCCGAAGATTGCGCTCGGCATCGGGGTCGTCGACATCAAGGTGAACCACATCGAGACGCCTGACGAAATAGCGTCCAGAATCGAGGGCGCGGAGAAGGTTCTTGGTTCAGGCCGGGTTAAGTGGGTGCACCCGGACTGCGGCTTCTGGATGCTCAAGCGAACGGTGGCGGACCGGAAAATCGAAGCCCTGGTAAAGGGGCGAGACCTTTATTTAGGCCATTGAGACATGCGGTTTAGGGCTTGATCAATCGACCGGCACGGACAAGCGGCATGTCCAGCTTGCCTCGTCCCACATCCCACATGCTTTAAATAATGTGTGAGCGATGAGGCGATGGCCAAACTCGTTTGGGTGAAAACCTCCGTCAAGGAGCTGCCCCCGACAGCCGCCGGCCTTGACCCATTTCTCCCAGTGATCGACCAGCGGGATGTGACACCGTTCCGCGACTTCCCTGGTTTTCTGCGCATACGACTCCAGGTTTTCAATTCGCTGTTTCCATCCGTGGGTTTTTGCGTCTCGAATGGCCTGGTCGGGCCACTCCGTCATTGCCACGATTGCATCTACTTGTACCGGCAGCATGGGGATCGTCGTCTGCACAATTGTTCGAACGCCCTCTTTTTTGATCGAATTCAGAATTCCTGCATATCGTTTCTCGTATGCCCCCAGTTCTTCGCACCCGCCCGCTGCGTCGTTCGTTCCGAACATCAAGAAAGCGGCATCCGGTTTGAAATTGAGCACTCGATCATTCAGTCGCGGTTCAAGCGCCCCGGTACTCCAGCCGCCAACCGCGGTGTTGATCACAACATCCTCATTCCTGGCCAATTCGCCAACTCGCTCTTTGAATAACTGGGTATAGTCGCGATGCCCGCGGGTGTGCCGGGCTCCCTGGGTAATGCTGTCGCCTGCGAACAACCAGCGGACCGGTTCCTTTCGGCTTATCAAATCGCCCAGGTCAATTTTGCACATTCGTGAACTCGCTTTCAAAGTAAGGATGAAGTTCGAGCAGACCCATGAACAGCCGCTTGCTGTTCCGGTTTTCAGGATCTGCGCTGTCCGAGATTCGAAGCACAGCGCTTTTCTCCCTGGCGCGAAAGACCACGCGATGATAATTGTGCCGGAACGGGTTTTCGTACCTCTTGATGCCGTACTGAGGATAGTTGCTCCAGAGCGTTGCGTTCATCTGGAAACTTCGATCCGGAATGGGCTCGGAATTCGAAAAAGTAATGGACACATCGTTGGTTTTAATCACGGATTGCCCGTTGATCAAATCATCATAATCGGCCGTGTATATTGTGAACGCATAGGCCGTCCCCGGCACCAGGTTGCGAACTTCCTGCGATAGTTCGTTCGGCCCCCGGGCACTCCGGGTCATTAGGACAGCCCGGTCCGCATTTCGGGAGGAACTGGCGCCGAAAATCTGTTGAAGGCCGTCAATGTCCTGCACGATGATGCCCCCCGGTTCGGCTTGGTTTCCCGTCCAATCGTCGAGACCGTTCTCGAAGTCGACGTTCCTCAGGTGGTTCAGTTCGTACAGGTAGCCGTACTGCTTCGACAACAGGTCGGTATTGCCTTCAATGCCGTAGTGCCGGTGCAGGCGTCCCGTCCACCTCACAAACTCTTCGTCGCATTTTCTGGAAGCGTATTCCGACACTCCGTAAAGTCTCCAGAAGGATGGATGATTGGCCATGATCTTGAACATCATGTCGATGAACACTTTAAAGTCCACGCGACTGTGCGAGCCCCAATTTCCCGAAGTAGGAACGGTGAAATAGCCAAGCACTTCGATCATGCGCTGCCCGACACCCGGAACCAGTTCCTCCCACGCATCCAGGTTGCCGCGTAAGTTTGTATCGATGTAGGATCTGGCGTACCGCTTCGGAACTTCGTACAGATAGGTTTCCATCCCGATGAGGTCGCCCTGGCCGGCCAGCATTCGGGCAAATTCCACCGCATATTCTCCGTAGTAGCAACCGTGATTGTAGAACGCCAGGAACTGGGTGTCGGCGGTTTTGGGATTGGCTCGAAGTCTTCGGAGCGCTTCGGTCCATGCATCGAATTTATCCTGTTTGTACGAACCGAACTCATCCATCCCTATGACATCGCACCGCGGATCGGTGAAGGCGTCCCGCTCCGACCAGAACTTGTACGCGCTATCGGCGGTGACGGTCCCGCTTCCGATACCCGGGGCCACTTGCTCATACATGACCTTTCGGCCGGACTCCTTCCATGCGTCCGCCCGGTCCTTTTCCTTGAAGCGTGACCGCGCACCATAGCTGGCCGAGAGGGAATTACAGTTTCGAAGCATGTCCGGCCACAGGTAGTCCCACGTCATGATCGGGTAGTTGGGAATGACGTGACCGCCCAACATAACCTGCAGATTTCTGTAATTCGGGGGTTCCCCCGGTTGGTCACACATTCGGATGTACAGCAGTTCAGGCATGGTGCGTACTACGAGAGACTGGTGCCGCGGATTTCCAGTTGATTCGACGCGCAGGCGATGAACGCCTGCGGGAAGGTATCGCATGGACTCCAGGGGTTCCGCTTGCGTAGCTGAGTGCTCGATCACTGCTTTCGTCGTTGACACTGAGTCCAGGTAAATAGCGATCCGGTCCCCGTCGGCAGTTTGCGCTTCCGAAGACAGGAACACCCATCCCTCTCTTGGATTAGTGAAATTGTGCTCGTCCTGTGTCGGGGCAGAGATGTTCAGAATCTCCGTGACGAAATTGTTGAGGACCTCGTGACCTGCCGTGGGATCATCCCATGCCGGACGAGCCGGCCAGGCGCAGGAAGTCTTTTCCTGGAGAAGAATGCTGCCATCCTGCTTAGTGACTACGGTTCTGACGAAATAATTTCCGGAGGAAACGTTGGCGAGAGGGACGCTGATTTCATAAAATCCGGCCGAATCCGGTCCCGGGCCACGCACATGCGCAACGGATTCTAGTTTGCCGGGAGATAGGAGGCTTACCAGGATGCTCGCGCCGGCCGGAACATTGTCCATCTCTACTACGAGCTCGTCGTTGAAAGGAAACGGGAAGCAGCGCAGGTTCAAGCCATAGGCGTCCCGTGTCTCGAGGTAACGTTTTTTTACTTCCTCGGCGCTCAGCGCCCGATTGAAGATTCTGACCTCGTCGATCAACCCGTGGAAAACTGTCACCCCTCGCGGGTTCAACTCGCCGTCCGGATTCGGCTTGGCCCCGATTACAAAAGGCGTTTCAGCCTCGACCTGCAAAGTTTCATTGGGAACCAGTTGCAGGCCTTGTAGTTTTCCGTCGATGTAAAGCCTAGCGCCGGTGTCATCGAAAGTTCCTACCAGATGGTGCCACATTCCTGCATAGAATGGAGCCTCGGCGCCCTCGAATCGATTTCGCGGCAACTTGGGGAATTGAACCCAACCTCCGCTGCGGGCGAAGAGGCTGCACTCCGGTTGTTTGCCGACAATCGTCTGTGAGACTTCGGTATCCGGGACGTCCGCCGGTTTGACCCATGCTTCGAGGGTGACATATGCTGAAACGTCCAGACTGGGAGAATTGCCGCAGTCCACGAAGCCGTGCGTGCCATCAAACTGCAGAGCAAACCCGCCGCCGACCTCGACGCAGCCCGCCGCGACTACTTTCCCATCATTCCCATGACCTGATTCATCTTTCACCATGCCGTCAGCGACGTGATCAAACGTATAATACAGGATCAGGCTGTCGTTGGATGTCTCGGCCCGGACCGACGGAGCAGATGTCGTCACCAGCAGTGCGAACAGGACAGCGAGAATGCTTGCGTTACTAAACACCATGCGGAGGGAATTCCTTATTTCAGTCTTCAAGTTACAGTGCTTTCAACATATCATGGTGCATTTGTTTCCGCTCTACCGATCCTACCAGCGCCCTGCCGAAAAGTGTCCTCATCCGATCATTAGTCAGGCTGAACGATTCCACAAAAAGGCCCATATTGCGATGGCGACGCACCCATCGCAAGTACTTATCAATCGTTCGCTCGAGGTCCTCTCGATTCTCCGCTTCCATCAACTCGAATGACAATGCAACGGTTCTAAATCCTGCTCGCAGCCTTGTCAAATGCTCCTTTCGTTGACGACTCAGGCGAGGCGTTGATCTTGCCGAGCGGAGAAGTTTCTCCCCGTCGGCATGCATCGCCTTGCCATGGCGAAGAGCGTCGGGAGAAGGGAATTTATCGTCGTATCCCAATTTTTGTGAGGTCAGGGAGATCCGTTCCAGCAGCCAGAAGTACCGCGCCATCAATTCGCCGGCGGCGCCGAAACGGCATCTGCAGTAGTCCTCAACGACGAAGGCGATGTCGCAAGAAACATTCTCCGAAATTCGGGCAAATAAGTAGTGTTGAAGTTCGTACGTGAGCCAGTCTCCCGGTTCGGCGAAACCGACCATGCCACGGATTCCCCGGTCATGCAGGTACCGGGCATCGCTCCATAGCACACTGGGATAAACAACCGGCCGACTTTGCCAGACGTATCGGCGGTGGTAAGGGAGGTAGGACACGGTGCCGCGGTGATTCTTTGCCCAGTTGTTCAGCGCTGCCGGCGTGCGGCCTTCCGGCATGCTTTCGGGATCATAGATCGGACCGCGGTGGGTTTGATAGAACAGCGCGAGAGTGACAATGACGTCCTTATGCAGCTCGAAATTTTCAGGATATGATTCCGACAGGTCATAGGCATATGTTTCGAGGGCGACAGAACTTTTCCGTCGTTTCAGCTCCCGCTTTACCGCATGATTTACGATTCCCTGGCGTCGCGATGGGGAGCCCTGGGCCATGGACTCTTTCGATTCGCCCCATCTCACGAGGTCGGGGGGCTGCAGGATAAGGATATCGATCTCAGGGTGGGCATTGACGTAGTCCGCCACCCGGTTTGCGAAGGCCCGGAGAGCCGCCGGATTTCCGGTCTCGAATACACAATGAGGATTGCGGCTTCTTTTCCCATTGATCATTGCGAACCAATCCGGGTGTGCGTCGAAGAGTTCATCTGGAGGAAGAAAATTTTCGTACCCGTGCCCACCCACCGCCAGGATCAGGCCTCGCTTCCGCAGCTCCGGCACGATTTTCGAGCGAACGCTGTCCCAGGTGAAGCGGCCTGAGTGCTGGTAATCTATCGGTGCACAAAACACATTGCCGCGGACCTTGGCTATCCAGTCGATCATGGAAACCGTGTTCGCGATGGTGTGAGAACGGCACTCCTCTATCGACCAGTCACGGTATAACATGCTCGGCTGGACCACACGTTTGCCTATTGGAAGAGTGATCGATGCTAATTTGGGCACCGTTTCGTGACCGATGTTTTTGTAACTATCGAAGCTCGGTGCGAACCAGCGGCAGCCCAGGTCTTCCAGAAAAGCGTATGCGGCAAAGAGTAATGCCCGCGGGGAACCGCCCGAGAGGACAACGCGGTCCCCGCGGATGTCGATCGTGTATGACTCGTCTTCCTCATGTACCGGAACACGAATTCGCGCAGTTCGTCGGCGTACCTTCAGGTAAATGTTTCCGGTCCCGGCGGATTTGCTCGGCACGGAACGCCACTGCCTGCCATCGATCCGTTGCAAGTACGAGCGAAGCTCCTGCGCGGCGAAGCGTTCCGTCTCTCCGGATCGAGAATCAAGTACGATTTTGCTGTTCAGTCTCAAGTCACGTGAGGAAAGCCGCGAATCAACAGGCATGATAAACTCTTAGTCTTTCCTTGGCCTTTCGGATGTTTTGACGGTTTGAAAGCGCACTCCTCTACGAATTCAGTTGGACCGAATCCCCGGTCCGCTGCTGCCACTCCCGAATTCGATTTGTCAGGTCGTCTATTCGTTCTCGCTGCTCCGGAGCGCGCGCCAGGTTTTGCGTTTCCCCTGGATCATCGCCCAGGTTGTACAACTCATGCGAGCCCAGGCGGCTCCAGGTGAATTTCCAGCCGCCCTGGGTGATCACCGTACGTAGGGTATCGCAGAGAGCGTCGATTGCCTCGTCGCGCGTGACCATCCCGGCCAGGTAAGCGGGTAGCGTCTTGCGCTCGCGATCCGCTTGATCGAGGTGTTCGACACCGCTGCGGCGAATGCCCAGTTCGGAGGTAATCATCTGGTTTGTTCCCTGCCATTCGACGAACACGTCATCCGCTTCGCGGGATCCTGGTTCATCGATCAACAACGGGTGCAGCGACCGGCCCTGCAGGTGGCCGGGCAGCGGTTGGCCGAGCAGGTCGAGCAGGGTGGGCAGCAGGTCGATGTGGCTGACGCGAGAGGAAACCCTTCGGGCCTCGGACTGTCCGGGGAAATGAATCATCAGCGGCACCTTGATGGACTCCTCAAAGGGAACGTTTTTCCCCAGGAGTTGGTGGCTGCCCATCATGTCGCCGTGGTCGGAAAGGAAGACCACGACGGTGTTCTCCGCCTGGCCGGAGGCCTCGAGCGTGTCGAGGATCCGGCCGATATGCCGGTCGACCAGAGTGCACATCCCCCAATAGCGGGCGATGATGTCGCGCCATCCGGACTCGGTCTGCGTATCGGCGTTCCCGTGCCGCAGGAATGTTGCCTCGAGCACGGTGCGCAGATTCTGATCGGCTGTGGGAAACGCGTCAAAATTATCGGGGAGGACCACTTCGTCGCGGTCGTAGAGGTCGTCGAGCGGGCCACCGTAGGGGGGGTGGGGCTGATAGATCGACGCGAAGGCGGCGAAGGGGCGGTCCCGCGGTTCTTGCAGGAAGTCACAGACCCGGTCGGCGAGATAGGCGACGCCGGTCAGGGGTTCGGGCAGGTGGGGCAGGTCGGGCTTGGCAAAGCGCTCCCCGTTCAGCGGCTGGAGGCCCGCGGCGCGCAGTAGCTCCTCCGGCGCCCAGTCGAAGAGTTCCCACACATCGAAACCATGGGATGACGGGACCTCCTCCTGTACGCCCCAGCGGCCGAAGTAGGCTTTCCGGTAATCGCCTTCGCAAACCAGCTCGCCCACCGTGGGGATGCCCGGGTGGAGTTGCTCGTTGAGCTGGGTGACGCCGTTGGCGTGCGGCCAAGTCCCCGTCATCAAGCTTGACCGTGCAGGAGAACAGACGGGTTGCGTACAGTAACTGTGCTCGAACAATGTGCTTTGCGATGCGAGCCGATCCAGGTTCGGCGTGATGATCCGATCGTTTCCGCGCGCCCCGATCGCATCGAAGCGCTGCTGGTCGGTCATGATGTAGAGGAGATTGGGGTGGGGCACCATCAATCCCGTTCCATATTCTGTTCCAGAAGGATGCGAATTTCCTCCATCTCGACTTCGGATGCAGCGGCGGCAAGCGTCATTTCTTCGAGCGTCTCATCGTCGGCGATCAATCGATACCCGTTGATCTGAAGCAACAGCTCTATCGTTGCAATTGCAATGCGTTTGTTTCCGTCAACGAATGGGTGATTGCCGACGAGAGACTCCATGAGGGAGGCGGCTTTGGCGGCAAGCGAGGGATAAAGATCTTGTCCTCCGAACGATGCGGCCGGTCGTGCGATGGCCGATTCGAGCAATCCCTTGTCGCGCAACCCGGGTGCCCCCCCGGTGGCCTCCAGCAGGGCAGCGTGAAGAGCAAGTACCTGCTCAACGCCGAGGTACTCAGTCATGACAATCGTTCGTACAGCTTGCGTCGCTCGCGGATCAGGCCGTCGACCATCTTCTTGAAGCGTGGAGAGGCTTTTCCATTCTCGAACACTTTTACCCCTGCCCGCACGACAAAGCTTCCGTCCCTGGGGTCGACTGTAGCGTCGACCTCCATGCCGGGTTTCAGGTCCATTTCCTTTACCATGTCCCGGGGCAGGGTCACCGCCAGGCTGTTGCCGATTTTGACCAATTTCCGTTTCATACGTACAAAGTACTAACAAGCGCGCTCTTTGTCAACGTTCTACAAGGATGCGATAGATGGCCGTTTCGTTGCTGAGGGTGTTTACGTTGTACGTATTGAGGGGCGGGGAGGCGTTCTCTATGTCGACTACCGCGAAGGGGTGGCCCGGGGATGTGGCACGATCCACCCGGTAGACACGGTTGGATTCGCTTTGCCATTGAAGCGTGGCTCCGATCCTTCCGGTCACGGAGAATGTCACGAGGTCCGGTGAAAGCGGGAAGGGGATCTCGATGTACTGATCGAGTGGGATGCCCTGAAACATCTCCGCGGTTCCGCCCAGCCGGAGTTCAGATGAGGAATGCGGGCTATTGATTCGTCCACGAACAACGGCGAAAATTGACCGGGCCCGGAAGCGAAGTTTTGAGCGATTTCCGAAGCGTTCAGAACGAACTCGTAGACGCGGAACACGCTGATGTCCCCGTTGAACCGGCGGCCGTCGCCTTCGATGGCGAAACCTTTGAACAGGCTGGTCATCCACATGTCGATGGCGCCGGAGAAGCTGCCGGTCGGTTCGACGGTCGAGAAGGTCTGAATCTGGTCGACAATCAACCGCCATTCGTTCGTGGAGTCGTCCCTGGTCATGATGTAGTGGTGAAACGCGCCGTCTGCAGCCATCACGTGGCCCGTGTCGAACGTGATGCCGGCCTGTGCGTTGTTTTCATCGCCACTCTCATGGTATCCAACGAAGGCTCGGCCAGATCCCAGTTGAACATCTGCACATGGAGTGGAACTCGCAGCGCCCACAGCTGCTGTTCGTCACCCTGCGCGCCTCCGATTCGTCACGCCCAGACTTCGAGGGTAAAGTTCTGAAGGAAGAGCGAGGGCTCCCCGAGGCGCCCCGAACCGTTGTGGACCCTGGCGACACGCCCGAACGATCCGTTTCCTCCCTTGCGGGAGGCCGTGCTGTAGTACCCAGTCTGGTCCCCGTCAACGTCAAACGCGGGCGGGCTTGGATTGCCGACCGGTTCCACGCTGAGATATCCGCCGGCGGCGCCCAGGTTTTCCCATTTGTCCGACCCGGCCCGCGGATTGTTGCCGGCATTCAGGTCAAGCCGCGCGCCAGGGACCGGCGGCACATTGGAACTCAAGACCGTCGCAAGCGTGTCGTAATAAAACAGCAGGGTTCGGGTTGCGTTGTCATAGGTGGCCACCACGTGATGAAACTGCCCGTGGGTTGGAATGTTGACCCCCGTATTGAACGCGCTCGCCGAATCGCCCTGGGATCCTCGAAACTCTGCGATGAACAGGTTGTTCAGGGGAATCGGGAAAAATTTTGTGGTCGCCAGGCCGAGGGAGAACCGCTGCACGTGTCCGGGTGCGCGCAGCGAGCAGACCTGGTGCTCGTCGGCGAAGGCGTTGCCTTGTCTCCGCAGTCACAGCTCTACTGTCCAGCTCTCCACTGTGATATTCGGCTCACTGAGAAAGGGCGGATCGTTTTCGCCGAACGGGCCGAACACTGCGGCGGTTCCGAGGGTCGTGTAAAAGGCGACATTGTTCGCATCGATCACAGGGTTTGCCGCTCCGTTGGACGCGTGCATTCGCGCTTGGGTTCCGAAACCACTGCCGTCATAGGAACTGGCAATGCTGCTGAGGTCCGCCCATTGATTGGTCGCGGCCTGGGGGTTGTCGGAAGCATCCAGGTTCAGCACCAAGCCGTTGGCCACGATGCCTGAGGATGCGATACCGGCGAGCGACAGGACAAGGAGTCCACACAGGCCGATCGGCGTGGAATGAGTGAATCTGCAACGAAGGCGCACCCTTATATTTTGATCGATGAGGCTAGAACTGAAATTATTGAAGACGCGAAGCCCTAAATCCTCCGCGAGTAACCAGTTCGGCATGGACAACATTGCCTGAAAA
>Ga0310124_10001601_pt1 | contig 15702 bp, 11 predicted proteins | sample CB11b_AW_Bot5_MG_FD_203507 | JGI IMG/M metagenome (GOLD analysis project Ga0310124, IMG submission 203507) | Marine microbial communities from Western Arctic Ocean, Canada - CB11b_AW_Bot5 | ecosystem: Environmental > Aquatic > Marine > Oceanic | place: Canada: Western Arctic Ocean | collected...
CCCTCGATGATCAACGCGACTGGATGATCGACGGACTGGCCGCTTGCGCCGAGTTGGCCAAGTCCCGCGACCTGACCCTGCTCGCCGAGAACATCGACATGCCATCAGCCCGCGGGCTGATGGGCAAAGGAACAGACTGCCGCGCCATCTGCGATGCCGTCGATTCGCCCGCGTTTCGCCTCATCTATGATACCGGCTGCACGGAAATCATGGACGAGGATCCCATTGATACCTTGCGCGAGATGGCACCCTGCATCGCCCACGTCCACGTGAAAAACTTCCGTCGTCTGCAGCCCGATGAATCGGCGCACCGTTCCTTGATATCAGAACGCGCCATCCACTGCGCCGGCTGTGATCTGGACGCGGGCGAAGTGGACTTGGGCAGGATATTGAACGAGTTGGTACTTTTAGATTACGACGGAATGATTGCGATCGAGTACCAGGGCGAAGCCGATCCGCACGGCGCCCTGCCTCACAATGTACACGTTTTACGAAACTTGCTGGAGTCGATGTAATGCAGGGGACCTGTCCCGAAAGAATGGCGCCGACACGAAGACGCGAATGCTTGCGTGAGTTCGAATTCGGTCAGCGGTTCAGCCATCGATAAGGGTCTTGTAGGCGTCGCAAACGACGTCGAGTTGCCGGTCGAGCGAATAACTTTCCGCGATGAAGGCTTGCGCCCGGGCAGCCAGCTTGCCGCGGGCATGCCGATCGTAGGCCAGTGCATGGATGCGGGACGCCAGCTCACGGGCGTTGCCGGTCGAGAAGTAAACGACCGGGGCGTCGCTGCCGCAACGGTTGCCAGGAACGTTGCTGGCGACTACCGGCACGCCGGCAGCCAGCGACTCGAGTAAGCTGTAGGACAGGCCTTCATAGGCCGACGGGAGCACAGTGAAATCAAGACCCGGCAAAAGACGCTCGGCCTGTGGCCGATAGCCGAGAAAACGGACGGTTTCTGTCAGACCGAGTTCATGGCAGCGCTGCTGCAGTGCCGATTCCAGTTCGCCGTCGCCGAAACAAAGCACCTGGAGAGACTGCCGCTCATCGGGTGCCAGGATATTGAGGGCTTCGAGCAGGTGCGCATGTCCTTTCTGAGGCACCAGGCGGGCCAGCACGCCGATAGCGATCACGTTGTCATCGAGCTGCAGCTCGCGGCGCACCGTTTCACGGTCCAGCAGCCGGGTTGCGAAGTCCGCAGGAATGCCGTTGGGCGCAACCCGCAGTCGCGACGCCGGAACGATGCGGTGGGTCAGGGCCTGATCCTCTTCCGCCTCGGAAATACAAAGCAGCAGATCGGTCACAGCGGCGCGCTTGCGTTCGAGCATGATCGCCATAGTGCGTATGAACGGCCCGAGTCCCTCGAAAACAAAGGCGTGCGGCGTGTAGACGGTGCGAATGTCGGCACTGACCGCCTTGGCAGCGGTGCGTCCGAGGTAGCCGGCCTTAAAACAGTGGGCATGCACGATCTGCGGCTGCTGCAGCCGGATGATGCGCTGCAACTCTTTGTGGGCGGCGTGGTCACCGGTGGTCGGAAGTCGGGCGAGCGGCACTTCGAAGACTTCGCAGCCGAGGCTGCGGAACACCTCCAGGTCGTCACCGAAATCAGGTTCGGCGCGGTTGGGTGACACGATCACGTCGACTTCGAGCCCGCGACTGCGGAGTCCGCAAACGAGCTGGCGCACGTGTTTGCGTGCACCGCCGCCGGTAGCTTCGAGAAGCTGTAGAACTTTCATCGACGTTCCCGGTGCCGAGTGATTTATTGATAACCGTTGATCGCGAATTACTTTAATGAATATAAATCGTTTGGGCCAGACACAAAACACGTCCCGCTTGCGAGGTCATGAGGCGACCGCTTCTGACAAACCTCCTTCTGCACCCCGAATAAACTCTCGTATCAGGGCTCTCCTGGGATCTACACCGGTCAGGAGTTCCACTCTTATGCCAGACAATATCCTGAAAACTATTTCGGATGTCGGGTTGATCCCCGTCATCCGAGTGAACTCGGCTGATGACGCACACTCTGTTGTCGACGCTATCAAAGCCGGCGGCATCAATGTACTCGAAATTACCATGACGACGCCGGGTGCCATCGAGATCATGCGCGATGTCGCAGCTTCGTCCGACGACATCCTGCTGGGCGCCGGCACCGTGCTCGACGCCGAAACCGCGCGGCTGGCGATTCTTGCCGGGGCCAAATTCATCGTGACGCCAACGCTCAATCTCGACGTCATCCGTATGGTCAAGCGCTATGGCCTGGTGGTCTGCCCAGGCGCGCTGACACCGACCGAGGTGCTGACTGCATGGGAGGCCGGTGCAGATGTCGTCAAGGTCTTTCCATGCGACTGCGTGGGCGGACCAACGTACATCAAGTCACTCAAAGGCCCATTGCCGCAAATTAAGATGATACCGACGGGCGGTGTCAATGTCGATACCGCCGCAGGCTTTCTCAAAGCTGGCGCTGAAGCGCTCGGGGTCGGTTCGTCGCTGGTCGAAAAGAAGGCAGTCGAGAGTGGCGACTGGGGTCGGATCACGGATCTGGCAAAACAATTCCGAAAGATCGTGGTCGATACACGGGCAACGCCTAAATAGAATGATTGAATGAGTAAGAACAAGAAGAAAAAGAACGCGCTACAGAAAGACTTGCCGATCTCCCGCGCCAACGTGATCGCGGTGCTCGACGCACCGGACTATCAACCGCTGAATCTGGACGGCATGCTGGAGGCGCTATCGCTGCCTGCGGAGTCCGCAGATGCACTGGCCAACCTGATCGGCGGCATGATCGATGACGGCATCGTCGTCAAACTCAAGCACAAGGGCTTTGCACGCACGACTGATGCCGACTTGCTGATCGGCTCAATATCCTTTACCAAAACTGGCCACGCGTTTGTGGCGGAGGCCAACAGCACGCGCGAAGTGTTTGTGCCGTCCGGCCGTACGCACACGGCGCTGCCCGGCGACAAAGTCCTGGTCCGCATCGACCGGCGCGGGCGACGTCAGCAACCCGACAAACTGGCGGAAGGCGACGTGATCCGGGTGCTGGAGCGTAACTGCCGGTCGATTGTCGGCACGCTGCGCAAGGCGAACAAATGGTTTTATGTCGAGCCGATGCAGGCGAGTTTCAAGCACGATGTGATGGTCCCGAGCAAGGGCGGCGCCCGGCTGGGCGACCGCGTACTGGTCAGCCTCAACGACTGGGAAGATCCACGGCAGAGTCCGGGCGGCGAAATTATCGATGTGATCGGGCCGGCAGACGACCCGTCGCTGGACACGCTGTCTGTGATCAAGGCGTTCAATCTGCCGGAAGCCTTCCCGCCGCAGGTTGTGGAGCAGGCGCAGTCGGCGCGGATCCCGAAAAAAGAGATCGAGCGCCGCCGGGATCTGCGGAAAAAATTCATTTTCACTATCGACCCGCAGGACGCCAAGGATTTCGACGACGCCATCTCACTCGAGAAGGCCCGCGACGGCAACTGGCGCCTGGGCGTGCACATCGCCGACGTCAGCTACTTTGTCAGCCGTGATTCCGAGCTGGATCGAGAAGCCACGAAGCGCGGCACGAGTGTGTACCTGCCAGACACTGTGATTCCGATGCTGCCCGAGCAGTTGTCGAACGGCCTGTGCAGCCTGCGTCCCGACGAGGATCGCCTGGCGTTCTCGGTGTTCATGACGATTAACCGGGAAGGCGAGATCCTGCGCACGACGTTTGCCGAGACGGTCATCCGCTCGCAGTTGCGGTTGAGTTACGAGCAGGCGCTGTCGGCGCTGGACGGTGATCAGAAAGCGATCTCCGCTGTACCCGGCCTCGCCAAACGCGTCGAGCTGCTGCAACAGGCCAACACTGTCGCAGGCGCGTTGCGACGTCGACGCTTCAGTACCGGGGCGCTGGAGATGCATATACCCGAAGTGAAGTTCAAGATCGGCTCCGACGGCCGGATCAAGGATATCATCCTCTTGACGACGGACAAAGCCCATCAATTGATCGAGGAATTCATGCTGGCAGCGAATGAAGCGGTGTGCCGCGAACTGACGAAGCGCGGGCGGCTGCTGATCCATCGGATTCATGAGGAGCCGGACCCGGAAAAGCTGGCGAATTTGGAGGAGACGCTCCAAATGGCCGGTTTCGAGGCCGGCGACCTGACGCTTCGCCGCAACCTGCAGCACGTGCTGCGTGAAATCGACCGAACCAACCAGGGCCATGCCTGGAACGGCGCCGTGCTGCGGGCATTCAAGCGGGCCCAGTATTCGGCGCAATGCGTCGGGCACTATGGGCTGGGCAAATCGCATTACTGTCACTTTACGTCGCCGATTCGGCGCTACCCGGATCTGATCGTGCACCGCGTGCTGAAAGCCCTGGCAAACCGCGGCAAACCGCCGTACAGCCGCGAGCAACTCACGGAAACCGCCCTGGCCTCGTCACGTTGCGAAGACAAAGCAGTGGAAGCAGAGCGAGAGATTGTCGATATGAAGAAAATCCGTTTCTTCGCCGAGCAGTTGGAGGGCGGGGATCTGGAGGAATACGACGCCGTGGTCATCGACGTGCGCAATTTCGGCGTCTTCATCTTCATTCCTGCGGTGCAGGCGCAGGGCATGATCCATGTCTCTGAACTACGCGACGATTTTTTCGATTTCAACCCGGTGCGCATGGAACTCAAGGGCCGGCGCAGCGGTGAAAGTTACAGTATCGGCACACCGGTAAAGGTGGTGATTGCCAAAGTCGACGTGGAACGCCGGTTGATGGACTTTTTCCCGGTCAGACCGGCGGCAGAGCAAGCGAAGAAACCAACCCGGACGTCTGGCCGACCACCGATTCGACCCGGAAAGAAGGAAAGGGGTCGGAGCAAATCCCGGCAGCGCGGTGGACGGCGACATTGAATCAACCACATAACGGTCTTGCGATGAATGCGAATTGTGTTAAGATATGCGCCTTGCGGCTTTTCGCTGAATTTTTGAGTTTCGGCGGATAGGGTAACGGCAGCAGATTGTGGCAGTACCCGAAAACGAGGACAGAAGCTGAATATGAATCCTACATCCAAACGACCCGAGTATCTCGGCCTGGCAGGTTCGGCGCTGGCACTGGCGCTACTGTTGATCGCCGGCGGCGTGAGTTTTTTCTGGGCCCACAGCCGCATAATCGAGACGGCGTGCCTGCCGCTGCAAGTGGCATTTGTATTCGGTCTGGTGGCGTGGTGGTACGCCCGCATGCGCCGCTACGAGGTAGCGGAACAGGAGGATCAGGAGCGACTACGGCGCGATTACGACCGCAACGACCTGTTCGATGACCAGGACGAAGCACTTAAGCTGGCAAAGGAAACGCGACGGCAGTTCCAGAAGTACTTCATTCCCGGATTCACCTTCATCTTCGGCGGCATGGTCCTGCTGTCTGTCTGGGGGCTGCTGTATCGCTGGAGCGTGATACAGAAGGTAAGTTTCGAACGCTCACCACTCGACGTCGCGGGCCTGTGCTTGTGCATGGTATTTCTCTGCCTGCTGGCGGGCAGTTATTTCAACGGATTATCCCGGGAAAAGGGCTGTCATTTCCTGCGACCGGTCGCTGCCTGGCTGCTGCTGACCTGTGCGGTATACACCGTCGCGGTCATCGTCATGCTGCTGGAGCACTTCGGCGTCGGCACCTACGACATCCAAATCGGCAAAGTCGTTGCCTGGGTCATCTTCGCATTCGGCGTCGAGATGATGATCAACTTCGTGATCGAGTTCTATCGGCCGCGCGGCAAAAAAGACGAACTCCGCCCGGTCTACGAGAGTCGTATCCTGTACCTGTTCACGGAACCGGGTGGCATCGCCCGCAACGTTGCACAGTCGCTCGACTACCAGTTTGGTGTTGCCGTATCGGAGACCTGGTTCTATCGCTTTCTCGAGCGCGCTGCCCTGCCATGCGGCTTCCTGCTGATCATTCTGTTTTTCCTGCTCGATAGTTTCGTGATGATCGAAGCCAACGAGATGGCCGTCAAGGAACGTTTCGGTGATCCGCTCGATGGGGTGCTCGAACCCGGACTGCATGTCAAGTGGCCGCGGCCAATCGAGACCGCCCGCATCGTACCGGTGAAGAAAATACAAAAACTCGAGCTCGGTCTCGGCGACGAAAAGGATGGCGACCAGCACGGGGCGGCACCGCCGGCACCTGGAATGGAGGAAAGAAAAGCGGCAAATCCGGCGAAGTTCATCCCGTGGGACAAGGAGCACTACGACAACGAGCGCAAGTTCGTCGTCGCCAGCCGCGACATGCTGGGAATGGGTGACGACGTGCCGTTCAATTTCACGGCAGCGAGCATTCCAGTCTATTACCAGGTCAGAGCGGATGCGGAAGGGGTTCGCGAGTACCTCTATAATTACGAGGATCCGGATGACGTCTTCGCGAAAATCGCCAGCCGCGAGGTCGTCAAGTTTCTGGCCTCCGCCGACTTTATCGAGTTGCTGGCAACCAAGCGGCTGCAAGCCAAGAGTGAACTGGAGACGCGCCTGCAGGCAGCGCTGGCAGCCATCAAGCCGCCGCTCGGCATCGAGTTGATCTACGTCGGCCTCAGCGGTGTGCACCCGTCGATCGACGTGGCGCCGGCATTCCAGGAAGTGATCATAGCGCAGGAACAGAAGCTGACGACGATTCTCAACGCCGAGAAAGAAGCGATCACCGTCCGTACGCTGGTTGCGGGCACAGCAGCAAAACGCAAGAACGACGCAATGGCCGACGCCTATTACAAGGCCAAGGTTGCCGAGGCGGTGGTGGCAAAATTCAAGGATCAACGCACCGCCTACGAACTGGCCCCCTCGATCTACAAGCTGCGCTCGACTTTGAACGTGATTACAGAGAGCCTCAACAACAAGACTATCTATCTGATTCAGACCAAAGCCAAGCTCATCTTCGAGCTTGATTTCAAAGAGCAGATCCGACCGGGACTGATGGATTACGATCAGTACAATCCCGAAAACAAGAAGTAACTGAAGCTCAATTCCAAACCACGACATATAGACGTTCACGGAGGGGAAAAATGGCCGAGAGCAAACGGGTCTTACAACATTGGCCGGTTATCCTGATGGTGCTTATCGTAGCAGCCATCTTTCTGATTAAGATGCTGACCTATCAAGTGGATACTACGGAGTATGCCATTGTCCTGCGATTCGGCGAACCACAAGCCGAGACCACCCGGTCACGGTCGCCGGGGCTGCATTTCAAGCTGCCGTGGGAAACGGTCTGGCGCCAGGACAACCGCGTGCAGTGCTTTGAAGGCAACATGGGGGAGTTCGAGGAGATCATGACAGCCGACGGCAAGAACATCGTCGTCAGTGTGTTCATCGGCTGGAAAATCGGCAGCGACGCCGAGGACCAGTTGCTGTTCATGGAAAAACTCGGCGACCTGACGACCGCGACCGACCAGCTCACCGAACTGCTTCGGACCTACCGCAGCGGCGTCTTCGGCACGGTCAACTTCAACACGCTGGTCAACATCGACGAGGAGAAAGTGAAACTGGATCAGGTCGAGGATGACATCCTCGCCGCAATCGCCAAAGACGCCCAGGCATTGTACGGCATCGACGTCGAGTTTGTCGGTATCCGGCATCTGGGCTTTCCGGACAACGTGACCACCGCTGTCATTAAGCGGATGCAGGCTGAGCGCCAAACGAAATCGGCGGCAACGAAAGCGGAAGGCGAAGCAAAAGCCATGGAAATTCGCTCGCAGGCGGACCTCGACGCACGCATGCAAATGGCCGACGCCGAAGTTGCGGCCAAAGCAACCGAGGCCAAAGCTGAAACCGAGGTCGCCAGATTATACGCCAATTTCGAGACACAACCGGAACTGGCAAAACTGCTGCTGCGCCGCGAGACCGCCAAGAAGATCGCGGAGAACGAGATGATCATCATCATGGACGCTAACGAAGAGCCTTGGATTATGTTCCAGGGAAACGCCGACAACCAGCCCGAAGACAAATAAACAATGGCCACAACACCGGTCAATACACACAACGACGAGATCGGCGAGGGCACTGTAGCTCTGGTCAAGACGACCAAGCTGATGATCCTCATGCTGCGTATTGCAATCGCAGTCCTGCTGATCGCTTACATCCTGTCCGGCTTCTTCTACGTCGAGCCGACGGAATACGCCCTGGTCCTGCGTTTCGGCAAGATTTCCGGCACCGCCGGCGAGGAGATCGTCGAGAGCGGCTCCTGGCAATGGGCATGGCCCAAGCCCATTGGTGAGGTGGTGCGTATTCCAAAGAAAACACAGTCTCTCAGTACCGACTATTTTTACTTCAACGACGAATACCTGGGCGGCCCCGAGAGCAAGCCGGCGCTATCCGCCGATGCCGGCCCACTGGTGACCGGTACCGACGGTTACCTGCTGACGAAAGACGAGAATATACTGCACGCCAAGTGGGGGATCACCTACGATATCGTTGACCCGGTGACCTACTACACGTCGCAGACTGACGCCAACGCCACGATCCGCCGGATCTTCGAGAGCACCATTCTCAAACGCATCGCCCGCACCGCCATCGATCAGGCACTATACGCCGACCCGGACGACTTGCGGAAAAAGGTAAAAAAGGACACGCTGAAGGCGTTCGAAGAACTGAACATAGGCATCAAGGTGAAATTCGTCAATTTTGGCGAAAGTACACCGCCACGTACCTCTGTTTTGGCATTCCACGAGGTTCAGAAGTCCGAGCACATAAAACAAACGCTCATCCTCGAAGCAGAGACGTACCGAAGCACGACTGTGCAGAGCGCCAAAGGCTTGGCCAAACAACGCCAAGCCGAAGCCAACGCGTACGCCAGTGAGTTGATCGCATCCGTCCAGGCCGAGGCTCAGTATTTCAATCAACTGCTGGAGCAATATCAAGCTAAGCCAGACATTGCAATAAGAAATTTGATCAGCATCACGCGACAACATGTCATGCAGAACGCCGAGAAAATTTTGCTGCCGGCCGCTCCCGGAGAAATTCGCATTCGCCTCAACCGGATAAAACCCACTGTGATAAACGCTGCCACCGCCACCGGCAGCAGTAACCACCAACCACACTGACACCAACTTCAAGGGGTGCACACATGCTGGCGCGTAAAATGTCAGATATCGTGGCCCAGGACCACAGTTCGTGCGAGCATGACCACGGTAACGCCAAGGTCAATCTCATTGTCGCCGTCGTCGGCGGCATCCTGATCATCAACTCCGCTCTGGCCGACTGGCTGCCGTATTACAGCGACGGATTTCAGAGCAAGATGAGCGCCATCATCGGCGCTATCATCCTGGCGCTGCCGATTCTGGTATCGGCGGTCAAAGATGTGTTGCGTGGCCGCATCTACATGAACGAACTGGTCGCCCTGGCACTGATTGCTGCCTTCGTCATGGGGTACTATCAGGAAGCCGGTATCATCGCTTTCTTCATGCTGATCGCCATCACTATCGAAGAGCGAACCGCAATCGGCGCTGTCGCCGCCATCGAAGAAGTGCTGCGGCTGACACCCGCCAACGCCCGCCGGATCGTCAACGACGCCGAGCAGGAAGTTGTGGCGACCGAACTGCAGGTCGGCGATATCGTGCGCGTCCGACCGGGCGAGAACTTTCCGGCAGACGGTGAGATCACGACCGGCAGCAGCGAAGTCAATCAGGCCTCGATTACCGGTGAATCACTGCCGGCCGCGAAGCAAAATGGTGACTCGGTCTACGCCGGCACCGAAAACCTCACCGGCATGGTCGAGTTGCGGGTAACCGGCGTGGGCACAGACACCACTCTCGGCAAGGTGCGCGATCTCATCGCCACTGCGGAGAAGACGCGCCTGCCGATCATGCGGATGGTCGATCAGTATGTACACTATTACACGCCGGCGATCCTGATGATCGCCGCTATCGTCTGGTTCTTCAATCCCGACGACATCCTGCGTGTCGTGCTGGTGCTGGTGATCGCCTGTCCATGCGCCCTGATCGTAGCCACACCGTCCGCCGCCGTCGCGGCGATCGCCTCGGCATCGCGTCTCGGCATGATCATCAAGAACGTTTCGCACATCGAGACAGTGGCGCACATCCGCACCGTTGTCTTCGACAAGACCGGTACGCTCACCGAGGGCAATCTGGAAGTTGCGCGCCTCAACCCCGCCGAGGGTGTCGAATTGTCGGACCTGCTCGAAGTCGCTGTCGCTGCCGAATCGCAGAGCAACCATCCGGCCGCGAATGCCATGCGGAAACTGGCTGAGGAAGCAAACGTAAGCTGGGTCCCCCCGGACAACTTCACCGAAGTGACCGGCAAAGGCGTGCTCGCTATATTCGGCAACTCCGAATACCGGGTCGGGCGCGAGAGCTGGCTCAAGGAATGCGGCCTCGATACCAGCGCCGCCGCTGCCGTACCCGAGGGCGTGGATACCGGCGGCATGACCTTTGCCTATGTCGCCCGCGACCAGCAAGTGCTGGGCTGGATCGGACTGCGCGACGCCATCCGCCAGGGCGCCGCTGAAGCAATCACCGAACTGCAGAATCTCGGTGTCACGCAGTGTTGCATGGTCACTGGTGACAACCAGCAGGTGGCGGAAAGCGTAGGGCGCAAGCTCGGGATCACTGAGATCCGCGCCGAATGCCTGCCGGAGGAGAAAGTGACATTTGTCGAGGAACTCAAAGCATCGGGCATTGCCGTTGCGGTGATCGGCGACGGGGTCAACGACGCGCCCGCTCTGGCGGCCGGTGACATCGGTGTCGCGATGGGCGCTATCGGCAGTGACGTCGCCATCAACAGCGCGTCGATCGCGCTGATGCACAACGATCTGCGGCGCATCCCCTTTCTCATTGCCCTGTCCCGCAAGACCCGGGCGGTTATGAACCAGAACCTTCTGTTCGGTGCGGTGCTGATTGTCGGCGGACTGATGGCCTTTATCTTCGGCAACGACCTGCTCGACTACCTGGCCATCCGGATGAAGTTCGTACAGCCCGGTGTCTTCAAATCGCTGCTGGCCGCTTTTGTCCACATTCTCGGCACGCTGATAGTCGTGTTCAACAGTGCCCGCCTTGTACGATTCGGCGAGGCGCTGGAATCACGCGATGAGTGACAGTGAACAAAATGTCGTCGAAGCAGTGGGCCTGAGAAAGGTGTTCTACGACTTCTGGCGACGACCCAAGGCAATTGCTGTAGACGCTATCGACTTCACCATCCGCCAGGGCGAAGTGATCGGGCTGCTTGGTCCGAACGGTTCAGGCAAGTCCACTACCGTCAAAATGCTCCTCGGCCTGCTGCGCCCGTCCGGCGGCAATCTGAAGGTGTTCAATCGCGACGCCACGGACGTCCGTATCAAGTCGCGCATCGGCTATCTGCCGGAAGAGACGTATCTCTACAAGTACCTCACCGCCGCCGAGACCCTCGATTTCTTCGGTGCGCTCTTCAATATGCCGTCGAAAGAGCGCCAGAGCCGGACGACGCAATTGCTGGACATGGTCGGACTGAGCGGGGTCGGGGAGCGTCCCGTCGGCGAATTTTCGAAAGGCATGGCGCGCCGCGTCGGGCTGGCCCAGGCGCTGATCAACGATCCCGACCTGATTGTGCTCGATGAGCCGACCTCCGGCCTCGATCCCCTCGGCTGCAACGAAGTAAAGAAGCTCATTCGCGTCCTCGCCGAGCGCGGCAAGACGGTGATCCTGTGCAGCCATCTGCTCGCCGATGTCGAGGACGTGTGCGACAACATCTATGTCATGTACGGCGGCAAGATTCGCGTCAGCGGCGATCTCGACAACTTGCTGACTGTCGAGGATAAAACCCGCATCGTCGCGCCGAAGTTGTCCGAAGAAGTGATCGAACGGGTCATGGAGATTCTCAATGCGGCGGCGCCCGAGGGCGGCATCAGTGTCGATCATCCGACCATGAACCTCGAGACCTTTTTCATGGACGTCGTGAGCAAAGCCCGTGAAGAAAGTGCCGCAACCTCCGGTGCGACGACCGGTGAGATTGCCAACTACCTGACCGGCGAAGACAAGGAACAGCATTCAAAGCAGGTGCTCGCAGACCTGACCCGCGCCGAGCCCGAGGAGTCTGCTGAATCGGAACCGGCACCACCGCCGGAGCCCCAACCGGATCACGACAAGCTGGCCGGCCTGGTGAAGCCCGAGCCGGAATCCGCAGCACCGGACGAAGAGGTCGCCAAGATCTCTCAGGAGGAACGCGACAAGCGCAACGAGCAGCTCGAGCGCCTCTTAGGCGGCGATGACCACAGTAGCGCCTCGTAGCGAGCACTCTCACCATTCTACCCGCTCGCACCCGGTATCGTGTTAATTACCGTGATAGTATTCGGACTGTATCGTAACTACCCGCAAGCCCGCCGAACACCACCCCGCGATGCCAGGAACAACTCCTATTCCATTCGAGTTGATTCGCGGTTCACTTACCCAGGTACGCCTTCCGCACTTCCTCATCTTCGAGCAGCTCGCGTCCAGGACCTTCCTTGACAATGTTGCCGGTCTGCAGGACATAACCGCGGTCGGCCATGCTCAACGCCATCCGGGCGTTCTGTTCGACCAGGAAGACCGTTCTGCCCTCATCCTTGAGCGTCTCCAAAATCTGGAAGATCTGTTTGACCAGGATCGGCGCCAGCCCCAGCGAGGGCTCGTCGAGCAACAGGATCTTCGGGCGTGACATCATCGCACGCGCGATCGCGCACATCTGCTGCTCACCGCCACTGAGACTGCCCGCCATCTGATGCGAACGCTCACCCAGCACCGGAAACAACGAATAGACATGCTCCTTGTCCCGCGCGATTTCGTCTTTGTCTTTTCGCAGGTACGCTCCGAGCTCGAGGTTCTCCTGTACCGTCATGTCGGAGAACAGCTTACGACCCTCCGGCACCTGCGACAGCCCGTTGCGCACCAGGCGGTCCCTCGTGAAGTTAGCCGTATTCTCGCCGAACAGGCGGATCTCGCCCGAACGCACCCTGACTAATCCGCAGACAGTATTCAATGTCGTAGACTTGCCCGCACCGTTGGCGCCGATCAGACAGACAACTTCACCGCGGCAAACGTGCAACGAGATGCCCCGCAGGACTTCCATGCGCCCGTAACCGGAGCGCACGTTGTCGAGTTCAAGGACAACTTCGGATTTCGCGTCCTTGCTCATGTCGACGGTTCGTCCACACCGAGGTAGGCCTCGATGACTTTCGGATCACTCTGGACTTCGTCCGGTCTGCCCTCGGCAATCAGCTCGCCGTGGTCGACAACGTAGACATAGTCGGAGATCTTCATGACCAGCTGCACGTCATGCTCGATGAGAAACACCGTAATACCCGTGGCACGAATCTTGCCGATCAGTTCCATCAACGCTTCCGTCTCATGCGGGTTCATGCCGGCCGCCGGTTCATCGAGCAGCAGGAGACCGGGATGCGTCGCCAGGGCCCGGCTGATTTCGAGACGGCGCTGATCGCCGTATGCCAGATTGTCCGCCAGATCATTGGCACTGTGCATGAGCCCGACAAAGTCCAGGTAATGAATTGCCGCCGCTTCCACGGCCACCTCTTCACGCACAGTGCCAGGCAGCGTGGCAACTGCACCAAGCACCGACGACGACGTGCGCGCGTGCAGACCTACTTTGACATTCTCCAGCACCGGCATGTCGGTAAACAGGCGGATGTTCTGAAACGTCCGTGCAATACCGAGCCGGCAAACCTTGTGCACCGGCATGTTGGTAATATTGATCGACGACCCGCCCCGCTGGCTGTGAAACAATATCCTGCCAGCGGTCGGGCGATAGATACCGGTCACCATGTTGAACACCGTGGTCTTGCCCGCGCCGTTCGGACCGATCAGACTGGTCACCCCGCCGCGGCGCACGTTCAGGTTCACATTTTCGACAGCCTGCAGGCCGCCGAACTGGATGCTCAGGCTTTCGGTGGAGAGTATGGCATCACCGGTCATGGCTTTTCTCCCAAAACATACAAAGGCGTCTGGCGCCGACGCATCTCTTCTTCCTCTTCCGCCGACGGCGGATGACCCGCGGGAGCTCGAGGAATCAAGCCCTGCGGCCGGAATCGCATCAGCAGCAGCAGCAGTAAACCGTAGACCAGATAGCGTGCTTCCGGCGGCACGCGGACACCGCCAATGTCCTGGCGCAGAAATTCGCCGACACTGATGAGGATCGCCGTGCCGAGCAGAACGCCGCGGATGCTGCCCATACCGCCGAGCACGACCGCACACAGCACAATAATCGACTGCCACACATCCAGCTCGTTTACCGACAGCGTGCTTGAGGTAACACACAGAAGGGCACCGCCGACACCGCCGAAAAACCCGCTGATCCCAAACCCGATAATCTTCGACCTCGCGACATTGATGCCGCAGGCACGCGCCGCGGTCTCGTCGATACGGATAGCCGCCCAGGCCCGGCCGATGCGCGACTGCTGCAGCCGAAACATCGCAAAAATGGTCAGGAAAATGATGACCACCACGAGATAGTAAAGCATCCAGTTGTCGTAGTACAGCGTCTCGCCGAACAGCTTCGGCGTCAGGTCATTTACCGGGTGCGACAACCGCAAGCCGTTGGAGCCGCCGCTCAACCACGCCTCGTTGCGATAGATGAGATAGAAAATCTCGGCCAACCCAAGGGTTACGATTGCGTAGTAATCACCGGTGAGCCGCAGCGTCGGTATACCGCGCAGCACGCCGAGGATCCCGCAGAACAGTCCGGCGATCAGGATAAGCACCAGGTAGCCGCCGGGGAAGTCGAACATGAATTCACCCTGTGGCAGATAATCGGTGTGCGCCGGTAGAACCCAGCCGGCCTCCGTTTTGACCGTCATCATTCCGAGCGTGGCAATCAGCGCACCTGTCGCCATGAAGGTCACGTAGCCAAGCTCGAGCAAGCCGAGATAGCCAACGACGACATTGAGCCCGAGGGCTAGGATGACAAAAACGCCCACCTTGAGCAGGATGTCCATCGCTACCGAACCAAAACTGGTCTCGGGCTCAATCAGCAGGGGTGCCGCCAGGACCAATGCAAGCGGCAGCAGATGAACGAGGCGCTTGCACCAGCCGCCCTGAGTCCACCACCTGACTTGCAGCACGACCGCCAGAGCTTTAAGCACGCTTGGCCTCCTTCTGCCCGAGAATACCCCATGGCCGGAACAGGATGAAAATGACCATCAGCCCGAACGCGAAAGCTTTGTCGTACTGCTGTGCAACAGCACCGCCAAACGCTTCGGTGAACCCGATGATCAGCCCCCCCAGGACAGCGCCTTTGATATTGCCAATGCCGCCAAGCACCGCTGCCGCGAAAGCAATCACACCCGGGTAATACCCCATACGCGGATAGATGTTGCCGCCGACTTTCACCGAGTACAGGATACCGGCCACCGCAGCCATCGCCGAACCGATCATGAAAGTGAAGGCAATGACGTGATTGACGTTGATGCCCATCAGCCATGCCGTCTGCTGATCAAGAGCACAGGCACGCATCGCTTTGCCGATTTTCGTTCGCTGCACAATCACCAGCAGCACGATCATCAGCACCAGCATCGCAACCCAGGTGACCAGCTCTTTCCAAAGCAAGACGGGTACGGCATCGACGAGCGGCGGGCTGAACGGGTTCCAGCGGAACACCAGGCCTTCAGTGGTCTGCGCGATGAGTTTCGAGTCGAAGATCTTCGTGGAGGCTGTCGGAAAACTTTCGTACTTGGCCGACCACAGCAAGTGCGCCATAGTCTGCAGGCACAGCGACATGCCGATAGCAGTA
>Ga0310124_10001603_pt1 | contig 15698 bp, 10 predicted proteins | sample CB11b_AW_Bot5_MG_FD_203507 | JGI IMG/M metagenome (GOLD analysis project Ga0310124, IMG submission 203507) | Marine microbial communities from Western Arctic Ocean, Canada - CB11b_AW_Bot5 | ecosystem: Environmental > Aquatic > Marine > Oceanic | place: Canada: Western Arctic Ocean | collected...
AGGATTCGTTCAAGGACACTGCGAACTACGGCATGATTGGGCTGCTCCTCAAGCGTGGGTTGTGGAAATGAACGATGCCAAGGTCAAAAAAGAGAAGGTGATCCGTAAGCTCTCCAAGCCAGATATGCTATAAATAAAATCATCAAGATTAACCCCCAGTATTGCCAATCAAAACTTTTAGGTTCGGGTGGTTTGAAAGTCGTAGCGACAAAATAAAAAGCCAATGCAAGCTCACAGTCAAGATTTTAGCAGAACAACCCAGCACCAATGCTGGATGCTGCCTTCCTCGGTGAAGTTTTGGGTAACGACTTACGACGCCGAGGAGAATTTAGGCGCAAAAGGTACTCCCTGTGGGGGTCGCGCTTGGGGATCAGGTGGCTGCTGCTTTTTTTTAGAAACAGCGTAAATGGACAATGACATTCAAGCTGAAGTTGGTGCGGTTCTCCAGCAGGACATGGAGAACATTGCAGCCAAGGTCGCTGCGGGCAAGACCCTGACATCCAGCGAGCGCGAGTTCTTCATGAGCCAGCAGCCGGCCGTGAAGGACGATGGCAAGATCACGACCAAGATCATGTTGGCCAACGCGCTTGGGGTCAGCCGCGATGCCTTGCACAAATGGTTCGCCTTGGCTGGTGCTCCGACCAAGAAGGTCAGCGGCGGGTACGATCTGGAGGCGTGGCGTGAGTTCGCGAAGCGCAACGACCTGAAGGACTTCGCGGATCAGGACGAGGAAGGCCAGACCCTGGCCGAGCGCAAGCGGTACTACGAGACGCTGATCCTCAAGGCCAAGTACCAAACGTTGATTGGCGAACTCATCCCTGTGCCGCTCGTCGAGAGGCTAATCACCGACAAGGCCATCGAGATCAGGAAGGTGATCACCAACTCGGCCCTGACCGACGACGAGAAGGACAAGGTGCTCTCAGAACTGCATGACCTCAGACAGCATAAGTTTCGACCATAGCGCGGCAATCGACGGATTGATCGAGCGCAGCTTCGAGGCGTTCAAGCCGCCGGAACGGTTGACCGTGTCGGAGTGGGCCGTGCGTCATCGTCGCCTCTCACCCGAGGGCAGCGGCGTTGGTTTTGTCCGTGTCCGTGGTGCAACCAATACCAGACCCTAAAGTGGGAACAGGTAAGCTGGGACAAAGACGAGGACGGCAAGCACTTGCCCGAGACAGCGAGGCTTGTTTGCAGCGAGTAAGGACATCAGCGACAAGCAGAGAGAGATCATGGTGCGGCAAGGTGAATGGCGTGCGACCGCACCGTTCGAGGGCAAGCGCGGCTACCACTTGAACGGGTTGTGCTCACTGTTCCCGCCGCGCAAAGGTTACAAGACGCGGCTGCATCAAGCGGTCGCACAGTTCCTCGACGCCAAGCATCGTGGTACAGAATCGATCAAGGCATGGACGAACACGTTCCTCGCCGAGACGTGGGAGGAACAAGGCGAGACAGTCCACGCGAGTCCGTTGATGGCAAGGCGCGAGCCATACTCCGAGACAGTGCCGCAGGATGCTGTTGTTCTTGTTGCCGGTTGCGATTGTCAGGATGACCGCATCGAGGTTGAGATCGTGGCCTTCGGTGTTGGCGAAGAGTGTTGGGGCATCGAGTACAAAACCATCTACGGCGCGATCACCAATCCAGCCACATGGACTTCGCTTGACGAGTTCCTGAACCGCTCATGGAAACACGAGAGCGGCGTCCAGCTTCGGGTTGCCTCGGCGATGATCGACACTGGTTACCAATCCAAGATCGTCTATGACTTCTGCAAACCACGTGAGGTGAACCGTGTGTTCGCCATCAAGGGTGTCGCTGGTGTGAACCGTCCAGTGGTGAGCCGCCCGAACCGTGGCAACTCAGCCAAGGTCGCCCTGTTCAGCCTTGGCGTTGACTCGGCCAAGGAGTTGATCTACTCGCGCCTGAAGATCGAGGACAGCGGTGCTGGCTACTGTCATTTCCCGATTGGCCAAGGCTACGACGAGGAATACTTTTCGCAGTTGTGCGCTGAGAAGGCTGTGACTCGGGTGCGAAACGGAGTGAAGTCACGGGTCTGGCAGAAGACCCGCGCACGCAACGAGGCACTGGATGTGCGGGTGTATGCGCTCGCTGCCTTTATTAACCTGAACGCATCTCTTGACCAACTGGCAAAGTCACTCAAGGCTAAGAGCGTTGATGAAAGCAAACCAAACGAACCGCCGAAGAAAGACCCCTTCCAAAGCATCATCAGACCGCCCAGGCCGGCGGGCTTCGTCAACTCGTGGAAGACCTAAACGGCTCAAAGTCTTGAACCTCACCTTCACGGTGCTGTTCATGAACGACGCCCAGATGGCAGGCACAGGTGCGGTCGGGTTCTGCGACCCAGAAACCCAGACGATTGGCCTCGTGGGAAGTCAGTCCAACGACTCAAAGCAGGACACGTTCCTGCACGAAGTGTTCCACGCCATCGTGCACGTGATGGACTTGAAGGAAACCGAGACGGAGGAAAACTACGTTCGTCGTCTGGCGACAGGATTGTGCACGGCCTGGAACAACCACCCGGCTGAAATTGGACTTGCCAGCAGAATCCCCTGTTCTAATATCGGGGTCGGTTATCATGGATAACCACTAATTCTCTGTGAATATCGTGGCTCCTTGGTTAGACTGTGTCTGTGTCCCATCAGTTCTCCAATAGTCTAGCGCTTATTACAGGCGGCACCAGCGGCATCGGTCTGGCGATTGCCGAAGCTCTGGCTGATGAGGGAGTTCAAGTGATTGCCGCTGGGTTAAATGCGAGTAGGTCGGCCCACGATAATATTCGAATGGAAGAGTTGGATGTGACAGACGCCGGAGCGGTTGAGCGACTAGTGAACGATTGTGGCGAACTGCACCACTTGGTGAACGGCGCAGGCATCATTCGGCGCCAAGAGGAATACAACACCGAGGATTTCGCGGCTGTTCTCGAGGTGAATCTGATTGCGACTCATCGTTTATGCACACTGTGTCAGCCCAAACTCGAGGCTTCCGCTGGAAGTATTGTGAACATCGGTTCTCTGTACAGCCACTTCGGAGCACCTCATGCGCCGGGGTATGCGGCCAGCAAGGGTGGGGTTGTACAGTTGACTAAGTCACTTGCGGCTGCCTGGGCATCGAACGGCATTCGCGTCAACGCCCTCGTACCGGGCTGGATTAAGACGGTTTTTACTGAGGCTCTGCGTAATGATCCCGAGCGAAATACAGATATCCTTAAGCGAACGCCGATGGGACGCTGGGGACGACCCGAAGAGGTGGCTGCGGCGGCGATGTTTCTGCTGTCCCCCAAGGCTTCATTTATCACAGGTGCCGTCTTGCCCGTTGACGGCGGCTATCTAATCCACTGATTTCATGAAAAACCCATTGCAAGCCACTCAGGCCATTCCTGACCTTGTCACCGAGGCCATCCCGGACGACGAGCGTCTGTGGGTGCCGCAGGCTGACAAGATTTGGTTTCGGCCGCTGATTTTAAACACCACCAATGGGGAGTGGATAAATTTATTACGCATTACCAAGGGCGGCGTGATGAATCGTCATCGTCATCCCTCGCCGGTCTATGGTTATGTGCTCAAGGGGGAGTGGCGCTACCTTGAGCATGACTGGATCGCCAAGCCGGGCATGTTTGTCTTTGAGCCGCCCGGCGAGATTCACACACTGGTGGTCGATGAGGGTGTAGAGGAAATGATCACTCTCTTCCATGTGTTCGGTGCACTTGTCTACTTTGACGGAGACGACAATCCTATCCAGCATGACGATGTACATACCAAGATTGAAATGTGCCGTTCGCATTTCGAACAGGTCGGCCTAGGTGCCGATTACGTCAAGCAGTTCATCCGCTAAACGCACAGAGAGTAACAAGTATATAGTTTGTACATATAATTATCATTATACCGATCTATATCGCCCATACATCCATCGACAAAAATATGCGGGGAATTGCCGGAAAGCTCTTTTCTCCACTTTGACATCTCCAAAACAGGGATATTATCGCAGAGAGTCCGACAATTCCGTTTAGGCTCGGCAGACTCTGGCATAATGCATCATGTTGACAATCGTTCCATAATATTTCTTACAATCCTATCCACAACAGGATTCCCCGATTTGAGTCCGTCCGACCAATCACAACTACCAACAGTAGCAACAGTACCGCCCCGAGTGTACGTGCCAACACATGCATTTCCATCACGCTCCAGATCCCTCGGCACAAGCTGCTCCTTTCCCATTGCAAAACTGCTCCGGATGCTGTGGGCCCAGCCTAATGTTCCCTCTTCCTTGTCCCACCGTGCTGGAGCTGTCGCAACAATCTCAAAATTTTTCGGTGTCCCATCACGCCCGGTCGCCACAGGTAACCCGTCTTTCAATACAAATTCACACCCATCACATTCATAGCCTGCTATTCCATCTTTAGCACCAAACTTTTCTCCCTTTTTCAATCCTGTTCCTTTTAGAATCCAGTGATTTTGTCGGTGAACAGTATATTCGCCAGCTCCCGCTTCAATAGATGGCTGCTTCTGAATTTGTCGGCCGTTATGGAACAAGGATACATTGCTTCCATCATAGGTAGCGGCGACATGGTGCCATTTACCATCCAGCAAGTCGTCTCGCATTATCTGCCCACCTATCTCAACGTATCCGGCATCGATACCAAGACCACACCATAATCCACAATTTTCACCTGGACCACCGATAGCGAAGAGCTGACGTGCGTTACCATCCTCCTTCCGATAGATTATGAACCACCCATCAGGCACGATATGAGGTCGTATCCACGCAGCAAATGTAATTCGCCCAGAAGTCGGTTTAAGTCCTGGATAGGATTTGACTCGTAAGGTTTGATCTTTGCCGTTGAAGCTAAGGGCTTTTCCAGACCGCCCCGAAATAAACCGGAACTCTGCTCCGATTTCCTCCACTTCTTGCTGCCAACTTCCGGATGCAGCGTGATTAATGAAATTACCGTTAAAATCCCATTGGGCTGTCAGCATACTTTTCCCGACCTCTTCCTCCCCTTGGCTCAGTTTCTTGATTGATCCTTCATCCAGACAAGATTTGTAGATCCTCAATTCATCGATTTCCCCTTGAAAGAATTCGTCTGCATTCCTATAGGATCCAATATAGGCTGGCTCATCACCTTTTGACATTAATGCTCCGCTCCCACCCATGAACTCACCATGCAATCCATTATACCCGCCATAAGGGAAACCAACGCCACTAAGGAAGTTTTCAGGCCGTCCTATAATGGGCTCACTCCACAAAGTGGTTAGCTTTTTATGATTGCCAGCTTTTAAAGCAGGATCACGGTCGTGGGCCCTCTTATAGCATTCCAGAGTCCGTCCCTTGTCCTTGACCCGCACCTGCCAACAGATTGAATTACCACTGAAGAAACCCACATTTCCACCACGAGCTATAAATGCTTCCAGATTATCGCGCATGCCTGCTGACCAGTACTCATCATGGCCAACACTAAGCACTAGCTTGTATTTCTCTAGTTCCTCAGGATGAAATTCAAGGTCTAGATTTGCGCAATAATCAATTCCATAACCAGCATTCTCAGCCCAAGTAATAAACGGTTCATCCCAAGCGTGATAATTACTAGTATTGGGGTTGTACCAACTGGCTCCAGGCTGTAACGGTGTGTGGTATATCTTAAACGGCTTGTTGAACGAAACTCTGGGAAAATCTGCGCCAGAATAAAGATTTGTTCCGCCCCACTCGTTATATGCTTGATAGGTATTTGTTGCGATTTGATAAAGTATTTGATGTTGCTTTCCAGGCCTTGATGAGCGGACAATAATCAGTATTTGTCGCTCCTCAGACTCCATGACTCCAGATCTTCCTTTGAGACATGCAACATAAAGCCCTGACCTCCAATTCACTCCTATAGGAACCTGGGTTGATACGGGCCAATTGCAACCTGCCATAGCGACGTTTTCCGGAACTTGAAAAAGTTTGCCTTGAAGGCCATTTGCTCGCCAAACAGTATGAGGCTTCGAACCGATTCGGTTAATTTCCACAGAATATGTATCCGCATTGGTGGAAACACAAAGCCCCACACTTTCGCCAGGAAGACAACTCATCTGCTCACAATAGCCTTCAATGACAAGCGGTTCCATATCCTCTGCTTTGAGTTTATCGATTGAGGTGATGGAATCCCCCACCATTCCAGCCAATAAAAGTTGGCGTAGGAATTTCCGGCGATTCTCTAAGTTCCCTAATGAAGCGAGGTTGTTATCGGTGCTAATTGCCATGCGGTCACATTTTGGCACTCAATTCTCAAAACGAAAGATTTAATAACTCAAATTTACACTAAGCACTGAGAATTGATAGCTATTCAGAAAATCATGACATTTGTTTCATGTGAAGGCCAAGATATGAACGAATAGTTAGCGAGGCCTGATTTGTATTCAATCGCATCAATTCAAAGTTCCGTGGTAAAAATTGCGGAACTAGGCCTTAGACAACTAACCTAACGCTTTTCATTTGCAATTTGTGAAGCTAGGTGTAAAATTAATTCATGTGATACATGGCATTAATGCACAAAACAAATCTTTACTATATTATAAAATAGAGACCGATTCAGAAGTGTAAATACACCAGCAACCGTAGTGAGACGAGAGGCCACATTGAACCCGGGATTTGAAAAGAAGTTATTTCTTTATGCGTTGATGTTGTTCTACATCCAGCTTGTCACTAATGGATTGACTCAACCGGTCGTCATCACTGAAATAATGGCGAGCAACAATACAACAATTGAGGATGGATATGGAAACTCATCAGATTGGATAGAGTTATATAATTTAGGCTTGTCACAAGTTGATTTGAGCGGATGGTTCCTGACTGATCAACCGGACAAACTGAACAAATGGTCATTCCCGCCAGAAACCTTTATTAAGGCACGTGGATTTATGATCGTATTCGCCTCAGGAAGTGCTGTTCGAGTCCAGAAAGACCCAAAAGGGTTTTTGCATACTAATTTTAAGTTATCAAAGAATGGGGAATATTTGGCACTTGTTAAACCTAATAAAAAATCAATTACCTCCCAACTCTCTCCGACATTCCCAAGACAGGTTACTGATGTATCCTATGGATTTCCGATTATCGCCCCTACTGGCAGTTTAATTGAACTGGGTAACAAAGGTTATTTTTCAAACCCTACTCCCGGCACTATTAACGCGGTTTCTACTTCGGATATGGGATCTATAATCTACGATGTACAGCATCAACCTGAATCTGTAGATCCGGGTGGTCTGTTGGTTATAACGGCACATGTCAAGCCTACCATTCATCCTATTTCACTGGTCAATTTGCATTATCGCATTATGTATGACCAAGAGTTGATCATCCCCATGAAAGACGATGGATTTGCCCCTGATCTCCTAGCAAGGGATGGTATATACAGCGCAATAGTTAGACCTAGCCTGGCAAAACAGGGGCAGATGATACGTTATTTTATAGCAGTAAAGGACTCGTCCTTAACACGACAGACTAGATCACCAGCTTTCAAAGATCCAAAACATTCGCCTCAATATTATGGAACCATTGTATCTGCAGCAGATCTAGATTCAAGTAAACTGCCTGTTTTTCATTGGTTCGTCGAGGATGAAAAGGCTTTTGACCGTCCAATTAACAGCAATCAGCGACACGGATCTAGGGCCTCGATTTTTTTTAATGGATCCCTTTATGACAATGTCTTCTGTCGTGTTCGAGGAGCTAGTGCCCCGAGTTTCTCAAAGAAACCTTATAAGTTTGATTTTAACCCGGGAAATAAGTTTAATTTTCTGCCAGATATTCCATCTATAGAAGAAGTCAATCTGAATGCTAATTACCAGGATAAGGCAAAAGTTCGTGAACCGCTCGCATACGAAACTTATCGAAAGGCTGGGGTACCAGCGCCTGATTCCTACCAAGTAAGGGTTCAGCGCAATGGACGATTTTTCAGCATTGCTAACCTGACCGAGCAAATTGACGAGGAATTCTTAAGTAGGCGATCTCTAGATCCTAATGGGGCACTTTATAAGATGTACAATACAGGGACTTCATCAACAGGCGGGGTCCGTAAACAAACCAGAAAAGAGGAATCTAACGGAGATTTGAGAAAACTGATTAATGGGCTAAAGCAGAGAGGTTGGAAAGGAGAAACTTTTGTATTCGACAACCTGGATGTTCCTGAAATCATCAACTATTGGGCGGCTGGAACACTAATTCAGGACTTTGATCGAACTTCCAAGAATTGGTACCTCTATCGTGATACGAACAACAGTGGAGAATGGAAAATCCTACCGTGGGATAAGGATCTTACTTTTGGTTTGATGTCGCTTCAAACCGACGACATTCGCGGCAATCACGATACAGCTACCAGTGGAACGTCAAAAGTTGGACATCCGTTTTTTGGAATTTATGAGGATTGCTGTTCAGGCTCAGGATCAGACTCTGGTAACAAGGTGATGAAGGCCTTGTTCGAAACGTCCCGTGGCAAGGAAATGTTTCTAAGGCGTCTAAGAACCTTAATGGATGAAATACTTCAGCCACCTGGGACTCGAATGGGAGAACTTTTTTATGAGTCTAGATTGGATGAGCGGCTTGAAGCGATGAGATCAGTAGCAGAGTTGGACCTTAAAAAATGGGGTAGAGGATTTGGGGCAAAACAAACTCTGAAACAGGCCATCACCATTCTGAGCAGAAAATACTTAATGGAGCGCAGATTACATCTCTTCCTAAACCACAACATTAACAATACAAAATTCCCTAGAAACGCCGATATTCCTGATGCTCAAAAGGAAAGTTTCACTCTCAAAATAAAGTCGGTAGATTTTAGCCCGCATTTAGTATCACGGTCCGAGGAATACATTGAGATTCAAAACCCACATTCGTATGCGGTAGATGTATCAAATTTTAATGTTACAGGCTCCATAATACATACATTCAAGACAGGAACGGTGATTCCGTCCAAAAGCAGCCTGTATCTAGTCAAGGACGTGAATTCTTTTCGAGCACGTCGAACGGGGCCAAGTGGAGGCCAAGGGCTATTTGTGCAAGGTAACTATGAGGGAAAGCTTTCGGCACATGGCGGAACTATCACTGTAAAAAATGCATTAGAATCTGAAGTGGCGGTTTTGACTTACAAAGGCAAACTTAGTGACCCACAGAAATTCCTTCGAATAACGGAACTACATTACCACCCGCAGCTTTCAGACCAAGAAAAGATTATTGAAGATTTTAAAAATGAAAATAAATTTGAGTTTGTGGAACTAACGAATACCGGTCAAGTTTCTATCAACCTAAATGGAATCAAGTTTGACAGTGCAATTGAGTTTGTTTTTCCACCTATAACACTTAAACCGGGTGACTTTACCCTTATCGTTAACAATATAGCAGCCTTTGAATCTCGCTATGGGCAAAGCTTGCCTATTGCCGGAGCTTATAACGGACAACTAAGTAATAGTGGTGAAGGCATAAGACTGATCGACGTCTACGGGAGTTCTATCCTTGACTTTTCTTATAGTGATAATTGGTTCACCGCCACTGACGGAAGAGGTTATTCCATGGTTATTCGAAACGGAAAATCAGACTGGAAAGCATGGAACCACCCTTCAGGCTGGGCCATTTCTTCCGAAAAAGGAGGGAGCCCAGGCAAAAGGAATGGCATTTTGGTCAATGAACAATTTGAAGGTTGGTTGCGCTTGTATCATGAGGATTCAGAAATACATGACCCTCTGCTTTGTGGTTTACAAGCAGATTATGATCGAGATGGCATTTCTACAATTATTGAATATACGCTGGGATTAAATCCTACCCAACCAAACTGGGAAAAGCTCATTTCATTCCCTGTAACAATCAAACAGGATAACAAATCATTTCTATGTTCCAGAATTTCCGTGGCATCTAACAGGCTTGACTTGAATTACCGGGGAGAGATTTCTTTAGACTTGGTAAATTGGACAGAAATCCCAATTGAATTACACAAGTTGGACCAGAACCGGACAGAAATCTGGGCACAAGATCCTCTTCCACTTGGGCAGATGCAGCGTAGGTATATCAGAATTCAAGTGATAAAGAAAAGGATATAGACGTTATGCCTTAAGTAAGACCTTGTGCAGTCCTTTTAGCCCTCCATAAAGGGCTTTACCCTAAGGCAAGTCGCCCTGCCTTGATCTTGCCACCTTGCATCACTGCAATAAACCGGGATCGGTCCTCAAGGATTGAGATGTCAGACACCACGTCTCCATCAACAACCAGTATATCCGCCAATTTCCCGGGTTCAAGAGTACCTAATTCATCACCGCGTCCTAGGATTTCAGCGCCGATCTTTGTGGCACACCTGATTGTTTCCATCGGAGTGAATCCTACATCATTGGTGAAAAATGTTAGTTCGCGCGCATATGTGCCATGTGGGTTCCAAGCAAAACCGTAATCGCCACCCATGCCCAATCGCCCGCCAGCCCGAAGAATTTTTAAAGCCGATTCAGAGCCTCCATCTAATGTTTCCTGATGACCATCAATGACCGCTTGGGGCAACTGAAATTCTTCACCTCGAAGCACGCTTGCCTTTTCAAAATATAATCCAGGAACGCAGGGCACATCTCGTTCAAGAAGTAAATCAAGCGCCTCATCATCCATAAATGTACCATGCTCAATGCTGTCATAACCCGCTCTTAATGCATTTTTAATGCCCTCAGTGGCACGGCAATGCCCAGTAACCTTCATGTCATGATTATGAGCTGCCTCAACAACAGCATTCATTTCCTCAAATGTCATACAAAGAGTATGATGATCGTTCGTATTTGGCGCTGCCGCATCTCCTGTGGGGTAAGTCTTGACCCACTCTACCCCATCTTTGACAAGCGAGCGTACAGCAGTGCGTGCATCCTCGATCCCGTTTATGATGAAAACAAGACCTTCCATTCCAATTCTGCGGTACTCCGGATTCCAATCCATTAATCCGCCAGCAGAACATATCTCACGACCGGAAACTGCCAATCTCGGACCATAAATGATATCGTTTTCAATAGCTTCACGTAACCAGTAGTCACAGTTAAAAAGGCATCCTCCAGAACGTGCTGATGTGTATCCACATTCTAAAGCCATTTTACAGTTTGCAGATGCTAGAATTGAAACATATTCAACTGGGTATTTGATATCTAAGTCTGTCAGTTCAGCTACATTGAAATAAGTTGCATGGAAATGGGCTTCAACAAGCCCAGGCATAATGGTTCCTCCAAGTGCGTCGATCTTTACAGCATCCTCCGGAGTTTGCGGGCAATCAGCAGAGGGGCCTGAGTATTTAATCTTTCCATCATGAACAAGCAGAGAACCATTAAGAACAGGGGCGCTCCCTGTACCATCTATAAGTTGACCATTTTGAATAAGGGTGGTTCCCTGGTATACCTTCATCTTATTATTTTATTTACAGATATAAACATTAACTAAATTAAATATTTAAGGTAAACAGAAAGCAATATGCGCGTCTCCTCTTGGCAAACCTAACTTACCTCCGCCTGTCGCAGGAACTAGCACATATTGGCGGCCTTCAACCTGATAAACAGTAGGCGGTGCTGACGCTCCAAATGGAAGCTTATGAGCCCAAAGCTCAACTCCGTTTGTTTTGTCAAAAGCTCTGAATTTTACATCTCTAGTCCCCCCAACGAAAACCAAACCTCCCGCCGTTACTGCTGCCCCTCCAAAATTTTCAGTCCCGGTCTTTGGATAACCTCGCTTGGTTAGTTTTTCGTGCTCGCCCAAAGGCACCTGCCATTTTAATTTACCATCATTCAAGTTAATACAATTGAGAGTTCCCCAAGGGGGTTTACACCCCGGGAACCCTTCGTGGTCTAGTAATTTAGGATATCCATTATATGTATATGAGGGTCTGGAGTCTTTAGTTTTTTTGTAAATTTCAGGTGGACGATCTTGTTCGAAAATATATTTTAATAAATCTCTTTTCTCAATGGATTTTAAATAAGCGGCAGGGGGCATCAGATTCCTGCCTTTTTGCAGTAAATCATTGACTTGTTTTTCAGTGAGCCTGTTCTTCATCCCGATCAGCGGCGGGTTAACCCCAACTCCTTCCCTGTTGATTCCATGGCAAGCCATGCAAAACTTTTCATATACCTTTCTACCAGAAGTTTTCCTTAGCTTGGTTTCATCCAATAAACCCCTTGAAATGCGTGAGACCGTTGGAAACCAAGGTATTTCATTCGAAGTCACATACAGATGTGCGGTTTCAGCATCAACGCAAGCTCCAGTCCATTCTGCTCCGCCATGAATGCCGAACAAAACCGTTGGTTTTCCGGGCTCAAAAGGCTCGAACCAACCATAATTTGCCTTAATTCCTAAATCAGAGTTATCAATTTGGCGCATTACCGCTGCTCGCGCCGCGAGTGAAATATTGGTTACCTCATTAATAGTGAATTTTTGTCGCGCAAAAGGCTCGGGCAACTGCAAATCCGGTTGATATGCCCATGTCTGCTCACCGTTCAAACGAGATACCGGGGCTCGGCGTAACCGAAATGGAAAAATAGGCTTTCCGGTCACCCTGTCAATCAGAAGTGTATTGCCCATTTTTGTCGTGGCTGCGACGGCATCAATTCGCTTTCCTCTTACATTTACAGTGACAAGATTGGGGGGAGCAGGAATATCAAGATCCCAAATGTCATGACGTATTTCCTGAAAATGCCAAAGTCTCTTGCCCGTTCGCGCATCTATGGCTATCAGACAATTGGCAAAAAGGTTCTTACCTCTATGGCCTACGCCGTTGAAATTAGGCTTTGGTGATCCGGTAGTCATATAGAATATTCCTCTAGCTTCATCCAATGAAGTCCCCCCCCAACAATTTGCTCCTGACTCAGGCTGGTCCCAAGTATCAAAACCAAATTCTCCTTTCTTCGGAATAGAATGAAATGTCCAGAGACGCTTACCCGACTTTAAATCCAAACCAAAAGCATCCTTGCTGTAACCAGCGATGATAATAATATTATTATACACTGCAGGTGCTACACGACATTCACCTGTCTGAACCCTCCCATTAGATCCAAACTCTAAAATTAGCTTACCGCTTATCGGATCTAGAGCATAGAGATAATTCCCGCTTGAAAAAAGTAACCTCTTGCGATTTTTTTGATTCCCTGGCCAGTAGGTAATTCCGCGAAATGCAGGTCGGCCATCTGGCTTAAATCGCCATATCTCAGATCCGCTTTTAGCATCGACCGCTACTACATTATTGCCTACCGTTGGCGTATACATCAAACCTTCTGCAATTATCGGATTACATTGAAGGTTTCCCACTCCATCTCCGGAATGATAAATCCAAGCTACTTTGAGTTCAGTGACATTATCTTTATTTATTTGATTTAGGCTTGAATAGCGTGTGCTACCATGATCGCCATGAGATCGATGCCAGTCTACAAAATCATCCTTGTTAGAAAACCGCCGATCAGTTTGAGTTAACTCATTTACTTTTGCAGCCGGAATCGTCTTGTATAAAGGTAGCTTGTTTCGAATTACTTCATTCTCAACATCCCAATAGTCGATTTGTTTATTATTCGATGCAATAGTTTTTTTTGATCCATCGGAGATTGATCTATTTGCCTTTATTTCAACTGCTCCTATCCATTTTCGCCTTAGTTGGTGGTAAATATTTTCATATGAATCACCAATGTCAGCTCGATTATTATAAACCCTCACTTCAGCCACTAGCCCTCTGTACGCTTGCTTCCCGTCACGATTGAAAAAATCAAACACCTCTTCACCCGCATCCCAGTTAATCGCCGGCGCTGTATGGGTCGGAACCGGGCTGTTCAAGTACACCCGACCTTTCCTGGAATCAAAAAACACAATATCCCAGCCCAAATGCCCACTGTTGGTCGGTGGCAATACTGGCCCGTCCCCGCCAATACCAAAATTAGCCTCGTAACTTTGTGGACTGCGGTCATCCACCCATAACATGGGCCGGTTTGAGTCATCGTCGTCAATGATGTTGTGGTAAGGGCCATGTTGGTCCGGCTTGACAACCGCCATCACTATAAAATCACCAGAATCGGAGGGTTCCAAAATTGCCTCGCCAAAATGATCATCACCGTCGAATTGCACTGCGGGGCCTCCGCCGGGACTTTGATTCTTAAGGTATACTGGATCTCCGTCGGCTGTTTTCCCATCCCATTCAGAAACAGTGGTCCCATCTTCAAGTTCAAGTGCCATTGCGTCAAAATGAACTATCGTTGAGGCATTGGAAATATTTAGAGTCAGCAGAAACCCAATCATTACTACTAATTTTAAATTATGTAAATACAGTATTAAATTTAATTTATTTTTGTTAATTTCCACTAATCTCTTTACGTATCAATTGTATTATATCGTTGGGCTTGTTGATGTGGATAGAATGGTCAACTCCTGAAAACTGAATGCACCTTAGTTCACTAACGACACTTTTTTTAAGCAAATTCACATCGGCATCTGTAAGCATTCCCCCTACAGATTGATCTGCCTGCAATAATAGAACAGGACAACTGACTTTACGGGCTAATTTCTGAAGTTCGTATCCATCCAACCACTGCCCTTTAACAATCGGGTCAAGCACTTCGCTATCGATCTGCATTATACTTTCTGCAGAAAACCATCGTGACATTTCATCTCGTAGATCTTTTATAAGAAGAGTTTTTTCTTCTTTTCGGTTTAGCGGTATATTGGAAATTTTCTGAAACAATAACTCAGCGGAACTCTTTTGGCCGAGGCATTCCGATAAACCGATGAAAAATCTATGTAATTGCGACCCGTTAATACGGGCACCCATTGTCGAAAATGGCGGGTCCTCTAAAATGATTCCGGCAACTTGTTTTCCAGTTCTAGCTGCCGCGGCTAATGCAACCATCGCGCCAAGCGAGTGCCCGTAAATGAATTGCCGAGAACTGCGGGATTCCTTTAGGACAGCTGACGCATCCTTAATATAATCGGTTACTAAATAAGATCCCGGAGTTCTTTCTGATTTGCCGTGACCACGAAAGTCAATTGCAGTTAGTTGACATTCATTGTTCAACTCGCTGAACAATGGGTAAAAAGTACGCCAGTTACGGGTAACACCATGTAGAAACAATATTCCGTTAGGAGAATCGCTTGAATTTTGAGAAAAATTAATATTACGTCCCTCGAAAGTACAAAGCCTTTCAGGCATATACCCAAGTTTACTCCAAGGAAAGGACTGCATAACTTAATTTATCCGATGCTAGCAATAAGGGTAGCTGTTTTCCGCCCCTGACTGCACCATGGAATAAGCATATTTATTGATAATAATCGATACGACTTTACTCACTCGAAACCCGGAAAAAAACAGAATCTATTTCTTTATTGTGTTCTACTGAAAATGACGTGGTTGAGTCGGTTGCTGATATTCCTCCTGCAACTCGACTCCATTCTCTTAGGTCACTTGAGGATTCCAGAAAATAATGTTTACCAGGTGTGGAATTCCAAGTCAGGCTAAACTGGCCATCTTGATAAGTAATGTTAAGCAAAGTTTCCTCCGCTCCATCACCTATCCATTTCTCATGAAGTTCGTTGTACAGGGCCGCATAGTCTCCGCCAAACGCCGTTGCTCCATTGTACACCCTCAACTCCGCCACCAACCCATTGTAACTGGCTCCTCCATCTCGGTTGAAAAAGTCGAACACCTCAGATCCCGACTCCGGTGCCCACGCTACCGCAGGCGC
>Ga0310124_10001605_pt1 | contig 15683 bp, 12 predicted proteins | sample CB11b_AW_Bot5_MG_FD_203507 | JGI IMG/M metagenome (GOLD analysis project Ga0310124, IMG submission 203507) | Marine microbial communities from Western Arctic Ocean, Canada - CB11b_AW_Bot5 | ecosystem: Environmental > Aquatic > Marine > Oceanic | place: Canada: Western Arctic Ocean | collected...
TACTTCTCAATTTATCAAAAGCGGAATTTCATCATTATTAGATAAAATTAATTAATAAATTGAATTTAAATAATATAATTGAATTAATAAATATTAGTAAAGGTAAATATAATCTAGAATTTTACCTGATAGGTGGCGCTGTAAGAGATTTATTGACCGGAAATGACCCCACTGATTTAGACTTTAATTTTATTGGACAAAAACAGTCTGTAGAAAAATTCATTAAAGAAATCTTTGAACCAAAAGAAATTCACACTTCTCAATTTAATACATATAAATTCAAATACAACACATTTGATATAGATTTTGCTATGTGCAGAAAAGAAAAATATAACAATCCAGCTGCATTACCTGAAATTAATGAAGGAAACTTACTCGAAGATCAGCAAAGAAGAGATTTCAGTATTAATTCAATTGCCATTAAAACTGATGATTTTACACAAAAAAAATTTATTGACCCATTTAATGGAATACTTGATATAAAAGCAAAACAAATAAAAAACATCCATTCAAACTCATTTTCAGATGACCCTACAAGAATATTTAGAGCAATTAGGTATTCCAAGAGATTAAATTTTCAAATTGATAGCTCAACTCTTAATGAAATTCAAATTTTCAAAGATAACATCGCAAATTTGTCAGGTATAAGAATAAGAAATGAAATATTCAAAATTTTAGAAGAAAATCAGCCAATCGATACTTTAATTGAATGTGAAAAATTCAAATTATTTAAACATTTAAACATCGATTTAATATTACCTCCATATCTTCCATCCTGGGAGAAAATGGAAATTAATGATAGAAATTTATTATTTACTCAAAATGAATCATTAACAGATAAAATTTTATTGTTTTTATCAACTTTCTTATGTGAATCATCCAATGAATCTATTCTTAAGATATCAAAGGATTTTAGTTTCGAAAAATCAATAGTTAATAATTGGATAAATATAGTTAAAATGAAAAATGATTTAGATAAATTTAATTTTAGAAAAGATCAAAACAGTAAACTTCATTCAATATTAAATAAAAGTACTAAAAGTATTTGTTTAGGGCTCACTCAATGGTATGGCAAGTCTAAAAGTATAAGGATAATTAAATATTGGAATAAAATTAGGCTTATAAAACCCAAATTAAACACTGATGATCTCTTTTCCATTGGCATACCAGAAGGGCCAATATTAGGAAAAATCAAAAAAGAACTTGAAATGTATGCTATCGACTGGCCAGACACAAGTGTAAAAGAACAAAGAGGATTTGCAGAATGCCTGTATAGTCAAGAACTAGAACATGAGAGGGATCCAGGCGATGATAATTACCCCTGTAGGGAATTTTTAGCTTATTAATAAAAAAATAATTACAAACCCGGATTAATCATTTTGAATGGATCTAATATTTCCTTTATTTTAGATGGACTTAAATCAGTTTTTTCTATAGCTATTTCTTCTACAGTTTTCCCTGTTCTTTCTGCCTCTTGAGCAATTTTAGCTGAAAGATCGTACCCGATTTCTGGTACCAGCGCAGTTACCATGGATAAACCTCTATGAACAGAATTTGAACCCTGTTCAGTGGCTTCTAAATCAGTAATACATTTTTCCGAAAAATTGACAGCTGATTTTGCCATGATTTCAACACTCTCTAATATATTATGAGCAACTACAGGAAGCATAACATTTAATTCAAAATTCCCTGTTTGAGCTGAAAGTTCTACTGTACAGCAATTACCATAAACTTGTGCACAAACCTGTAGAAATGATTCCGCAATTACCGGATTTACTTTCCCGGGCATAATAGAACTTCCTGGGGCTACTGCAGGTAAATTAATCTCACCTAACCCGCTTCTTGGACCGGATCCCATCCATCTGATGTCATTACAAATTTTCATTATAGATAAGGATAAAGATTTTATTACTCCAGCTGTGCCTGAAATAGCATCTATCGTACTCTGAGCTTGAAAATGGTTGTCTGTTTCTATTATTCCCAAATTTGTCGATTTGGCAATTTCTTTACAAACTAATCTCGCAAAATCTTTATGAGTATTAATCCCAGTACCCACAGCAGTTCCACCTAATGCAACTTTAGATAACCATTTCAATGTGTCATTTAATTTCTCAACTCCATTTTGAATCTGTCCATAATAACCTGTAAATTCTTGACCTAAAGTAATTGGAGTAGCATCTTGTAAATGAGTTCGTCCTGTTTTGATAACCTGATCAAATTCAATTGATTTTTTTTGCAATGCATTTGCCAATATTTCTAATGATGGAATTAAGTCAAAAGTAATGGACTTAATTAAAGCAATGTGAATTGCAGTAGGAATAACATCATTGCTAGATTGTCCTAAATTAACATGATCATTAGGATGAACAGAATTCTTATCCCCCTTTTTTCCACCAATTTTTTCAATTGCAATATTTGAAATAACCTCATTCATATTCATATTGGTAGATGTACCTGATCCAGTCTGGAATATATCTATCACAAATTCGGATGAATAATCATCATTGACGATATCTTCCGCAACGGAAATAATTACTTCTGCTATATCTTTATCTAGTAAACCAAGTTCAGCATTAACTTTCGCGCTAAATTTTTTAATTAATGCTAAAGATTGAATAAACTGATAAGAAAATCTTAAATTACTAATTTGAAAATTTTCTACAGCTCTTTGAGTTTGAGCACCATAATAAGCATTTACCGGAACTTTCATTTCACCTAAAGAATCTTTTTCTAACCTATATTTCATAAGTACTCCTTTTTTATAATTATCTCCATTAAAATAAAATCAGTCAATATTTCATTTGATGAGATTTAGGTACTAGATAATTATTATTCAAAACAATAGAATAAAAAAATTGGATTTAAAAAGAGGGACACAATGAGCAAAATGACCGGTGGAGAAGCATTAGCAAAATCTTTAATTTTAAATAAAGTTGAAGTTATATTTGGATTACCTGGAGTACAACTTTACCATGCCCTTGATGGCCTGGCAAAAGAAAAACAAATAAAATTCATTACTACCCGTCACGAACAAGCAACCACTTATATGGCTGATGGATACAGCAGATCATCTGGTAAAATTGGAGTTGCAATGGTGGTTCCTGGACCAGGTCTTCAAAATGCTAGCGCAGGTATAGGAACAGCATATTCAGCATCTTCACCTATATTAGTAATCTCTGGGCAAATAGAAAAAGATTCTATAGGGCTTAATGAAGGAAAATTACATGAAGTGAATGATCAAATGGCAAGTATTGCACCAGTAACAAAATGGAGGAAAAGAATTTTAAATGCCTCAGATATCCCAGAAGCTGTAAATGAAGCTTTTGTTCAGCTAAACACTGGTAGACCAAGGCCTGTAGAAATAGAAATACCACCTGAAACTTTAGCAGAGCAAACATCTGCAGAACTTGTAGAACCTGAAATCATTTCTCCCAAAGGAATAAACGAAAGCGATTTAAAAATGATCACAACAGAACTTTTAAAAAGTAAAAATCCACTTCTATGGGTAGGGGGAGGAGTAATATCCTCTGATGCTAATAAAGAGTTAATTGAATTGGCAGAATTTCTTCAATGCCCAGTTATTCTTTCAAATCAAGGAAAAGGTGCATTCCCAGAAGATCATGAATTATGCCTAGGTTCATTACACAGAAATGAACCCTATATAGAAAAATTGAGAGAACATGATTTAAGCATTGCAATTGGAACAAGAATGGGGGTGGCAGCTACTTCTCATATAAACCACAAAGTTTTACATATAGATATTGATGAAAAAGAAGTCGGAATAAACCATGCTGATTCTATCCCATTAATCGGAGATGCTAAAGTTTCCTTACAAATGTTAATTAAAAATCTTCAAATTCAGTCACAGCCAAGAAAGTTAAATCCAAATTTAAAGGAATTATTAAAATTCAGAAAAAATGCATTAACCAAATTAGAACCTCAAGCTTCTTTTACAGAAGCTATTAGAGAAGCTATGCCTGAAAAAAGTGTTTTTGTATCAGGAATGACTCAAATTGGATACTACAGTAGAACAGGATACCCTGTAAATGAATCCAGGACTTATATAACTTCGTCTTATTACGGCAATCTTGGTTATGCTTATCCAACTGCACTGGGAGCTAAAGTAGGCAGGCCTGATTTGCCTGTATTAGCTGTATCTGGCGACGGAGGGTTTTTATTTAATTCACAAGAAATGGCAACTGCTAAGCAATTTAACATAAATGCTACAGTAGTTGTTTTTAATGACAATGCTTACGGGAACGTAATGAGAGATCAAAAGTTAAATTTTGATGGCAGGGAATATGCCTCAAAATTAGAAAACCCTGATTTTCAAAAACTTGCAGATGCTTACGGAATAAATTTTTATCAAGCAAATTCAGCGGACCAGTTAAACGAAAGTATTAAAAAATCTTTCAAAATTAATCAACCATCATTTATAGAAGTACCAGTTGGTCCTATGCCAAGGCCTTGGTAAAAATGGAGATGAATTGAATAATAATGCTCATGACAATATGTTGGCAAATGCTACTAAAGCCGGTATAAATTTTTCTAATAACAACCCTCCTAAAGATGGGTGGTTTGAATCAGATGGTTTGAAATTGCACTTTTTAGATTGGGGAAATGAAAATGACCCAGTATGTATTCTATTACATGGATTTGCTCAAACTGCTCATTCGTGGGATTTCATATCGTTGTCTTTATCTCAAAAATACAGAGTTATAGTTTTGGATCAGAGAGGACACGGAGATAGTGATTGGGATAAAGATAAAAGGTACTCAACTGAATATTTTGTAAAAGATATTAATAACTTAGTAAAAAACAATAATTTAAATAATTTTAATTTAATTGGGCTGTCTATGGGAGGGCGAAATAGTTATTATTATGCATCAGAAAATCAAAACATGATAAACAAATTAGTCATTGTAGACACTGGTCCTGAAACTATAAAAAAAGGTTCCTCAAATATAAAAAATTTCGTACAAATGAATGATGAATTAGATTCTATAGAAGAATTCGTTGAAAGAATTAAAAAATACAATCCCCACAGAACAGAAGGACATATAAGAGGGAATATTTTAAATAATATTAAGCAATTAGAAAATGGCAAATGGACCTGGAAATATGATTCATTCTTAAGATCTGGATTTAGTAACAGAAATACTCATCAAAAAAATGAAGATCAATGGAAAATCTTAGAAAAAATCGAAACACCTACCTTAATTGTAAAGGGTGGAAAAAGTGACATACTTGCTGAATCAACTCTTGAAAAGATGTCAGATGTTATGGCAAATGCCCAATCAGTAACTGTTGAAGAAGCCGGGCATCTTGTGCCTGGTGATAATCCTATAGAATTTACAAAAATACTACTAAAATTTCTCGAAGTATAGATAATGGCATCTGAACTTAGAAAATCGAAAAATATTTTCTATGGATGGTGGATAGTAATAGCAGGAACTATAGTTAATGCTGTAGCAACAGGAACTTATTGGCATGGCTTTGGGGCTTTTTTCGATCCAATAGTAAATGAATTTAAATGGAGCCGGGCATTAACTTCAATTGCTCCAGCATTGCAAAGATCTGAAGGAGCTGCTTTTGGACCATTTGTAGGTATAGCTATTATTAAATTTGGGCCAAGAAATGTAATGCTCTTTGGCATCATTTTATGTGGAATTGGTTTCATTGCTTTAAGCCATACAAATTCATTATTATGGTTTTTTATATCAACAAGCATATTAACCATTGGATTAACTTTTGGAACTTTCTTAGTAGTAAGTACCTCAGTTGCTAACTGGTTTATCCAAAAAAGAGCTTTAGCATTATCTGCAGCTTCAACAGGTTCAGGTTTTGGTGGATTTTTAGTCCCTGTACTCATATGGCTTATTTCAGTCCAAGGCTGGAGAAATTCATTGGAAATAATAGGAATAATATTTTTAATTATAGGTATTCCCTGTGCTCTAGTTATGAGAAGTAAACCAGAAGATTATGGAATGTTCCCTGATAACATAGATCCTAAAGTAAACAAAAAGCATAAAATTATTAAAGAAAAAGACTATGGGACAAAAGAAGCTTTAAAATCTCCAACTTTCTGGTGGTTTTCAATAGTACTTGGAATATCACAATTAATGATGTCAGCAAATATTCATTTAATTCCGGCTTTAACTAGTTTTGGATTTACAAGGCAAACAGCAGGATACATTATAGGAATTGGAGTAAATATAACAAACTTCAGTGGGAGAATTTTATCTGGATTATTTGGGGATCGGTTGAATAAAAAACACCTCTTAACATTTGCTTTTTTTTGCCAATGTGTAGGATTAATAATTTTTTCTTATAGTACAAACATGTTTCAACTAATATTTTTTATGTTCTTTTGGGGGTTAGGTTTTGGCTTGTCAGTACCAATCAGATTGGCAATTACCGGAGATTATTTCGGAAGAACCAATTACGGCACTATTTTATCATTAATTATGACCGTAGGTTCAATATTTGGAGTAATATCTCCAGTTGCAGTAGGATGGGGATATGATATGCTTGGAAATTACAGACAACCATTCTTAATATTGGCACTCGTCGCAAGCATAAGTATACCAGGAATGTATTTCGTCCAACCTATAAACAATAAATCTAAATAATCACTTTATTTTGAAAGCAAATCAAAGGATGTCCGGGCTTTAATTTCACATCTACTTTTGTACCAATATTATAATTATTTATATGAGATGAAAGACTTTTAACTAATTTGCCAGAGTTCAATTTTATGTAATATATATAATACATCCCTCTATATTCTCTGGATACAACGAATCCATTTCCATTCTTTGTTTTATTAATGTGGACATCATCAGGGCGAATCATTATATCAACTGATGCTCCATTTTTAGCCTTGGTTTTAATTTCTACTTTACCAATTTCGGTTTCGGCATAATCATTTAGAACTTTTCCGTCTATAAAATCTGCTAACCCAATAAACTCGGCCACAAATTCATTCTTTGGATTTTGGAATACATCTATGTTTCTATCAATTTGCTGAATTTTGCCTTCATTTAGTACTAAGATTCTATCTCCCATATATAATGCCTCTTGTTGATCATGTGTGACAAACAAACATGTGATATTTAAATATTTTAATATTCTTCTAATTTCCATTCTTAACTGCATTCTAAATCCTGGATCGAGATTCGAGAAAGGTTCATCCATTAATAATATTTTTGGTTTAGGCCCCAAAGATCTTGCCAGAGCAACTCTTTGTTGTTCTCCTCCAGAAAGTTCGTCAGGATATCTATCACGTAAATGGTAAATTCCGCACATAAGCATTAGATCTGTTAAAGATGAAATCTGAGACAAAGTCTTAGATTTGTTATCTTTTTTTATACCGTAAGATATATTTTCCGATACTTTCATATGAGGAAATAAAGCGAAATCTTGAAAAACTACCCCAATATCTCTTTTTTCTATTGGTACATTCATACTATCTGAAAACATTATAGAATCAGAAATTATAATCTCTCCTTCATCGGGTGTTTCCAATCCTGTAATACATCTGATCAATGATGTCTTTCCTGAACCACTAGGTCCAACCAAAGCTAGTATATCTGATTTATCTAATTGAAAAGAAATGTTATCAATAATTATATTTTGACCAAAATTCAAAGATAAATTATTTACTTGTAAATCTTTTATTTTATTTTTCATATTTAAACCAAATTATCTATTAGTTTTGCTAAATTTTATCTTTATATCTTCAGCATGTACAGACAAATAAGTAGGAATAGATATTATGAGAATTAATAAAAAGCTACCAATCCCTGCTGCAGAAAAATTTGCTTCTTCTAAATTATCCCAAATTACAGTAGACAAAGTGTGAAAATTTAAGGGGGCTAAAATCAATGTGACAGGCAATTCTTTTGCAGTTAATATAAATACATTTAAAAATCCTTTCAAAATACCTGGCATATAAAGAGGAAGTAAAATATTAGAAAAAGTACTGGAAAAATTTTTGCCTAAAGATTTCGATGCTACTGTATATTTTTCACCTATTAACTGAACATTGGTGTTTATAGGAGCATATCCGGCTGATAAAAATAATACTGTATAGCCTAAAATCAAGATTACCCATGTCTGATATATTGAGAAAAAATAATTTATTGAAAAATATACAAATGCTAAAGCAATTACTAAGCCAGGCAAAGTGTAACCAAAATACATTAAATTCTCAAAAATCAATCGTAATTTACTGTTCTTTTTTGAGATATTTAATACTAAACATAAACTAATAAAAACACATAGCATAGAATTTATTATTGCCCCGCCAAAAGTATTAAATACAGCAGACCATTTTATTAAATCTAAGGTTTCTACAAATCCTAAATGTGTCTTAAATATTAAAGTAAATATCATTAAAAATGGTATAAGAATACTAGTTAATACGATAAAGAAAATAACCAGTTGAACTAAAATTTCATATTTTTTTAAATCAAACAATTTTAAATTTGAAAAATTGGAAGGTCGTTGTGAAATTTTATAAGAATTTAAAACAAACATCTTAACAGAGTAAAAAATTATCGGCATAGATATTAATATTAGTATAAGTGCAGAAGAAGCAGCTCCGGAAAAATCGAAAGATCTATATTTTGTATATATTGCCAAAGTAAAAGTATTATATTGCAATGCTGCAACTGCACCAAAATCACTTAAAGTATATAAAGCTACTAATATGCTTCCAGCAAATAAAGAGTTCTTTATATTGGGAAATATTATTCTATAAAATGTTTGAAAATGATTATGTCCTAATACTCGAGAAGCCTCTTCTAGTTTTTTGTCAACTAATTTCAAACTAGTGGATAAATTTATATACACATAAGGAAAGCAAATTAAAGATAAACATAACCATGCGCCCCAAAATCCATATAGATCAGGCATATTCACATTAATTCCTAAATTATTTAAAAATTGATAGATTGCTCCTTTGGGACCATAGAACAAAATAAATAAATATCCTGCCAAATAACTTGGTACAACCATTGGAACAATTAACAATATTCTCCAAAATTTAACAAATTTAAGTTTACACATTTCTGTTGCCCAAGATAAAAACAATGAAATAACAATGGTAGTAAAAGTTACAGATAATACCAAAATAATAGTATTTAAAATCAATTGAAAATAATTAATACTGAACAAGTTGTTTATTGAAAAAAATAAGTTAGATAATCCAAATTGAAATAAATATATAAAAGGTATGCAGAATAGAAAAATAAAAAAATATATTAAAAATTTTATAACAATCATCAATATTTCCTATAATCTAAATGTATTATCTTGGAAGCGCACCAACTTCTTGTAATAATTTTGCTGAACCCTGTATATCGGCAAGATCAGATAAATTTATATTTGCTTTTGTTATTTCACTCAAAGGAGTTAATGATTGGTATGTTTTAGCTCCTTCTATTAAAGGATATTCTCTAATTGTATCAGCAAAATAATTTTGAATAATTTTTGAAATCATAAAATCTATAAACTGCTGAGCATTATCTTTATTTTTTGCAGTATTTAAAATACCTATCGGCGATACCATCACTAATGATCCGGGACCGCCAGTATTTAAATGAAAATTTTTTGCTTTAAATTTATCTCCTTCACCTGCATCTAATATAAATTTATATAAGTAATAATGGTTCACTAATCCAATATCTATTTCCCCTTTTCCAACAGCTTCTACTTGAGGAGCATTTTTTGGATAAATTTTAATATCATTAGCAATCATGCATTTAACCCAAATCATAGTTTTATCTTCTCCCCATAATTTTCTCATAGCAGTTATCATTGTCTGAAATGAAGAATTTGTTGGAGCCCAACCCATTCGCCCTTTCCATTTCGAATCACAAAGATCATATAAATTGTTAGGTAATTCAGAAACATTTACATTATCAGTGTTATAAACTAAAGTTCTTGCCCGACCAGATACTCCTATCCATTTGCCATCATTCGATTTAGCCCACACTGGAATTTTTTCTAAAGAATCAAGAGATAATTGCTGTAACATATTAATAACACTACCTAAAGCCCCAGGATCCTGTGCATAAAAAATATCTGCCGGTGTTTTGGAACCTTCTAACATTAATAGTGCAGCAATTTCAGTACTAGTACCATATTTAACTTCTACATTAATTCCATTTATTGATTTAAATTGATTAATAAGTGGACCTATCAAACTTTCCTTTCTTCCAGAATAAATAACTAAATCACCTTTATTGTTTTCTTCTTTCGTAACTATTTTTACTGGCACTTCTTTTTTCACTTCTACATCATTATCAATTTCAGTATTTGTCAAACAAGAAATTGATAATTGAGATAACAAAATAGTTAGTATAATATATTTAATAACCATACATATTTTTTTCAGATCCCATCATTATTTATACGAAATTTATACGAATTAATATTCCAACTTAATATATATTAACTTAAATTATTAATCTACAAGAATATTTATAATTTATTTTTAAAAATAAATTAAATAATTACTGCTTGCTTACGTGTTATACTATTTCAAATTCAATCTTTTATACAAATGAGGGGATAATGTTAGGAAATTTTGTAAGTAATGAAAATAATTCTCAAAAAATTAATTCAAAAAATCTAAGAAAAAATGTAGAAGAAATTTTTCAAATAATGGGAGAAAACGAATCTGATTCTAAAATAGCGACTGATGCTCTTGTATTAGCTGATTTAAGAGGCGTTGAAAGTCATGGTGTTTCTAATATGCTCAGAATATATATTGAAGGATATAGAAATGAGGAAATAAAACCTCAAGCCAAATTATCAATAATCAAAGACAACCTTGCAACATGTTCTGTAGATGGCGATCGTGGCTTAGGCATTATAACTACCCCCAAAGCAATGGATATTGCTATAGAAAAAGCAAAAATTTATGGAATTTCCATGGTTACAATTAAAAACTCACGACATTTGGGTATGGCCTCGTATCACGCAATAAAAGCCATGAAACATAAAATGATTGGTATGTGTGTGACTTCATGTCCTCCGCAAGTTTTACCAACATTTAGTGCAGAACCTTTACTAGGGACTAACCCCATAGCAATTGCAGCACCTGCAGATAAAAAACCTCCATACGTATTTGATGCTGCCATGAGTACTATTGCTGCAAATAAAGTATCTATATCAAAAAGACTTGGAAATAATTTATTACCTGGATGGATATCCGATAATAATGGTACTCCAATTATGGAAGAATTCAATCCTGAAGAATATAAAGTAAATGGAGAAAATTATCTTTTACCCCTGGGAAGTACAAGGGAATTAGGTTCTCATAAAGGGTATGGACTTGCAGGTATGGTAGATATTTTAGGAGGTATTTTAACTGGAGGAGGATATGGAGCAAATCCCGGAAGACCTAATTTCGGACATATGGTAACTGCATATAATATAGAATCTTTCACAAATTATGACGAATATACAAAAACTATGGATGAATGGCTGGAAATGCTTGAAAATAGTAAAACTATCCCAGGAAAAGATAAAGTTATTTATCCTGGATTGCCTGAGCATATAACCCATATTGAAAGAACATTAAATGGAATACCTGTTCATAATGAAGTTCTTGACTGGTTTGAAGAAATAAATAAAGAACTAAAAGTTTCAAATAGAATAAATTAATTAAGCTTCGACTTTTAAGGATTTGTTATATAAATAAAGAAATATCGATCCAAGAACTACTACAAATCCTCCCAAACCTATGGAGATAGGTACCCCTATATGCTCTATTCCTAGTAATCTGTCAATATATCCCCCTACTAATCCTGAATACAATCCACCCAGAGAAACTATGCTATAAGTTATAGTATAAATCCCCATAATTCTTCCTCTGAATTCATTTGGAACATTTAATTGAATTAAGCTAATAGCAGACAACATATATATAGAGCTTGATAAACCTATAATAAAAACAAAAACCATAGCTAAACTAAAGCTTTGAAACTGATAAGAAGTAAATGCAAAGCCTATTATTGCTAATCCAGCAAAAAACGAACCTATTGATATACCCATTCGTCTATTTTTTATTCCAGATTTTGCATACATAACTGTTGGAATTACAGCACCGCAACCAGCTGCAGTTAAAAGTACTCCTGTACCAGAAGAACTAACATTTAATACCTGGACTGCCATGTAAGGCATCATTATCATATATATCCAGCCAAAAAATCCTAGGAAAAATGAATACCCTATTAATGTTAAAAATAACTTATTATTGTAAATAAACTTCAATCCATTAATAATATCCTGCAGTGGATTTCCACCATTATTATTATTGGGTATATCAATTCTAGTCATATTCACAAAAACTATCATTAATAAAAATCCCACACAACACACAAACAATGTTGGCGTTGCTCCAAAAACTGCTATTAGCAATCCTGCTATTGCAGGAGCTATAACTCGTGTGCCTTGCCAAGTTAAAGAATTCATAGCCACAGCGCTTGGCATAGCTTCTTTAGTGATTAATAACGGATAATATGACATTCTGGCAGGTAATTCAAAGGCTCCTATAGCACCACCAAGTGCAGCAAAAATATAAACATGCCAGTATTGCATAAAATCTGCCTGATACATTACAGCAAATATTCCTACTCCAATCAAAGTTAGGAACTGACATAAAGTAATTAATAATTTTTTATTAAGTCTGTCAGCTAAAGCTCCACCAAACAAGTTAAGCAATATAGTTGGCAAAGCTGTGGACAAACCTAAAAATCCTAATGCTTCTGGGGATTCATTTAACTCATGTGTAATCCAACTTTCTGCAAACATAAAAATTTGAAAACCATTTACAGACGCAAGACTACCTAAAAAATAAAATACATAGTTTTTAGATTCAAAAGCTTTAGGTAAAAAGTTCAATAAATTAGAACGGGATTTTTCTTTTATAATAATTCCTCTTGGTATTTGCTGAGAAAGATTTTACATTATATGCAAAAAATTATCATCATAATTTGAAAGGATAATTATACAGATATAAAGTCAGATTCTATACCTTTGCTATGAGAAATCAAATCATTATATGTACATTTATAAACACAAAAAGGATGGCCTGCCGCCGCCCAGATTTCTTCAAATCTGTTTAAAGATTTATCAATATAAACTTTGGCATCAGATGGTAATCCTAATGGAGAGACACCACCTATACTATAACCAGTTTTATTTTTAACAAAATCAGCATCGGGTCTCAATAATTTACCATCATATCCAGTCAATTTTTCTAAAGCTTGAGTATCACATTTTCTATCTCCTGAAATCAACGCTAATATCATATGATCATCTCTAGTTAAATCTTCTTTGAGATTAAAAACCAGTGATTTCACTATAGCTCCTACTTGAACCCCAATTGATTTGGCGGCATCTACGGCTGTTCTGGCAGTTGTATCTAAAACTACCAAATTTATATCTAAATTATTATCAGCTAAATACTTTGAAATTCTTTTTGGGCCTGAAGAATTTAATATTTTAGTTTTATCTATCATTCCACCGTGACCGATTTGGCCAAATTTCGCGGTTGATCAATATCTAAATTTCTCTCCATGGCAATATAAATAGAAAACAATTGTATACAAACAGTTGATAAAAATGGTGAAAAGTTATCATCTGTATAATCAAAATTAATCAAATCACTATACCAAGATTTATCTAATTTATCTGGACAGTTCGACAATACAATTATATTTCCATTCCTAGAACCTATTTCTCTTATAGTTGATATCATTTTATTCAGATAAACACCGTCAGTTATAATGGCAAAAACTGGCATTTTATCTTCGATTAAAGAAATAGGTCCATGTTTCATTTCACCTGCCGGGTATCCTTCGGCGTGAATATAACTTAATTCCTTTAATTTTAACGCTCCTTCCATAGCTATAGGGTAATTGTATCCTCTACCCAAATACAAAAAATTAGAATATTCAGAATATTTCTTTGAAATTTTTTTTATTAATTCTGAATTGTCCAATATATTATTCATGTAGTTTGGTATATTTTTATAATCATCAAAAAGTTTATTATTTATCAATTTCGAATTAGAATTTTGAGCTAAATACAAAGCTAGTGTAAATAATATCTGTAAAGTAGACATGAAGGTTTTAGTAGATGCTACGCCAATTTCTTTATTTGCTCTCAAATAAATTGAATTATTAGTAATTCTTTCAAGTTCGGTATTTTTAGCATTAACAATAGATAATTGATCATACCCACTCTGTTTCATTAAATGAGATGCAGAAAGTGTATCAGCAGTTTCTCCAGATTGAGAAACTGGAATAATTAAAGTACCTTCTTCAATGACTGGATCTCTATATCTGAATTCAGATGAATTACTACAAACAGTAGGTATTTTAGCTATCTTTTCTATCCAATAGCTACCTAATAAACAAGCATTATAACTTGAACCCATACCTATCAAATGTATTCTTTTGAATTTACGTAAATCAATTTTTTTAATTTCATCAATAAAACTTATAGATTTATTTGCAAAATCTATTCTTCCATTAAAATTATCCAAAAACAGGTTTGGCTGCTCATGAATCTCTTTTTCCATAAAATATTTGTATTTCCCTTTAGTTACTAATTCAGATTTTTTATTAATTTTCTTCCATTCTTTGGAAATAAGTTTTTTGTCACTATATATTTCCACTTTGTTACTTATAGCTGAAAAGATTTCATTATCTTCTAAAATCACATAATCACCTGCATCAAAACTCAATGCCTGTAAATCACTAGAAATAGAAATTTCACCATTATTCTTACTTACTAAAATCGAGCCTGCAAAACCTTTTTTAAATCCGAAAATAGTTGATGGGAAATACTCAGAAATAACTAAAACTGCAGCATGGCCTATAATACGTTTTGATGTCTTAGTTATAGAATCAATCATTGTGTAATCTTTTTTTAAAAATGAAGAAATTAAATTTGCAATACATTCAGTATCGGTATCAGTGAAAAATTCAAATCCTTCTTTAATTAAATCTTTTTTAATTTCTAGATAATTTTCTATAATCCCATTGTGTACAACTGCCAATTTTTTATCAGAATCATAAATTGGATGGGCATTGGATTTGGAAGGTATTCCATGAGTAGCCCATCTCGTATGTCCGATGCCTAAACTACCTTTTAATGATTTATTTTGATATTTATTCGCAAAATCTTTAATTTTACCTTTATTTTTAATTATTGAAATTTTGTTATCAGATCCAATAGTTGCTATCCCTACGCTGTCATAACCGCGGTATTCTAACTCTGTTAAACCATTAATTAACAAATCTTTTATAGGTTTATTTGTTATATTTCCTACTATTCCACACATTATCTATCCTGAAAAAAACATTTTAATTGATAATTGTTTAATAAATATTAATTATTTATATATTCCTCTCATATCAGAGGGGATTAATTCAGCTATATTATTCATTATTTTATCTAAAATAGCATCTACAGTATCTCTGTTTAAAGATTCATTTGATTTTTCGAATTTAAAAGCTTTCCCTACTTTAACGATTATTTTTCCTGTTGGAAATAGTACACCTCTTGCTCCTTGATTTTTATTTGTACCTTCAATCCCTACAGGAATTATATTCACACCAGTTCTTACTGCTAAATGAACTATACCGGGTAACCCTCTCTTT
>Ga0310124_10001606_pt1 | contig 15677 bp, 8 predicted proteins | sample CB11b_AW_Bot5_MG_FD_203507 | JGI IMG/M metagenome (GOLD analysis project Ga0310124, IMG submission 203507) | Marine microbial communities from Western Arctic Ocean, Canada - CB11b_AW_Bot5 | ecosystem: Environmental > Aquatic > Marine > Oceanic | place: Canada: Western Arctic Ocean | collected...
TCCTGCACGTCAGCGATGTCGAGTACCAGTACTACAAGCACCTGCTGACCGAAAAGGAACAGACGGCCCGCAACGAGGGCAAGCGGCAGGGAGGGGCCGGCAACGACCGTGGCGGACGCAACAAGCCGCCGATCCAAGACATTTTCAGGAAGGGCAGCGAGGTCGTGGTCCAGGTGATCAAGGAAGGCATCGGCACCAAGGGACCGACGCTCTCAACCTACATCTCGATCCCCGGACGCTACCTCGTGCTGATGCCCGCGCTGGGCCGGGTCGGAGTCAGTCGCAAGATCGAGGGCGATGAGCTCCGTCGCAAGCTCCGCAAGCTGATGAACGAACTCGAACCGCCGCCGGGTGTCGGATTCATCGTCCGCACCGCCGGCAGCGACCGGACCAAACGCGACCTGCAACGCGATATGAACTACCTGATCAGGCTCTGGAAAGTCCTCGTCGAACGGATCATCTCCGCACCCACCCCCTCGGCGATCTACGAAGACAGCGACATGGTCATCCGCACCATCCGCGATATCTACAACAGCGAAATCGAAACCGTCTGGATCGACGACACCGCCGCCTACCAGCGGGCCCAGGAATTCATGAAGATCTGCATGCCCCGGCAGACCAAGCGAGTCAAGCTCTACGAGGAAAGTGAACCGATCTTCCAGAAGTGGAACATCGAGTCCGAGATCGACGCGATCCAGGACCGCACCGTGGTGCTCAAGGGCGGCGGGTCCATCGTGATCGACCAGACCGAAGCCCTCGTCGCCATCGACGTCAACAGCGGCACCTTCCGTACCAAGGACGACGCGGAAACCTCCGCCTACAAACTCAACCTCAAGGCCGCAGAAGAAATCTGCCGCCAGATTCGACTCAGAGACCTCGGCGGAGTGATCGTCAACGACTTCATCGACATGCGGGACGAAAAACACCGTCGCGGAGTCGAAAAGGCCATCAAGGATGCCTTCAAGCGAGACCGCGCCAGGACCAAGGTCCAGAAGATCAGCGCCTTCGGACTGCTCGAAATGACCCGCCAGAGAATCCGGCCGTCACTCAAGCGGAGCGTCTACGAGGACTGCTCGTGCTGCGATGGGACCGGGTTGGTCAAGACGGCCGAGAGCGTGGCGATCGAGGTGATGAGGCTCGTGGCCAGCAACGCCAGCCGCAGCAGCGTCAAGACCATCAGGCTCGAAGTCCACGAACGCGTCGGCGAATACCTCAATAATCGCAAACGAAGCAGCCTCAACAAAATCGAACAGGAATGCGGCTCCACCGTCTCCATCTCAACACTCAAGGACTGCTCACCCAACCACCTCAAGGCCACCTGCAAGGACCAGCACGGAAAGGATGTGCGGATTTCCTAGCCGGATGGCTCGAATTCAAAAAAACAAACCTCTACAATCTCCGATTCCCCCTGTCTCGCGCAAACTCTCACAAACCACGCGACGCCAAGCGGAACCCCCGCCATGTTCGCTGTCATTACCGACGGAAGTCACCAGTACCGCGTGTCGACCGGTGACGAACTCACCATCGACTACCGCAAGGACTCCGAGCCGGGCCAGACGATCGAGTTCGATCGGGTGCTGCTGGCCAACGGAGGCGGAGCCAGCGCGATCGGTCAACCGGTGATCGAAGGTGCGACCGTCACCGCCGAAGTGGTCGAGACCGAGGTCAAGGGGCCCAAGCTCGAGATCCAGAAGATCCGAAGACGGAAGAACTCCAGACGACACACCGGACACCGACAAAAGTACACCCAGATCAAGGTCACCGAGATCAACGTGCCCGGACTGGAAATCGTCGAGACGCCCGAGGAGGAGCCTGAAGAGGAAACTCCCGAGCCGACTCCCGAACCCGAAGCGGTTGAAGAAGAAGCCGCCGAAGAAGTCGCCGAAGAAGAAGTCGCCGAAGAAGAAGTCGCCGAAGAAGAAGTCGCCGAAGAAGAAGTCGCCGAAGAAGAAGCTTCCGAAGAAGAAGCTTCCGAAGAAGAAGCTTCCGAAGAAGAAGCTTCCGAAGAAGAAGCTTCCGAAGAAGAAGCTTTCGAAGAAGAAGCTTCCGAAGAAGAAGCTTCCGAAGAAGAAGCTTCCGAAGAAGAAGCTTCCGAAGAAGAAGCTTCCGAAGAAGAAGCTTCCGAAGAAGAAGCGGCTGAAGAAGAAGCGGCTGAAGAAGAAGCGGCTGAAGAAGAAGCGGCTGAAGAAGAAGCGGCTGAAGAAGAAGCGGCTGAAGAAGAAGCGGCTGAAGAAGAAGCGGCTGAAGAAGAGGCCGCTGAAGAAGAGGACGGCGGCGACGACGAAAAGGCAGCCGACGACGACGAGGAGTCGGCCGAGGCGAAATCCGACGAGTAGACGGCCCCCCCGCGAGTGGCCTCATGACGGACCGCTTCGATCTCGACGCCATCCGCTCTCAATTCCCGGCCCTGAGCCGCACCGTCGACGGTCACCGTGCCGTGTTTCTCGACGGAGCCGCCGGCAGCCAGGTGCCCGCCCGTGTCGCCCTTGCGGTGAGCGATTACCTGCGAGACACCAACGCCAACCACGGCGGCCCGTTTGCGACCAGCATCGAGAGTGACGCGGTGCTCGACTCGGCCCACCGCGCGGCCGCCGACTTCCTGGGCAGCTCGGACCCCGACACGGTCGCCTTCGGCTCGAACATGACCACCCTGACCCTGGCCGTCTCACGCGCCCTGGCCGCGACCTGGAACCCCGGCGACCGGATTCTCGTCTCGCAGCTCGACCACGACGCCAACGTCACGCCCTGGGTACTGGCTGCACGCGATGCCGGGGTCGCCGTCGACCACGCCGCGATCGATCCCGCAACCGCCACGCTCGACCTCGACGACCTCCGCAGCCACCTCACCGATTCCACCCGCCTGGTCGCCATCGCAGCCGCCTCGAACCTCTCAGGCTCGGTCAACCCCGTCGCCGAGATCACCCGGATCGCTCACCAGGTCGGAGCACTCGTCTTCGTCGACGCCGTCCACCTCGCCCCTCATCGACTGCTCGATGTCGTCGACTGGGACTGCGACCTCCTGGCCTGCTCGGCCTACAAGTTCTTCGGACCCCACGTCGGGCTGCTGTGGGGACGACGCGAACTGCTCGAATCGCTTGAACCCTACAAGTTGCGTCCGGCCACCGATGAGCTGCCCGGGAAGTGGATGACCGGGACGGGGAACCACGAGGGCATTGCGGGGGTCGGGGCGGCGATCGAGTACCTCGCCGACCTGGGACGGGAACTCGATCCGCAGGCACAGTCCCGTCGGCAGGCACTGGTGAGCGCCTTCGAGGCGATCGGCGAACACGAACGAGAACTCTCGCTGGCACTGCTCGAGGGACTCATCGGCCTGGACGGAATCACGATCCACGGAATCACCGACCCCCGCCAGATCGACCATCGAGTCGCAACCTACTCGATCACTCACCAGCAACGCACTCCGCTGGAGTTGGCCGAGGGCTTGGCTGCTCGGGGCATCTTCACCTGGCCGGGCAACCACTACGCGTTGCCGGCCACCGAAGCACTGGGCCTGGAACCCCACGGCACGCTGAGGATCAGCGCCCTGCACTACAACACGCTCGAGGAAATCGAGCGGACCGTGGGTGTGCTGGGTGAGCTGGTTGCCTGAGCGTCCTGGGGTCAGACGCCGCCCACAGATGGGATTGCTACACCTGCCGCGTTCCGCAGGCGGGGCCTGAACCCTTCGGCCAGACAGCGTGGTTGGAGAAGAAGGGTTCAGGCCCCCGCGTGCGGACCGTTGGAGGTGGAGCAAGGACCATCTCTGGCGGGCGTCTGACCCCCACACCGCAGAACACCGCAGAACACCGCAGAACACCGCAGAACACCGCAGAACACCGCAGAACACCGCAGAACACCGCAGAACACCGCAGAACACCGCAGCACCCCCCCGCTCACTTCAGCGACTCCAGAAACGTCAGCAGATCCCGCAACTCGCTGATCGCCAGGCGATCGATCAGCTTCTCGGGCATCAACGACGTCTTGCGAGGCGTCCTCAGTTCCACATCGGTGTTGGCCAGGTTGGTCTGCTTCCCCTCGGCGTCCTCGATCGTCAACCGGTCACGGTTCTCGTAGACGATCACCCCGTCGAGCACCTTGCCGTCGGTCGTCACCAGCGTCCAGGACGTGAACTGCGGAGCAACCTCGCGGCTGGGCACCAGGATCGATTCGAGCAACTGGCGCCGATTCCTGGACCTCGCGATCAGCGACAGGTCCTGTCCCACCCGACGGCCTCGCCCGTTGACCGTGTGACAGCGGGCACACTGGGGTCCGGCGTTGTGAAAGAACACCCGTCGACCCGCCTCCACACTGCCTCCACTCCCGATCAACCGTTCCCAGTCCTCGAGCCCTCTCGGCCGCTTGGCGGTGATCTCCTTCAGCGACATCGGCACACTTTGTCCGGCGACCTTCAGCGACGTGGTCAAGCGATCGACGAGGTCGCGGACCGGGTCGCTCGACGGCTGCCCCTGTTTCACCACGGCCTCGATTATCCCCGCCAGCCTCACCCGGCTGACCTGATCGGACCCCAGCGACGGTCTCAACGACCGCAACGCCTCGACCCGAATCACCAGCTCCGGATCCACAACCCACCCCCGCAATGCTCCGGCCACTTCGGGCCGCGTCGCAAAGCCGCCCAGTCCCGCCACAGCATCGGCCCGCACCTCCAGCGGACGCCTTCGGTCACCAGCCACCTCCAGCAGCAACGCCCAGGCAAAGCCGTGAGTCGAGAGGCCCAGTGTGCGGACCGTCTCGGCGATCAGCCTGGGTTCTTTCGAGGCCAATAGCTCGGCGAACAGCTTGCGATCCAACCCCTTCTCCGAGGGATCGACCAGCTGCAGTGCCAGAGACCTCACGGCGGCCGACCGCTTGGGGTCCCGCAGCAACGGCAGCGCCAGGTCCGAAGGCGACGTGCTGTCGATCTTCTTGGGGTCGCCTCCATCGAGCATGTCCAGGGCGGCGAGAGTCGTATGGAACAGGTCGGCGGTGATGTCGATGTCGTCGAGGATCGAGGCGACCTGGGGCCTGAGTTCCTTCTGGCCCGATTCGGCCACCCACTGCACCACCAGCCGGCGGGCCACCGGATCGACTCCGTCGCCGCCGAGCATCTGGCGGGTGAGTGCGGGGTTGTTGAACCGCTTCAGCAGCGACAGCACCAGCAGTGTCCTGATCGCCTGTTGCCGCCTCTGGTCGCTGCCGGCGGAGACCAGTGCTAGGCGGATCGCCTTCAGCAACTCCGGCCCGGTGACGTCCTTGTGCAGCGTCCGGCCCAGCACGGCGGCCAGCAGGAAGGGATCATCGGGTTCCAGGAACCCGATCGCCTGCTCGAGACTCAAAAGTCGCATCGCCGCGGCCGCCCAGCGGGCTTTGTGGCCGCGGGTCGGACCCGGGCGGTCCAGCGGATCCGGCACCCACAGCAGCGCCGCCACACGCTCGTCCTCGAGGAAGTTCCGCTTGCTGGCATCGAAAGGAAACTGCCCCGACCCGATCAGCTCGATCACCGCGATCTCCACCTCGGTCGACCCGCCGGCCAATCGAGCCCGTTTCGCGCCCGGTCTCAGGAACCCGAAGTCCTCGTCACCGCGATCGACCCCGGCCATCGCCCACAGCACTTCGATCCGCGTCCGCGGGCTCTGGCGGAAGTCGGCGATCAGCCGCCGCAGGCTCGCTCGACCCTCGGCGGTCTGCGCCAACATCCTCGCAGCCACACGACGCAAGGCGATTCGAGGCGACCGCGCCAGGCGGGACAGCTGATCGACTGGGGTCCTGGCAGTCACCGACACCACGTCGAGCACCGGCTTCCTACCCTGGTGGTCACCTGCCGCCTTCTGGCGGATCCGCCACACCCGGCCGCGTCCGTGCACCTTGTAGTCCCTCAAGACCCAGTCGCTGCAGTACAGGCTCCCGTCGGGTGCCGTGGCCAGTCCGACCGGCCGGAAATTGACTCCGCCCTGGATCAACACCTCGGCCACCGATTCAAACGACGCTCCACGTTCCTTCAACCGGAACCGGTCGATCCGGTGGTCACCCCAACTGGTCACCAGCAGGTTCCCCACGTATTCAGCGGGCAACCCGTCCGATTCGTAGGCGACGATCCCCGAGGGGGCCTCACCGGTGCCCGCCAGCATCGGCAACGTGCCGGGAATCTCCCCGTTCCAACTCGTGAACGGATGAAACCCCTTGCGACCGTTGCGGAAGCGGTAGCCGTAGTCGCCGCCGGCGACGATGTGCATCAGCCGGCACGGAGGCAGGCTGTCGGGATCGTTGTCGACACAGAACAGGCGGCCGAAGGCGTCGACGCAGTTGGCGTGAGGGTTCCAGAAGCCGGTGGCGAACTTCTGCAGGTGCGAACCATCCAGCCGGCAGCGGTAGATGTTGCCGCCCTCGCCACCTCCCTCAAGAGTCGTCTTGTCGCTGCCTATGAGCTTGTAGGCTGCGCCGAGGTTTTCGCCCAGGCCGATGTACATGTGTCCGTGAGCGTCGAAGGCGAAACCGGCCAGGCCGTTGTGAGGGTAGTTGCCCTTGGTGTCCAGTTGCAGGATGCGGGTGCGGCGATCGGCCACCAGGTCGCCGTCGTCGTCCCACAGCGCGATCACTTCCTTCCTCGTCGCCACCAGCACGGTGTCGGGTTGGGACGGGTCGTGCGAGGTCCGCACCGCGACACTCATCGCGTGCACGAACCCGTCGGCGAACACCGTCGGCAGCTCGGCTTGCCCGTCGTCGTCGAGGTCCCTGAGCACCAGCAGCCGATCGGTGGGATGCCGGTCGTAGCCCTCAGGCGGAAAGTGAGTATTACTCTCGATCACGAAGACCCGCCCGGCGTGATCCACATCCAGGCCGGTGGGGGTCACGATGTCCGGATCCGCGGCGAAGAGCTCGATCACCAACCGCGGATCGCGGCTCACCGGCGGCTTTTCGGCCGCCGCCAGTTCGCCGGGTATCAACACCGCGGCCAGCAGCAGGCCACGCAGCACAACAGATCTCACGATGGGTGTCTCCGGGAACGGCCAGGAATCCGGGCGATCAGGGCGAATTGACTTTTGGAAGCGGGCCACTACCGTAACCCGTTCATGCCGACTTGGGCAATTGTGTCGGCGGCTGACCGCGAGAGGGTGCAGGGAAAGGGATGTCCACGAGCCGGGAACTCGAAGAGGGTCGCCAGCCGATCGGGGCCTCGTCGGCGACCTGGGCGGTGCTGACCAGTTTCCTGTGGGCCGGCACACCCGTCGCGATCAAGTACTCCCAGGACGTGCTGCCCCCCATCGGCGTGGCGGCGGCCCGGTTCCTGCTGGCGGCCGGGTTCATGGTCGTGTGGTGCCGGGTGCAGAAGGTCGGGCTGAGACTGGAACACTCGCAACGGCGTCCGGCTCTGATCTGCGGACTGCTGCTGTACGCCCAGATCTCGCTGTTCCACCTCGGCCTGCACTCCTCCAGCCCCTCGCACGGCTCGCTGCTGATCAACACCTTCGTGCTGTGGGTGGCGGCGATCGAGCACTTCGTCACCCGCACCGATCGGCTCAATGCCCGCCGCCTGCTGGGCCTGGGGGTGGCCGCATCAGGAGTCGTACTGGTCCTGGTCGCCTCGCCGGGTGACCCCGACGCGGCCGCCAAGGGGCTCGACCAACCCTCGATCACCGGCGACCTGCTGCTGGTCGGCAGCGGGTTTTTGCTGGGCGTGAAGATCATCTACACCAAGCACGCCGTACGAGTCGTCCCGCCGGCACGCTTGATTCTGTGGCACGACCTGGTCGGAGTCGCCCTGTTTTCGCTGACCTCCCTGGCCCTGGAATCGGATCGGATCGACCTGGGCAGGTTCGGCGTCGAAGCGGGGCTGGGGCTGCTGTACCAGGGCCTGGTCGTCGCCGGCTTCTGCTTCGCCGTGCAGTCGCAGCTGCTGAAGCGGCACCCCGCCGCGCGATTGAGCATCTTTGCGTTCTCGACTCCGATCTTCGGAGTCCTGATCGCGTGGGGATTCCGTGAAGCCGCACCGTCGCCGTGGCTGCTGCTCGCCGCCGCCGCGGTCGCCATCGGCATCGCGCTGGTCAATTGGAAGCCGGAACCGAGGTGACCGGGACCAGCTTCGCCTGCAGCACCTCACGAGTCGTCTCGTCCTGGACCAACGCGATCACGAACAGCGACTTCATTTCGAGAGGCTTTTCGGGGAAGTTCATCCCCTGCAATCTCTCGAAGCGAGCAAGGTCCTCAGTCAGTTGCTTGCGGATGTCAACGATCGAGACCGTTTCGGTGACGGCGAACTTGCCATCCTTGGGAACCGCTCCGTCCCCACCGTCGATCTGCCACCGCACCACCATCTCCTGCACCCGGATCCCACAGCGGGCCTCCGGCATCGGAATCCGCTCCTCGACCAGCAGCATCCGGAGACGATACTCGCCGCTGGCCGGCGTTTCGCTCTTGGCCGAAGCGGTGACCTGGATCGAGGACCCGGTTCGCTTGGCCGCCAGGGTCAGGGACCAGTCGGTGGGTTGAGCCAGCCGCTTGATGGTCTGGCGGACCAGCTGCCGGTGGACTCGAGTCGTGTCGGCCAGCAGGCCGTCGGTCCCGGCCAGGCGTCTGCCGTCGAGATAGACCGAGGGAATGGTCCGGCCTCGGTAGTAGGCCAGGCGATTGAGTGAAGCGTCGTTGGCCAGCGGGTCGCCGTTGGTCTGGTTGCGACTGGCCACGTCCAGCGGGTGATAGCGGATCACGATCAGCTTGTCGGTTCCCAGCCGACGGGTCAGGGCCGCTGTGGACATCTCGGCCGCCACAGCCGCATCCGCGCGGACGCTGGTGAACAACTCGCACAACACGCTGCGGGAGACCGATTCGGGTAGCGTAACTTCGGTCGACTTGGCCAGGTCCTCGACCGCAGCAGCGTAGACGCCGTCGAGGTGGGCCGCGAGACCCTTGGTGTCGCCGTGCTTCGCCTTCCAGAGCTTCGCCAGAGTGTCCCCGGGGCGGATCGCCTTGAATCCCGCACTCTCCCACTCGAACTCCAGCAGCCGTTCCAACAGCGGCAAGGCGACGATTTCGCCGTACAGCTGCAACGCCTCGTCAACTCGCTTGGCCTTCTCCGCCTCCTCGGCCAGACCGTAGGTCACGAAGTGGTTGTAGGGCAGCTTCTTGCGGAGTTCCCGGAGCTTGGCCAGAGGAGTCTCGCGGTCGGTCGTCGACTTCGCAGCCAACTGCTTCAACGCGTCCTCCGCCTCGATCCGACCCTGCTTGCCGTGGCAAAGGTCCAGCAACTCGTCGAGCCGCCGCTTGAAGGGTTCACCCCAGCGGTGCTCACCCAGAGTTTCGGAGAGCCCGTCGGTGAGTGAGATGGCGGCCTTGGGAGGGTAGCCGTGAGTGAAAGCGACGTGCGCAAGGACCAGGGTGTTGACCACCTCCATCCGAGGTCCCCAGCGCTTGGTGAGTTTCACGTGCTCCTCGACCGCCGAGCGGAACGCCTTCAAGGGCATCTTGCTCGGGACGGCGTGACCCATCAGGTTCTTCAGGCTGATGTCCAACGCCAGTGACGTCTCGGGGTGCTCGGCGCAGAACATCCGGTAGGTGTCGTACATCGTCAACTTCTGAGACTTGGCCTTGTTGACGACCGCATCGAGCTTGGGACGATCGAGTGTCGACATGACGGCGATCTGCGGGTCGAGCTCGACCATGTCGGTGGGCATCAATCGAGCCGCCAGGCAGACATCGCCCCGTACGACGTTGCCGTAGACAATCCCGTCCTCGAGCAACGTGCCGTCAAAGTCGATCCGCTCCAGACCCTGCCGAAAGACGACCCGAGCGTGACTGCGATCGGCCGATGTGGCGGCGGCGTCGAGCTTCGCGCCGGGGAAGACCTGCGTCCGGTACGCGATCCGGATCGTCATGTCGTCCAGGTTGCCGCGGCGGGGGCTCAGGATGAACAGGCCCGAACAGATCTCGTCGAATCGACGCTCGACGTCGTCCGGCTGACTGATGATCAGTACCCAGTTGCCCTCGAGTGTCTTCCGCGCAGGACCTGTCGAAAGGAATGGGTTTCGGCTGGCCAGGGTATCCGCTGCCTCCTCGGTCCCGGTGTCCTTCACCCCGGCAGTCCCCGCGGCGTCACCGGTCTCCGACGGTTCCGACAGTGCCCAGACGACACCCACCACAACCACCGCGATCAACACGCCGACCATCCCCCGCATCATCAGGTTGGGGCCGGCCATCGACATGTGTGACGGAACCGATGCGACAGCATCGGGAGCCGCCTGGAAGGCCTCAGGCTGTGACGGTGCCATCTTCGACTGATCCGGAATCGAACCCGGTTCACTGGACACATCAGCTGTCTCGGCGGAATCGGCGGCGTCGGTTGAGTCGGCGGCGTCGGTTGAGTCGTTTGAGTTGGCTGAGTCGAACATGAATGCTCCAGCTGCAGAGAATCTGTCGAGTGCTGTTTGGGTAGTGCCGGGCCGAATCGACCCCATCCAGCTTACGTCACAAACCACCTCGAGTGGGGGACTGGAGTCGGCATTCCGGTGCCCCGGGATGCGGCAGAACCTCTGTCGCAGCCCCGTTTTCCTTCCCAAGTACCGCACGCGTCACGACCTGTCATTCCTCAACTCACTCGACGCCCGACTCACCACCTTCGACGGCCGGCTCACCCACGATCAACTGGAAGTCGACATCGTGACGCAGCCCGTCGAAGTCGCTCTCTTCGGGAACCAGCTCCCTCAGCGAACTCTCCATGCGGATCGCCCGACCCAACCAGCCCAACGCGTGCACCTTGTCGCTGGCCAAAGCGAAATAGCAGGCGAGGTTGTAGAGCACGATCGGTTCGTCTTCGTGGAACTGGTAGGCGGCCATCATCACGTCGATCGCCTCTTCGAGACGATTGGTCCGTTTCAGACACCAGGCGAGTCCGATCGAAACTTCCAGGTCTTCGGGGTCATCCGACTGGGCGGCCAGGAACTGCCGAGCACCCTCCTCGTAGTCCCGCTGCAGCCGATACGCCTCGCCCCGCAATCGGGCGACCGCCGCCAACAGTCCCTCGCCGCCGCCCACGCGAGCCTCCACCACCCGCAATTCCCGCAACGCCTGCTCGGGCATTTCCAGCATCAGGTACCCCTCCGCCGCGTCGATGCGACGATCGAGCGAACTGGGTGAGCCGCTGTTGGATGAGAAGGCGGTCATGGTCGGGATGTGATGAAACGACTGGGTTGACCGACATCCATCGTGACAATTCCAAGACGGTGAGTCCATCTCGGGGTCAGGCGCGCCTGCGGTGGACCGATGGCGGAGGGCCTGAACACCCCGGCCATGTTACGCACCTCGCCCAAGACTTCGTTCCCGCCGCCGTGCTAGAATCGTCAGATGCCGACGCTCAGCCCAAGCACCGCTCGAGGACTGCGGGCTCGCGACGTGGTCATACTGCTCCTGGCCACCGCAGCCGCAGCCACCGCAGCCGACAAGGCGATCACGCCGGTGCAGTTGGAGTTCTTTGAGAAGCGGGTGAGACCTCTGCTGGTGGGCCGCTGTTTCAAGTGTCACAGCGGCAAGTCCAAGGTACTCGAGGGCGGCCTGAGACTCGATTCGAGGAAGGGAGTGCTCACCGGAGGCGACAGCGGTGCGGCGGTGGTACCCGGCGACCCCGACAAGTCGCTGATGGTCCGCTCGATCAGGTACCAGGCCTTCGAGATGCCTCCGACCGGAAAACTCAAACCGGCCGAAATCTCAGTGCTGGTCGAGTGGGTGCGGCAGGGTGCCTTCTGGCCGGCCCAGGCCACACCGACCGTCGCACGCACACCCGAGGGGAACTACGACTTCAAGAAGATCCGAGCCACTCACTGGGCCTACCGGCCCCTGGGGAAACCGAAACCACCGGTGGTCAAGCGTTCCGAATGGCCCCGCAAGACGCTCGACCGCTTTGTACTCGCCCGACTCGAAGCCGCCGGTTTCGAGGCCGCCGACGCCGCCGATCGTCGGACGCTGATCCGCCGAGTGACACTCGACCTGATCGGCCTGCCGCCGACTCCCGAACAGGTCGCGGCGTTTCTTGAAGACGACCGGGTCGACGCCTGGGCACGGCTCATCGATCGACTGCTCGAATCACCTCACTACGGAGAACGCTGGGGTCGACACTGGCTCGACGTGGCCCGCTACAGCGACGGGTTCGGCGGCTACCTGGACAACACCGCCCTGCCCCACTCGTGGCGCTACCGCGACTGGGTCGTGCGGAGCTTCAACTCCGACTTGCCCTACAACGAATTCGTCCGGCAGCAGGTGGCCGGAGACCTGATGCCCGAGACGCCCGGGGCGTGGGCCGGCAGCGGGTTCTTCGCGATCGGGCCCACCTACCGGTCCGACGGAGGCGACCCCGACAGCAAGGCCCAGGCCCGCTCCGAGACGCTCGACGACCGAGTCGATGTCCTCTCCCGAGGTTTTCTCGGTCTGACCGTCTCGTGTGCTCGCTGTCACGCACACAAGTTCGATCCGATTCCGCACCAGGACTACTACTCGCTGGCCGGTGTCTTCAACAACACGAAGATGGTCATCCGCAGCCAGGCGACTCCCGCTCAGCAAAAGGCCTACAACCTGCATCACGCCGCCATCAAGCGGCTCGACGGTGAGGTCAAGCAGTTGGCCGCAGCGACCGGCAAGGCGGGAAAACAGGCCACCGCCACGCAGAAGCAGGATCTGGCGGCGAAGCAGGCCCAGCTCAAGAGTCTCCGTGAAACGGCTCCAGCGGCCTTCCCGCAATTGCACGTACTCGGCGACACCGGCAGCGCGGACATGCCGCTGGCACTCCGCGGCAACCTCCGCAAGCCCGGCCCGATCGCACCCCGCCGCTTTCTGAGGCTGCTCTCAGGAGCCAACGCCAGGAAATTCACTCGAGGCAGCGGGCGACTCGATCTCGCCGACGCCCTCGTCGACCCCTCCAATCCGCTCACGCCCAAGGTCATGGTCAATCGGGTCTGGGCCTGGCACTTCGGAGCCGGCCTGGTCCGCAGCCCGAGCAATTTCGGCAGCCAGGGCGAGAAGCCGACTCACCCCGAACTGCTCGAATGGCTCGCCGCCGACTTCGTCGAACACGGCTGGTCGATCAAGCGGCTGCACCGCACCATCCTGCTTTCGGCCACCTACCGACAGGCTTCGACGTTCCACAAAAAGAACTTCGCCCGCGACGGCGACAACCGGCTGCTCTGGAGATTCACGCCCAGGCGGCTGGATGTCGAGGCGTGGCGAGACTCGCTGCTGTCGGTCACCGGCGAATTGAAACTCGACCTCGGCGGTGCCTCGACCGAGGACGTGCGAGGCAGTCGGCGACGGACGATGTACTACAAGATCAGCCGCACCGGCGACCGGTTCGCCACCGACATCTTCCTGAGACTCTTTGACTTCCCGATCCCGCGAGCGTCGATCGCCAAGCGGCCGCAAAGTACCGTTCCCCAGCAGTACCTCTTCATGCTCAACAGCCCCATGATGATCGACCGGGCCCGCAGCCTCGTCGCCCGGCTCAAGTCCGACGCCAGGGACGAGTCAAAGCGGATCGATCGAGCCTACCACCTGCTGTACGGTCGCTCGCCCACCCCCCTGGAAGCCCAGCTCGCTGTGGACTTCCTCGAAACTCCCCGGACCGCAGTGGCCAAGGCGAAACCCGAAAAACGCGACGACATCCTGGTCAGCAATTTCGAGAGCGGCAACTACGGCAAGTGGACAAAGACCGGCCAGGCATTCGGCCCCAAACCGGCTCCCGGCACGCTGCCCAACCAGATGAACGTCAGCGGGTTCCGCGGCAAGGGACTGGTCAACACATTTTTCAACCACGACAAGACCGTCGGCACGTTGACCTCGCCGGGGTTCACCATCAACCGCAAGCGGATCGCGTTCCTGATCGGTGGAGGCCGCCACCCGGGCAAGACCTGCATCCAGCTGCTCGTCGCCGACACGGTGGTCCGGTCCACGACCGGGCAGAACAACGAGCTGCTGCAGTGGAGCAGTTGGGACGTGGCCGAGTGGGCCGGCAAGAGCGTGCGGATCCGCATCGTCGACCAGGTCACCGGTGGCTGGGGCCACATCAACATCGATCACATCGTCCAGACCGACCAGCAACAGCCCGCCGCTCCCAGAGAACCGCCCCTGGATCGCTGGACCCAGTACGCCCAGGTCCTCCTGGGCAGCAACGAGTTCATGTTTGTTAGGTAGTGTCCTGATGTACCACATCAACCCGCTCCCTCCGCTGTCTCGACGCGACATGCTCGGCCGCATCGGCGCCGGATTCGGCACTCTGGGCCTGGCCGGCCTGACCGGCCTGCCCGGCAGTCCCGCCCTGGCGGCCTCAGCCGGCACACTCGAGAACCGCCTGGCCCCTCTGGCCTCCCACTTCGCGCCCCGCGCGAAGTACCTGATCCAGTTGTTCATGCCTGGTGGTCCCTCGCAGGTTGACACCTTCGACCACAAGCCGCTTCTCACCAAGTACGCCGGCCAGAGGCCCCAACTGGTCAACCGCAAGTCGTTGAGAAATACCCAGGGCGGCCTGTTCCCCAGCCCGTTCGGTTTCAAGCAGTACGGCGAGACGGGAAAGTGGGTCAGCGACCTGTTCCCGCACGTGGGCCAGCACGTCGATGAACTCTGCTTCATCCACTCGATGCACACCAACATCCCCGAGCACGCCGGGGCGATCCTGATGATGAACCTCGGCCACCTCCAGCCCTCCCGGCCCAGCCTCGGGTCGTGGCTGGTCTACGGGCTGGGAACCGAGAACCAGGACCTGCCGGGCTTCGTGGCGATGAGTCCGCGGGCGCAGCCCCGCGGCAAGCTCGCCAACTGGGGCAACTCGTTCCTCCCCGGTGCCTACGCCGGCACCTATGTCAACATCGCGTCGATGAAGCCCGAGGCGATCCTGCGGGACCTGAAGAACAAACACCTGGCCCGGGCCGACCAGAAGCGACAGGCCGATCTGCTGGCACGACTCAACCGGGTCCAACTCGAGCGGGTCAAGCAGGACCGGCAACTCGAGGCGAGCATCGAGGCGATGGAGATGGCCTTTCGGATGCAGTTCGCCGTGCCCGAAGCCTTTGACCTGTCCAAAGAATCGAAGTCGACGCTCGAGATGTACGGTGGCAGCGAGTACGCCAAGGGCTGCCTGTTGGCCCGGCGGTTGATCGAACGGGGTGTCCGCACCATCCAGTTGTCGCATTCGATCGACGGCTACGACATCGCCTGGGACACCGGCCACAACGACATCGCTGGCGGTCACATGCGTTTGGCCCGGGCCTGCGACCAGGGCATCGCCGCGTTGCTGACCGACTTGAAGCAGAGGGGTCTCTGGGACGAAACGCTGGTGTTGTGGACCGGCGAATTCGGGCGGGCGCCGACTTCGGAAGGCAAAAAGGGCCGCGACCACGACCACTATGGCTTCACCTGCTGGATGGCCGGCGGAGCGGTCAAGCCGGGCTTCAGCTACGGGTCAACCGACGAGTTCGGACTGACAGCGGTCGAGAACCGGGTGCACGTCCACGACCTGCACGCAACCCTGTTGCACGCGATGGGCCTGGACCACAAGCAACTGACCTACCGTTACAGCGGCCGCGACTTCCGCCTGACCGATGTCCACGGAAACGTGGTCCACGACGTCCTGGCGTAGTCCAGTCAGGAACGCGGGGACTGGCTCGCCCCAAGATCTGCCGCAGGCAAATCGCCAAGGGGAGCGTCACCCA
>Ga0310124_10001609_pt1 | contig 15673 bp, 9 predicted proteins | sample CB11b_AW_Bot5_MG_FD_203507 | JGI IMG/M metagenome (GOLD analysis project Ga0310124, IMG submission 203507) | Marine microbial communities from Western Arctic Ocean, Canada - CB11b_AW_Bot5 | ecosystem: Environmental > Aquatic > Marine > Oceanic | place: Canada: Western Arctic Ocean | collected...
AATTTATGAGTAAAATAAGTGTCAGTAGTTTAAAGAAATTAAGTGATTTTATCTTAGTGGTAATTAGTCATTTGTTCGAAAACCATCCTTGGCTGTTGCCACCACCACTTGTCATCTAATAGTCAAGCAGCTTGCCCGACCGAGCCATTCAGATGGAGGGTGCCTAACAAACATTATCGTTGATATATAATTTTCCCATCGAAAATAGTTGTTAAGATTTTCACATCTTTAATTTTTGATGGAGAAATTTTTAATAAATTATCTGATAGAATAACGATATTTGCCAACTTTCCCACCGTGATTGATCCTTTAATGTTCACTTCGAAATACGCATAAGCTGAATTAAGGGTGTAAGCTTGAATCGCCTCTTCTATGGTAAGGCGTTCATCTGGGAACCGCCCAATACCCTGGTGTGGTGAGGCTTATTATAATACTGATCCAGCAGTCCCATAACTAATGGCATTTCTGGTTTTGGTAGTCGTATTCCTTTCTTATCCTGACCTTTTAATTTATTGAACTGCTGATCCAAATAAGCTACATACTCATCCATAAGGTTTAAATAAGATTCCACATCACCATTTGAATCAAATTGATAGGTCAAAAATTCTTGCTGCATGCTTCTGCCCTGCCAACCAAACATGTAGGGCGTAATTGAAAATTCATATCCGGAAATTCCAGAACAGGTAACCCAAATTTCATTTTCAAATCAATGCGGTCCTCTATCATGATCGAATAAAGGTCATCCGCAATTAAATTTACCTGTTGGGATCCTCGATCCGTTTTGGTGCATCCCAATGCAATGGTCAGTAATAATATGGATATATTTTTCATATCAATTTATCTGATGAATATTTATAACGTTAAAATATAGGTTTGACCTGCCTTAGTAGGAAAAGTAATGATGCCATCATCAAGCGTTTTTATTTGAACAGGAACACCCTGTTGCTTGACGTTCAGTTTGGTTTTTGAATTAATTCGACATATTTGACCTTTCTTGGATAATATTTCAACATGGGTAATTTGGCCATCTTCCCAAATCATTTCCAATTCAAAGGCACCTCGAGCGCATACACCATCAAAATGTCCGGTAGGCCAATTCTTCGGTAAGGCTGGTAACAAATCAATAACCCCTTCATGCGATTGCATGAGCATTTCAGTGATACCTGCTGTTACACCGAATGTACCATCAACCTGAAGCGGCGTATAACATTTTGCAAATAATTGAGGGTAGGCCTGTTCTTTGATATACCCCTTAAAAATCTTGTGCGCCCTTTCTCCATCGTATAAACGTGACCAAAGTGCCATTTTCCAGGCACGGGAGAACCCCGTACCTCCATCACCTCGTTGTTCAAGAACGGCTTTGCAGGCATTGATCAATTCGGGGGTTCGTTTAGCTGAAATGACATTACCGGGATACAAACCATACATGTGAGAGAAATGCCGGTGCTTGTCTTCTAATTGTTCATAATCCTCTGTCCATTCTTGGAGAGTCCCGTCTTTTCCAATTTGCGGTGGCACTAGTCTTGCCCGTGCTTTCAAAACCTTCTCAGCAAAATTTGAATCTCGTTTAAGTATTTGACTGGCTTGTGCATAATACCCAAACAAATCTTTGAGAATCTGCATATCCATGCTTGATCCATAAACAATAGTGGTGAAATAATAAAAACCGGTTACTTCATCAAAAAAATATTTATACCCGGGGCCTTTTGGTGGATTTTCAGGAGAATTAGAAGGATTAGTAACTAACCATTTTCCGTTAGGGTGTTCAATTAAAAAATCCATAAAAAATTCTACAGATCCTTTAATTACTGGATATACATCTCGAAGATATTCTTCGTCCAAAGTATATAAGTAGTGTTCCCACAAATGAGTAGTAAGCCAGGCCCCACCTACCGTAAAAGTACCCCAAGTAGGACCATCCATTGGAGCAGCCACTCGCCAAAGATCAGTATTTTGATGAAACACCCAGCCATTAGCACCATAATGTTCTTTGGCAACCTTACTACCTTGATCCGTCAGCTCTTTAATAAGGGTAATTAAAGGTTCGGCGCAATCAGAAAGGTTTCCAGTTTCAACAGGCCAGTAATTCATTTCAAGATTGATATTCGTAGTATACTTTGAATCCCAACTAGGATTTTGATCATCATTCCAGATGCCCTGTAGATTGGCGGCTTCTGTACCCGGTCGAGATGACGATATCAGTAAATAACGTCCGAAATTATAGGCTAAGGCGGCTAGGTTTGGATCGCTACCGTTTTCAAAAGCTTTCATCCGCTTATCAGTGGGAAGTATTGAATTTTCTGTATCGGTTAGTTTCAAACTAGCTCTGCGATAATAAGATTGATAATCTTGTATACTAGCTTCGCGCATGTCCTTATAAGTTTTATCTTTAATATTTTTCAAGTAATTATCTACTCTATCAACCTGATTAGCACCGACATTTTTATAATTAATGAAATTAGTAGCCGCAACAAAATACAAGGTTACTGCATCAGCTCCATTTACATAAAGTTGTGTACCATCCACATGCATAGTACCACCTTCTGGTACTGCTTTGATTTGTGCTCTGTACCTGAGCTTTCCATCAACCCCAAGGTAATCAGCCGATTTGCCATTAATCATTAACCCGTCATTACCAACACCATCCATTTGGAAATAATTGTTACCATAATTTGAATGGGTTATATTTCGTACTCCCCGCAGTTCTGTTCGAAAAGAAATTTTCCCTGATTGATTCGCCGTGAGTCTAATCATAATAACTTGATCAGGAGCTGAAGCAAGAATTTCCCTGCGATAAATAACTCCATGAGCATTATACTCAACACCTATAGTGGCCGTTTCCAAATTTAACCAGCGTTTGTAATCAGTCACTTCCTTCTGATCTTCAAAAAATATATGTAGGTTGGCTAGTGACTGGTATTTCATTTGCTCAACTGGGTTTCCCATCAGGTTACGACCAAAAAGCTTATGAGCTTCAAGGGGTTTGCCTTCAAAAATTAATTTTTGGATTTTTGGCAAGACTTTATAGCCGCCTTTAACAAGGGTAGAGTAAGGTCCTCCCGACCAAAAAGTTTCCTCATTGAATTGAATCCGTTCTTCGCCATTTTTTCCAAACACCATGGCACCTAATCTTCCGTTACCTACAGGAAGTGCTTCTTCCCATTCTTTGGCGGGGGTATCGTACCAAAGGAGAGTTTCGGTTTTAAATGAACGGCTTTCAATCAATTTTGAGACAATACTATTTTGCGCCTGAGTAATTGTGAGAGCGAGGCAAAAAAAGGTAGAAATAGATAAAATACGGATTTTCATTTTTTTATCTCCTAAAAAAGATCATTTTAAACTGTATTTAGATAGATTAGATTTTATTCTGATAGACTATATTTTTCAATATTCTACCTTCCGGATCAATTTCAATGGATTGACCATTGTTTTCAAGTTCGCCATAGCCATCTTTCATTTCCAAAACAACTATTTCATCTCCCACTCTTACTGGGATTGGCAAGGGAAATGGATCTTTAGCACCCGTTTCCCATCTAATAATAATTTTGTTTTCTAATTCTTTAATTACCACACTAGGGATATCAGAATAAAATAAATATGCGTCAAAAAACCATCCTAAGGGCTTTCCATGAATATCAGAGGCAATTGACACTACATCGTCAGTTGTAATAAATCGAGTTTGGGAACCATCTATTGCATTTCGATTTTTTTCCGTTGGATAGGCAATCGTACGCAATAACTCATACATTTTTTCTTTCCCAATCAAATGCCTAAGAGTGTGCATAACGCTTGCTCCTTTACTGTATACATCACTTATGTATCCTTCTCGCGTAGTTACTTCTTCATTAGCGAGAACAATCGGCTTCTCATTTTTGACACGATTCATCGTTTTGGCCATATATGCTAGATAGGTTTCCTCTTTGCCACCGCTAAGATATTCAGCGTAGAGCGATACGATATAACTTGTGATTCCTTCATGAACCCACCAATGCCGCCAGTCTCGAGCAGTTACCAGATTTGCAAACCATTCATGTGTGAGCTCATGAAAATGTAGATTGTCAAATCCCCATTCATTTAACTCAAAAGTTGAACCATATGCAATGATTGATTGATTTTCCATCCCCAAGTAGTACGTTTCTGCTGATCCATATTTGTCAATTCGGAATGGATAAGGTCCCAATAGCTGTTCAAGGAACTTCATATTTTCTACAAAGTGCGGAAATTGATTTCTGGCAGCTTTGTAATGTTCTGGTATGGCCCAGAAGGAGAATGGAAAGCTTTCACCACTTACGCTATAGAAAGTTGTATCAATTTGAATATAGGGAGCAATGTTCATGGTTACCGAATAATTGTTAATTGGCGTGGAAACAAACCATCGATAGGTGTTAGTATTATCATTATGATGAGTAATGCCCCTCAGTTGACCATTTGCAGCAACTTTCAACTTATTATCCACTCTAATATTTATTGCCATACTATCGGGTTCATCCGAAGGATGATCTTTACAAGGCCACCATATATCAGCCCCATTTAGTACGGATATATTCCCAACCCATGGCAGTCCAGCTTCAGTCTCAGCCCAATAAAACCCATCTGACCAACTAAACCTTTTTGGTTCCTTTACCTCTAGTGGATGCCCTGAGTATTCAATTTTAGCAAAAAATCTGTTGTTCACTTCAACACGTTTATCTGGATATATTATAACCAGACCATCTATGTGTTTCCATTTCAGGTCGGATCCTTTTAATCCGGAAATTCGGCTAATCTTCATTAATGTATCTAGTTGAAGCACCACCACATCCAATGGCTTGGAGGCAGTACATATCATACCCAATGACCCCCCGATCCATTTCCTCTCGGGCTCAACTTTTAAATTGAGATCATAAAAGTTAACATCAAATGCGGCCTGTTCGGGCATTAACTCACCGCCAGAATCATAGATAGAAGTTTTGGACGAACCAACTATAATAGATTTTTCATCGCAATTGGCAAAAAAAAGGATCAATAAGAGGGAAACTGCTGGTTTAGTCACTAATCTTAAATTTGTTTAGGTAATCAGACTTACACTTTAAGGATATAAAGGGAACGCATGCATAACCATTGTAAGGATTACCTCATTATTATTCCGGGTTAACCCTGTTTCCAATATCGTCATATTCATGATCACCAAATTTTTTATTAACCACCTTAACACAATATAAACCGCTATTCAAATCAGAAAAGAAAATCATGTCTTTATAAGGCTGAGCACCCCACATAAAAGGTGCATTAGGTATTACACCTTCCTTATGGGGAGATGTGAAAGTTCCGATCTCACGGCCTTGCCTATACAGATCACCTAGTAATTCCCCAGATATATCTACCACCCTAAGACCGCCATGAAACATTGCGCCTATTAAAGTATCACCTTGAATCCAAAGATTATGACTTCCTGCTTCAGGTATTTGAAATATAGCTTCTTCCTTAGGATTGTCTGGATCACTATAATCCATAAAGTGGTAACCACCCCTTGGATCAGATAGCTGTCCTTTACTTGCATTCCATCCAAATGGAAACCATTCATCGCCTCCAATAACATAGAATTTATCCGTAGACTGACTAATGAATGGAAATGCCGTATGGTTGTGTCCATTGGGATCTGGCATACTAGCTAAACGAATTGGATTTGCAGGACTTCCCTGCCCTGCTTTCATTAGCAATGGATTGAACTTAGCATCAGTGCGGTTCTTTTCATCAAATTTTAATCCACCCACATCAACCATGTGGAGACCATCTTTCCAGTTTGAAGAGTAAGCAATACCATCTACAACCCACACATCATGAATACTGTGACCTGGACTATCAAGTTCATAGGTGCCGACTCGAAATGGATTCTGCGGGTCTTCAATATTAATAATATCATACTTTCTGCCATTGTTTACTGCATAAACATGGTTTTCTGCTATGAATACATTATGGACACCTCCAGTCATGTCATCATTAAATTCATAAAGAATCTCTACGTTGTAGGGATCCGACACATCTAATATCAAAAACCCATTTTTTCGATTAGACGCACCTTCTCTAGTTATTACTGCAATTTTACCATCTTCTGAGACTTTCACATCATTCACAGTTCGTGCATCCACGGTAACCGTATCAATTATTTTCATGTTTTCCGGATCTGAAACATCCCAAAAATAAGCCTCACCATTACCACCCCATGTACCAGTAGCTGCAAAGTCTTTGCCTTCATGTTTTCCAATTCCTGACCAAACCCATAAGTCTGAGGTAAAAACATCTTTTACTAAACCATGTCCAACCAATTTAATCTCTTGTTGAACATTTCTTGGAACAACCTTAATTATCTTATGGTCAGAAACACCACCAAATGACGCCGTAATAGTATAAAGGCCTACAGTTTCTGCCACAAATCGTCCATCATCAGTTACCAGGCCTGAAGCATGCAGGCCGGCCTGACCAACGGCCGGTAAACCGTACTCCCCAAAATCTGCTTTACCAGTATAAGAATATTGAATTGGGGCATCTTTAATCATATTCCCAGATTTATCTTTAGCCTTTGCATTTAAATGCAGAACATCTCCAGTGCGGATTTCACTTTTTTCGTTTGAAATCTTTACGGTTTTAACGGGATTTTTTACTATTCTAATTTTAACTTCCTCTACTATAGCACCAACTTGAGCTTTAATTGTGGCTCTACCAGGTTTCTTTGCTTCTAAATTACCGTATAGATTAAAGTCTGCCACTCTGGTGTTGCTGGAAGTAATAGCTACATTTTCATTATCCCTTTTTAATCCTGCTTGATCGAAAACGGTATAACTAAAATCATTTACAGTTCCCGAAAAAAATTTGGTTGTAGAATTATTAAATACAATATTATTTATCGGAGGGAAAGGAACTTCAACCGTTATCTTGCCAACAACTTGATCCTCGATAGATCCCGTGCGTACATGAAGTTTATGCGTTCCTGGTTCAAATGGCACAATAACAACATTAGTTATTCCTGTTGAATCACTAATTCGCGGATTAGTTTTCAGCGCACCACGGGGCGTTCCATATATACTAAATGCTGTATTTGCTAATTCACCATTATGATCCAAAAGCTTAATTGTGAGATTAGCCGATTCACCTATTCTCAAATACAGAGAATCGCTTTCAAAATCAAAGTGAAGTGAATTTTTATCAGTGACATCTGATTGTTGTGCACAAATAAATGTTGCTAAAATGACAGATATAAAAAATGATATTTTGAATTTCATATTAACTCCTATTTAATCTTTAACAGATACGCCCTCAGTCAATTTAATTATAAATTATAATGTAATTAAACATTAATCAAAAATAAATTTTATTCTATATTTTAGAGCATAGAATCAAAATTTACTTTCCATTAACTGATTTATGGCTCTTTTACCTTCTTCTGCTGCACCTGTCCAATTCATATGTCCCTGCAACTCCGAATGCCCAATTGCAATACGACCAAAGGGTTTACGAATTACAGCACTTGCTGTTTCCCTACCTTTTTTATCATACATAAATCCAGGTTGAGGATTTACATAGGCATGCCCCCAACGATTAAGAATTATACCTGCAATATCAGTTTGAGGATTAAAACCAGCGTGACCAAAAAGTCTAAACATTTGTTCCCTGATTTGCTGCTCATATTTAACAAAAGGAGTTGTAAGCAATTCTAGACGTCCAGTGGTTCCCTGCTCTTTAATTGATAAGCCTGGATAGTACATAGGAACATAAAAAGTCAAAACAATCGGTAAATTAGGGTCAAATGGTTGCTGGTCGTTTCCAACAACCATGGGACGCCTTATATTACATGAGAATCCAAATCCACTGGTCCACATACATGATGCAAATCCGAGGTTTTTTAAAAACCTCCAATTTGTCAATGCAACATTTGCAACCAAAACTGCCGAATGATGAAACGATGCATATGCTTTTTTATGTCCTTCGGGCAAATCATGTAATACATAACGGTTCATATTACCAGCAGTGGCCATAACAATTTTACGAGCTTTTAACTGGTATATTTTCTCACCCTTAACATAAGTAATAATTACTTTTTCCTTTTCAGATCTTATACCAGCGTGTCTAACATCTATTACAGTTGCACCTAACCGCATTCTAACTTTATTGGATGATTTATCTAATTCGTTAAATGCAATTGATTGGTTGATTGTATCATTAAAATTATTAGCCCCTTTAATCGCATTCGGAACTAATTTTTTTACAAAAAAACGCGCAATACCCGCATTTCCACCAGGAAAAGAGTGGAACATTAAATCTTTGGATTGAGAACGATCTGAATTTCCAAAACCAGGTAAAGAAAAATACCATCCCCAATATGCTGATATCGCATCACAACCAAGACCAATTGCACCAGCCAAAATTGGGTCGACATAATTTGTGACTTCTTTAGGAAGCTTCAGTATATTTTCATAATATTCCTTTAAAGTCATTGAATCAAGCCACTTTTCAATATTATCCTGTTTATAGTCTGTTACTGATTCTTTTCGCCAGCGTAAAAACTCCTTTTGTAAATTTTCTGACCAAGGTGTACTAGAAAGATCACTTTCCCAAAGATCAGTAACCCAATTACCAGAAGCATTAGTTCCAGATCCATTAAAAAAATGTCCCACCGATGATTTATGAGAGAGCCAGTGCATAAACCCATAGTTATCTAAGGGGAACTTTATTCCATCAACAGATTTAGGCACAGGTGCATATTTAAACTCACGCGGTATAGATAGCTCAGTGAAATAATCATCGGCTTTGTTTGTGACCGGCGGTATAACAAAACCATTTGAACCTTGTGGACCAATAATACGATGGCCATTTACAATAAATTCATTTCGTTTTGCCTCTCCACCAAAGATTGGATGATTATCTATAAGAAGGCATTTGCCAGATGGCCTTTGTTTATTGTAATGAAAAGCTGCAGATAATCCTGAAAAGCCTCCACCGACTACTACCAAATCATAGATTTCACCAGTATCAATAGTCTTTGACTGAAACGAGGATGAATTGAATTCACCATTCCGCATGCCATGGGCCACTTTCAGTGCTTCAGGTGTATTGCCATGCGAACTTGCATAGTCTCCAATACCTCCATACCCATACCAACCATCAATATCTGATATAGATTGACCTGATGCCCTCAGATACTTTGGTATGCTGCTACCAGCAATAGCAGCAGCTGAAATATAAATAAAGTCCCTCCTAGTTATTTTTTTATTCAGTCCGAGTTCATCAATTTGATAAGATTTACGCATAAACGGGTGTTTTTAACCGTTAATCAAAAAAAAGGAATCTCATTACTAATTTAAACTGGATATAATGTCAGGATGGGTTAAGATAGTTGGAGAAAATTGTGGACTATCATCATCTCCATCAAATTTAGTTAAATTGACTTTTTGATTCCCATCTATATCCATGATGTAGATATCACCCACTCCATCCATTGATGAAACGTAAACAATTTTTGAACCATCTGGAGAGAATTGTGGTAATCCATCCCATTTCATATTTTTTGTTAGGTTTCTTTGGACTTTTCCATCGAGATTCATAATATAAATTTCATAGTTGCTATCTCTATCTGATACAAACATAATCTGTGAACCATCAGGAGAAAACTGTGGTATGAAATCACTCGCATAATTATTTGTTAGTCTTTTTTGATTATTCCCGTCTAAATCCATGAGATATATCTCGTCATTCCCATCCCTTCTGGAAACAAAAACAATCTGCAAACCATTAGGAGAAAACTGTGGTATGAAATCACTCGCATAATTATTTGTTAGTCTTTTTTGATTATTCCCGTCTAAATCCATGAGATATATCTCGTCATTCCCATCTCTTTTGGAAACAAAAACAATCTGCGAACCATTAGGAGAAAACTGCGGATTATCATCCCAATTGTCATTAACTGTCAACTTTCTACGATTGCTCCCATCTGAATTCATAATAAAAATATTATTTTTTCCATTTATGTGCATAGTATATATGATATTCAAATTATGAAGAGAAAATTGAGGGTTAAAATCACTCACGTTATTACTCGTTAATCTAGTTTGATTTCTGCCATCTATATCCATTACATAGATTTCATCATTGCCATCTCTCGCTGAATTAAATATTATCTTAGAACCATCCGATGAAAATCCGTGAGGAAAGTCTCCTTTAATATGATTTGTCAACCTAGTTTGGTTATTACCGTCCGAATTCATAATATAGATTTCATAATTACCATCCCTTTTCGAGCGAAACACTATTTTATTTTGGTTACTTTCGAAATTAGTTTGGCTAGGTGATTGAAATGATTCGCTTTTTTCATTAGTTATTTTTTTCTTTTTTCCTGAACAAGAAATCAGAATTAGTATACTCAAAAACGGAATTAAAATTGATTTAGACAATTATTTTCTTGTATTAAATAAATATATCATAATGGTATGTTAATCTGATTATGAACTTAGTTTGATTTAAAATACTTTTTGTACCACGTAATACTGCGATTAATTACATCAACCATGTGTTGAGTTTCTCTGATGCCATGACCTTCCCGCGGATAGCGCACTAAAATCGTTTCAACACCAACATCTTTAAGGGCAATATAATATTGTTCTGCTTCAGCTATAGGCACATCATTATCATTTTCTCCATGTATAAACATAGTGGGCGTATTAACTTTAGCGACATGTTTTAAGGGCGAGCGTTCCCATAATAAGTCCATTAAGTTGTCCTGATGTGGATAAGCACCAAATTCAACTGCCAAATAATCATGGTAATAGGCCATGTAGTTAAAACTAATCAAATTAGAAATGCCTGCACGTGAAATAGCCGCGCTATATCGGTTTGTTTGGGTAATTAGCCAGTTGGTAAGTTGCCCACCATAACTACCACCTTCAACACCAACTTTATTGCCATCAATCCAATGATTACGTCGTATAGCTGCTTCCGTACCATACAATACATCTTTAGCTTCACCACCATTTTGATCTCGAAAAATGGCATCTGTGAATTTCTGACCATATCCTGTAGAACCACGGTAATTTACCATTAATGTTGCCCATCCTTGATTCGCATATACCTGGGCTTTATGATACAATGTAGGCCCTTGTTGGCTATGAGGACCACCTTTGATCATCACAATTAACGGATGCGTTGATCCCACTCTTTTACTTATTGGATGGGTTAAAAACGCTTCAACCTGTACTCCATCAAAACTTAGGAATGTAAATGAATCTACATTAGCAATCTTTTTTTCCTTTAAAAGTTCAATATTAAGATCCGTAAGCTGAGTTGTAGTTCGACCTCTTTTTAAATAAACTTGTGCCATATCCTTTGGACTATGAAATATATATGTAATAAAATTATTCTGACTTGTATCCCAAGCTCTTACTCGACCTGGGCCATCAATGATCAATTCCGGTTTTTGTATATTTGAAAGTAAAATTCTGTATAATTTAATACTTCCGCTCTCCTGAACAGTAAAATAAATACTCCTTCCATCAGAGGACCAACCTGGTGACCTTTGGCGATTATCGATATATTTTCCTAGCTCTTGACTGCTAGTGCCATCCTTATTAATCAACCAAACATGGGTATCCTCCATTGTTGTTTCGGAAGATGTAAGACCCCGTTTGGTGCCCAGATATAAAATAGTTTTACCATCGGGAGACCATTTGGGTTGATATTCAGCGTTTTCCGTTTGGGTAATTTGGCGGATAGTGCCATCTAAAACATTTACGGAAAATATATCATAATTAAAAAACCGATCTGGATCTTTTTCATGATTTGATATAAACAAAATTTCATCGCCGATTGGCGACCAATCAATGGAATGTTCGTAATACACTCCATCTGTCAATTGAGACACTTTTTTTGTTTTAATATCAACAACAAAAATATGCATCCGACGGTTATCATTAAACCTTGTCAACCCTTCAGATGCTGTTGGTTTATAAAGATAACGCGTAATAACAATAGGATCTCCATTTGCATCGTCTGTTTCGGGACCAGGCGTGGAAGAAACAAATGCTATTTGTTTACTATCGGGGGACCATGTTAAACGTCCCTGCGAAGAGGGTAATGGATGATTAGTTCCACGTGCTTCAGCTAAAAAGATTGTGGAATTACCCTCTTTTTCAGCAATCATCACACCGTATTTGTTATTTTTGCGACCAAAAAATGAAATCCATTTACCATCTGGTGACCAGTGCGGCGAACTGCCATTGCCTTCATTTGCTCCAAAAGGGGCTGATTCACCAGACTTTGTATCCATAATCCATATTTTTGAAGAAGTCCCTTTCGTATTTTGATTTCTCGATGTTACAGTATATAAAATATGATTTCCATCTGGCGAAATATCGATATTGCCCACAGATTTTAATTTATAGAGATCGCTAGTATTCAACCCATTTGATTGAGCACAAACTATTTGCGTTAAGATTACAAGCAAATATAGTATTGATGGTTTCATATCTTATTCTACCAGCTTATGCAATTTTTACGTCTACAAATTTCAGAAATTGAGGAGAAAAATATAAACTTTTTATAATGAGGACAACGCAACTCATGGATTTTTATCTATCTTCCTAAGAAAATTACGTACGGTGTTAGCATATTCCTCTGGCTCATCTAGCATTGTCATATGGGCACTATTTTCAAAAATAACCAACCTAGAATTCGAAACTAAACTCTGATAATACTTAACGGACTTTGGGGTGGCCTCATCGTATCTACCTGTGGTGAAAAGGACCGGAAGATTGAGTTTCGGTAGTACATCCGCTCGCTCATAATTTTTTAAAGAACCCGTCGATGTGAACTCACTCGGTCCCCACATTTGACCATAAATTTCCGGGTTAAAATTGACAAAAGTACTGTCCATCTCCGCAGGCCAGGGGTCAGATCGGCAGAGGTATAACTTGTAGTACTCCATCACCGCCTCTTGATACTCCGAAGTTTCAGTTGTTCCCTCACTTTCATGAAGGTCGATGATTTTCTGTACGGATTCAGGAAGTGTTGTAAGTAAAACCTTAGCATCTTCAGACCAACGCTGAACACTCAATGCCGGACTTGCCAAAATTAAACTTTTAACGCCTTTAGGTTCCGTAAGCATATAGTCTACTGCCAGCATAGTTCCCCAAGAATGTCCAAGGATGTGAACTTCCTGTAGACCCAGTTCCTTACGGATTTGCGCCAATTCTTCTACGAAACGGTCTATATGCCAGAGTGAGGAGTCATCAGGCCTATCTGATCGACCAGCACCTAACTGATCATAGAAAATCACAGGACGGTCATCTGAAAGCTGTGATAGGGAATTTAGGTAATAACTTGGCATCCCAGGTCCACCATGTAGCAGCAAAAGCGGTGTTGCGCTACCTGATCCAACGATCCGATACCATACCCTACCTCCTTCAACTTCTACGTATCCTTCGCCTGATTTGAGGTCCGTTTCAATACAAGATGGAAAAATTATAATTAATAGTAAAAAAATGAATGATCGTAGAATTCTATATTTCCTTCTCGATTTACTAATTAATGTTATCCCACCCATATAAGTTGCAGAGACCTCTTTAAATATAAGCCAATTTTAATAGAGACTAATTACCTTGGTAAAAAAACAAAAAGTCTTGTGATTATATTAAATTGTATTCGTGAAGATATTTTATTCTTTTTTCTAATTTATATTTTAAAAACCCAGCTGAATTGAGAACATTGAATTGTTATCAAAATAACTAACTGTACGGTAGGCATAGTCAATTGTGACAAGAGGACCTGGTGTTTTGAATGTTAATCCAAAACCAAATCTTGGACCATAGATATTCTCATCAAAATTTTCTGTATTAAGTATATCCATACCAGTGCGACCTGAAACTGTTAAAGTATTTAGATTGAGCGTTACTTCACCACCAAATTTATAGGCATTAATAGTTAAGTTATTTTTAGCATAAGCACCATTCATGGTGACATTCAATCCATCACTAATATTATAATCATAAGCTAAACCTATCTCAACGGAAGAAGGCAGTTCAAAACTTGCAGCTTGGGATTGTAAGAATTGTGCAGGTCGTCGTCCTTCTTCCGGATCAGCCATACGTAACAGACCAGGACCATCATAAGAGACCTGAGGACCCATATTTTTCACTACCACCCCGAGATGTATACCCGGAATACCAGCAACTCCACTATATTGTAAACCAATATCTATTGCCATTCCTTTTCCCGTCACGCGATTAATATTTTGAGAAAACATTTTTACTGTAGCACCAGCAGTGATGGAAGCAGTAAAAGGTCTCGCATAACTAAATCCAAGATTTAAAAAGTTCGGGGTAAAAGTTCTACCAGCAATACCTTCAGGGTCATCTACTGTTGTTAACAGAATCCGACCATAATCTACAGCCTTTGCACTAAAAGCAAATACGCCCGATTTACCAAAGTTAAGACCAACAGCGCCATAGTTTACTTCAATGTCTGCAATGTAATTCATATTACTGAACAATCCTGAAGCTTTACCGTTTATACGCCCAAGGCCAGCAGGATTCCAATAAATGGATTCAAGTCCTGTTGAGGTAGCAATTCCCGCACCTCCCATTGCCATGTCCCGTGCTCCAACAGGTATCAATAGTTCCATCGCAGCAGCTGTTCCTAAACGATCATTTGTCATGGAACCAAAATTTGATACCGATTGACCCATCATTATATTCACCAAGAAAATAATGGTTAAACCAAAAGAACTCTTTTTTTTCATTATTCTTTTTTCCATAATTAGATTTCCTTTAAATATGTTTGGATTTGCTTGATTTTAGAAATTATCAAGAATTTCTGCCTCTAAGACTATGGCGACCTTTAAGATTTTTGTTTCACCAATACCTATCATATCAACATAAGCTAAATAAATACCACTTGCTATAGGCATACCACTTTTATTGAGCAAATCCCATCGCATAAACTGGTCACTGCCGTCCTTTTCCAGAACTCTTACTAAATGACCAGAAACAGCAAATATGCTAATCTTCACCTTGGGGGGCAGATTATTGAAGGTAACAAATCTACCCAATTTATTAGTTTCTAAGGGATTGAATGCAAGATATGGATTTGGAAAAACGCCCACTTTCTTTACGCTTAATTTATCAAGTTCTGCGCCGGTAGTTGGTAAGGGTGATAAAAAGGTAAATGTGTCATCTACTGTGTTCGGTTTATTGGTTGTCAGCTTCCACACAGTACCAACCTCTATTTCCTTGATCGCTACGGCATCAAGCGTACCATCACTCACATCACCACCATTCCACTGAAAAAATACATTTCTACCCATTACTCTGGCACCAACATCTGACTGATCACTTGTGGCATAATTTGGATCAGCTTGGGCAGCAGCAAGCCAAGCATCATACCCTGCTGAACCTTGTCCCGGTGTATTATCTTTTGGTAGATAGGGGTATATCCAGTCGGTGTATGGGTCATTTGCGCCGCCAGATCCTGGGTGGTCAACTGCCATTAAACCCCAATCACCATCTCCATTGTAATCATAAAACCACGGAATTAACCTAACATCACGGGTCACATCCCAAATTTCAAAGGGAACGTCAACAAGAGCACCAACGCCCCAAACGTCCCACGCATAGTTACCTGTACCTTTACCAGTAAATCTGTCTTCAAAATC
>Ga0310124_10001610_pt1 | contig 15665 bp, 15 predicted proteins | sample CB11b_AW_Bot5_MG_FD_203507 | JGI IMG/M metagenome (GOLD analysis project Ga0310124, IMG submission 203507) | Marine microbial communities from Western Arctic Ocean, Canada - CB11b_AW_Bot5 | ecosystem: Environmental > Aquatic > Marine > Oceanic | place: Canada: Western Arctic Ocean | collected...
TTCAAAGAATGTTACTAGTATTGATCCTGTAACTGCTGGCCAAGCAATATATTATGCAAAAGGAATTTTAGAAACAGAACAGGAATCAATTCTTGCTATTAGAAATGCTGAAATAAGAACAGAAGGTGTTAATGAAACTACATCTAGATCTTCTAGTTCTGTTAGAGTAACACCGAGAGCTAGAGCAGCTGCAATACCAGAACCAGACGCACAATCTGATCCTCTTTCTCAAACCTTTTATGTTGAAGAAATAGCAGAAGATGGAGAAGACGGAGTATTTCTTACTAGTGTTGATCTTTTTCATGGAGAAAAGGATGATAATATTCCTGTTATTATAGAGCTCAGAAATGTTGTTAATGGATATCCTGGTCCGAAAATTCTTCCTTTTGGCAGGGTTGTAAAAGATGTAGCAGACATTAATCTTTCAGAAAATGCTTCTACAGCAACGACATATACTTTTCCTTCACCTGTCTATGTTCAGAGTGGACATGAATATTGTATTTGTATTATAACAGCAGTACCTACTCATAAAGTTTTTATAGCTAGAATGGGAGAGACAGATATTGGTGGAACAAGAACTGTTTCAAAACAACCTCATACAGGTGTATTATTTAAAGGTCATAACAACAGAACATGGGCTCCTTCTTTGACAGAAGATTTGAAGTATGTTTTAAGAAAAGCTGCTTTTACAACAGGAACTAATGGTGTTGTTACTTTGAAGAATGATGAAGTGCCTACCAAAACACTTGCTGCAAATCCATTAATTTTTACTAATAGTAGCACAACTTTACGTGTTAAACATCCAAATCATCAGATGCATTCCACATCAAATAATGTAACAATTAGTGGGGTAGTGTCTGGTGCTACTACCACACTTAATGGTGGTATTACAGCAGCGACAACAACTTTAACACTTACTTTGGGAACAAATTTTGATGATACAACAGGGAAATTTTCTCAGGATGCCAGTAGTGAATGGTATATAAAAATTGATGATGAAATTATGAAATATAATGCCATCAGTACTAATGCTGTATCTGGCATTACTAGAGCACAAGATGGTACTACCGCTGCATCTCACGCAGATGGTGCGACAGTAGAACTTTATATGTTACATAACGTTCCATTTACTGAGATTAATAAAACTCATACTGCGATTTCTAATGTTGGGTTGGATTATTATACTATTACTCTTACTGGTACACCATCAATTTCTGGTGGTTCCGATACAGCAGAAAACGGTGGTGCTTCTGTGGTTGTAACAGAAAATGCAATTTATAATACTGGTATGGCCATGATTTCAACAATGAAAATGAATAATACAGATGTTAAAGCACAGATACAACCTACCACTGGCACAAGTCCATCTGGTGCTGAAACACCATTTATTACAACAAGTATAGCAGATGCAACAAACATTCCTATAGGAGAAAATATATATTTTGATGCCACACAAATGGTGTGCTCTTCTATTAATGAAACAAATGAATTATCTGGATCAGCATCATTGCAAATACCATTAACATTATCGTCATCGAAAGTTAACTTATCTCCTGTAGTTGATACAGAAAGAGCATCGTGGATTGCGGTTGCTAATAGATTAGATAATATAGATACATCTTCTGATGTCTTTCCAACTACAGATTTTGTGGCAACAACTGATCCTGAAGGTGATAATAATGCCGCAATTTATATGACAAAGAAAGTTACTCTTGAAACCCCTGCAACTGCTTTGAGAGTTTTCTTTGCTGGTTATCGACATAGTAGTGCTGAGATTAAAGTTTTATTTAAGACATTAAGAACGGACGATGCTTCTGATTTTGATGATTTGGGATGGACATATTTTAATACTACAGGTACTACTGATACACCAACAAATTCTTCTTTGACTGTAGATGATTTTCAGCAATATGAATATACTGCTGGTGTGAAGGATGACGGTACTCAAACTGCCCTTGATGAATTCATATCCTTCTCTATTAAAATTGTAATGCAGGGAACAAATTCATCAGAACCTCCAAGGATAAAAGACTTGAGGTGTATAGCATTGGCAACATAAAATGAATGACGGACAATTTTTACAGGTAGAAGATAATACGGATTTAGTACGAGATACACGATCAAATGCCATTCTGAATCGAAATCGTAGTGCATATTCTATGGCCAAAAGGAGAGCCGAAGACGCACAACGGCAAAGAGATGAAATTCGTAATGCAACTAGGGAGATAAATAGTCTAAAATCAGAGATGCATGAAATAAAGAACTTACTTGTTAAACTAGTGGAGTGAAAAAATGGCAATAACTGCAAGCACTATAACTTCTGGACAAACATTAGAAGATTTTAGGCAACAATTCAATAAACTAATATCAGATGTTAATGATATTAAGGATAATTCTACTTTTACAAGTACTTTAGTTTTTGAAGGTTCTTCTGCTGATGATTTTGAAACATCTCTCACAGTAACAAATCCCACTGCTGATCGTACTATCACGATTCCTAATGAAACGGGAACGGTTTTAACAACAGCTTCAACTGTTACTGGCAGCAATGTTGTTGTTACAGACAATGAATCTACAAATGAAAATAATGCAATTGTATTTGTTGCTGATGCTGATTTAGATGGTGGTACTGTTGCTCTCGAATCTGATGGTGATTTAACTTACAATCCCTCAACCAGTACATTGACTGCTACGACATTCTCTGGTGCATTATCAGGCAATGCTACGACTGCTACTGCACTCGCAACTAGTAGAACTATTGCATCCACGGGCGATGTGACATGGACTTCTGCATCCTTTGATGGTAGTGGTAATGTTACAGGAACAGCTGCGATTGGTACTGGTGTTATTATTAATGCTGATGTTAATGCAAGTGCTGCTATTGCAATGTCAAAGACAGCATTAGTGGGTGGAACTGGACTTACTCTTTCAACGAATACACTTAATGTAGATGCCGCTCAAAGTCAAATTACTTCTGTTGGCACACTAACAGGATTGGTTATAGCTGATGATGGGAATATAGGTTCTGCATCTGACACAGATTCTATGACAATAGATGCTACTGGTAACGTAACTGTTTCTCAAAACTTACTTGTATCTGGAACTCTTGAAGTTCAAGGAGCAACAACAACTATTTCCTCTACTAACTCTGTTATTGCCGATAGTCTTATCGAATTAAACACTGGTGCATCCAGTAATGCAAATGACTTAGGATTTATTTTTGAACGTGGTTCTACTGGTGACAATGCTGCTCTTGTATGGGTAGAAGCATCAGATAAATTTAAATTAGGAACAACGACTGCCATAGGAACAGCAACTGGTTCTCTTACAGTCGCTACTGGAACACTAATTTCTAACCTAGAAGGTGATGTTACAGGTGCTTTAACTGGTAATGCTGATACGGCAACGCAATTTACTACAACTGCTAACGATACTGCGAATGAGACAGTTTACCCTGTTTTTGTAGATGCTCAAACAGGAGCACAAGATGCTGAAACTGATGTTGCACTAACATACAATCCTAGTACTGGCATTATAACATCTACAGGATATACTGGTACACTTCAGACCGCTGCTCAAGCAAATATTACCTCAGTAGGTACATTATCTGGAGTGGTTATTGCTGATGATGGAAATATAGGTTCTGCTTCTGATACTAATGCTATGGCAATTAGTGCCGCTGGTGTAGTTTCTTTTAGTCAGGGAATAGAACCAGCAGAGTATGTACATCTTGTTGGTGATGAGAAAGAACTTAGGTGGTATAATGGTTCTAACTATGTAGGTTTTGCCGCTAGTACCTCACTTTCTGGAAATCAGATTTGGAAAATGCCAGTTGCTGATGGATCATCTTCTGGTGATGCGTTGATTACGGATGCGGCTGGTAATCTATCGTTTTCTGCTGTTGTTGGTTCTAATGCCGCAACAGTTACTGTTGCAGACGAATCTTCTGATACAACATGTTTTCCATTATTTGCAACAGGTGCTAGTGGTAGTTTGGCTGCCAAATCTGCTGCTGGTCTTACGTTTAATTCTGCTACTGATACTCTTACTGCAACAGCATTTGCAGGGCCACTTACAGGTAATGTAACTGGTAATGCTAGTGGGACAGCTGCAACTGTTACTGGTGCTGCTCAATCTGCTATTACTTCTGTAGGAACACTAACCAGTGTGGTTATTGCTGATGATGGAAACATAGGTTCTGCATCTGATACAGATTCTATGGCCATTAATGCTACTGGACAAGTTACATTCTCACAACAGGCAACATTTACAGGTGGGTTAAAAATTGCTGATGGAGGTAATGTTGGTGCTAATTCTGATACGGATGCGATTGCAATTTCTGCTGCTGGTCTAGTTACCTTTACACAAGATGTCCAAGTTGAAGATGATATCATTATGGATTCAGATGGTGCAATACTTTCTATGGGTGAGGCAAATGAGATACAGGTTATACATGAAACCAATTCTGGAGTTGTAGTAAAACATAATGCAACTGGTGATGGAAGCGCTGTCAGAGTTACATTAGAAACTGGTGAAGAAAATATTGAATTGGATGATGTTATTGGTTCTTTACAATATAGAGCAATAGCAGAAACAGCTGGAACGGATGCAAATCTAGTTGCAGCTGCTATTGAAGCAGTTTCTGAGGGTGACTTCAGTGCATCGAACAATGCAACCAAATTAAGTTTCATGACAGGTGTATCAGAAGCGGCATCAGAGGCAATGTCTCTTAGTTCTACAGGTGAGTTAACATTTCCTAATAAACAGGGTGGAGATAATATAATATTAAATCAAACAGCCGCAGCAGGAACTGATGCTGGTGATGATGTTACTTTGAATGGAACAGATGGTTCTTCGACTAATGCAAATAGTAACATCCTTATGGAAGAAGCTGTGGCATTAACGACACAAACAGGATGGGTGGATGTGTATAGAATGATCGGGGAGTTGGGTGAGAAAGCAAACAATTTGTTTCCCAATAAACTTAGTTTATGCAACTCATCTGGTCAGAAAGTTTGGACATATCATACTGCTGGTATGCCAGGTGGATCAGAACACAAATTTGGTGGTGCTGTTATTATTGTTGTTACAGTTGGTGGTGGTAAATTCCTAGTTAATGGAGTTTCTCAAGGAACCTTGAATCTTACAGAAGGTAGAACATATGTATTCGACGTATCATCAACCACAATAAGTGGTGGTTCTCACGTTTTTGCTTTATCAACTACCTCTAATGGTACTCATAGTGGTGGTGTAGCATTTGTCCATCAAGTAAGTTCACAAGGTACTGGTGGAACAGCAGGGGATCATTTAACTATAAGAATTCCACTTGGAGCTCCAACTCTTTATTACTATTGCACGGCACATAGTGCAATGGGTGGACAGATTAATACTAACGCACTAGTAGATATTGGATCAGGATAATGGCAGTTAGAAAACCCATATACATCGATGGCAGTAATAACCTGATAGAAATGACCACTGCCGAGGTATTAGAGTGGACTAATCAGGTGTGCTTTCTGTATGGTTCTAGTCCTTCTGTTACTCTCTCTGTTGTGGGTAGTTCAGGAAGTTTGACTGCTATGGATGATACAAGATTACAGGCAGGAGCAACTTCACAGTCTGCAACAACAGCACCTGATGAGGCAACCACAGCAGAACCTTCTACAGTAACAGTATCGTATGATAAGGTAACTAAGACAAATGCCAGTGTGTCTCCGACAACTGATACAGGAACAACTTGGCCAGTGTATATTAATGATGATAATGATTTACAGGCAATGTCTATTACAGATATTAAAGACACGTTTTTGCATCCTGCGATTGACTTATTAGTTTCTGGAACGGAGTCTGCTACAACTTCTGGAACGTATACGGTGACTACTTCTGCAACTCCTGCCACGAACTATTCTGTTGTTTCGGCCACTGCTATTTTTGTTGATACAAGGGCAGATACCTCTTTATATTCAGCTGCTGGTATTCCAGAAACACTTGATCAACCAACAACAATAACAAGTTATTATTTACATTTAAGAACTGGAACAGATACAGCACCAGCACGTGATCCAGTATTTATCACTGGCACTAATGATATACAAACATTTACAGAAGGAACAATTGATGGTTTATTTACAGAGTGGATACGAGAGACTGCTTCAGAATCTTCTGAAGGATTTCAATTAACATATGCTATAGCTACTTCTGGTAGTGGCAATACAAGAGGAACAGCAATGGTGGATACTAAACTCGACGGTGCTGGTGAACATAGGACTTTACAGGTGGGTGATGATTATCGTGCTCAAGAACATCCTAATGGATCTCCACAAACAATTTCAACGTATGCATTGCGTATAAATAAAGCATAGGAGATAGAGAATGGCTGCTTTTAGTGGTAAGATAATGAACGCACACTATACTAATAATGAACGTGACACCATATGCGTAATGTGGAGTGATGGAGAATTTGCACGTGAGCATTATCTTGTGGTCGATGAAGAGGATGACCAGTTTCAGGAATTATTGAGTGAGTGGTCTTATGACAGTTTAGATGAATCAACAAAAGTATATATAGAAAATGCAAGAAATGAATTTCACCAAGCATTTGAACGATATGCAAAGGAACGAAATTTATATGGATACACTGAAGATGGTGGTACTCCTGAAGAGAAAGAAAAAGAGGAAGTTATACTCTTAAACATCGAGGATTTAATTTTTAATTTTGACCCCGAAGATAATGCTCAAAAAGAAGAATTGTTTAAATTAAAATTAAAATTCTTTGATCGTGATGAAGTAAAATCTAGTAAGAAAAGAAAAGCAAAAACTGATTTAAGAAAAGCAGAATCACCTTTGGAGGCAATAGTTATATACAATTCTTTCGTAAAATAATATGAATTCAATATATACAATATTATGTGTTAAGTGGGGTGATAAGTATGACACTGATTATGTCCTTAATTTAAAAGAGCAAGTTGATCGTAATTTTTCTTTGCCGTATAATTTTTACTGCCTAACAGACAATCCCGAAACAGAATATGACATACAACTCCCAACTGATTGGGATCAATACTATGATTCTGAGAAAAATTTCTTTTGGGCATATCGTAAATGTTATATGTTTAATGAAAATTTATTTCCTAATGAATTGCTTGGTACGCAATTTTTATACCTCGATCTCGATATCCTTATCCATCAAGATTTAAAATATTTTTTTACATTAGATATGAACAAGCCTTATATTGTTAGGGGTTGGTGGAATGATATTGATAATTGTAGAAAAAATTTTGGTCAAATAAAATCTACTCCTTTAAATTCTTCTGTTATTAGATGGAATAGAGGTCAAATGCTTCAGGTATACGACTTTATTGAAGAACAACCAGAAGTTATATTTTTTACTTATAGAACTATAGACAATTATTTTAATCATAATTTTTATAAAGTTTGGAATGAAAAAGTTTCATTTTTTAATCCTTTTCCAAAGGGAGATGTATATTCTTGGTATAAGGGAAATATTTTCCCAGAGGATATGGTTCTTAAAAAAATAAGAGAAGATCATAAAATTTGTTTATTTAATAATAGTACAAAAGATACTTTTGAAGATATGTTTGAAATAGAAGAATTGAGAAAAATGTGGTAGATTATATTAGATATACCCCTGATATAACAAACAATTGGACATCTGCTCACAAGGAATGTCAAAAAGAAAGACCTTGGGCATTTGCTAGACTTATGGATTCTTTTACTTCTTCTCAACTAGAAGGTAAATTATGGTTAGGTAGTGAGATACAAAAATTAGATATAAAACTTTTAAATATTGCTCTTTTAGGAGGATGGTATGCACACTATATAACTACTATTTTAATAGATAATTGTGCAGCTGAAACATTAACTAATTTTGAAATAGATGAAGATGCTCATTATGTCAGTTTTAAATTTAATAGACGATACAAAGATAAAAAACAATTTAGATCAATACGTCGAAATATTATGCTTAAATCTCTTAAAGGTGTAGAAAATTTTGATGGATATAAAACAGAGAATCAAACTTATGAAACGGTAGTAAATACTTCATGTGAACATATGTATCCTATGTGGAAGTTTAGAGAAATGAATCCACAATTGGAAGATTCTTTATATGTTTTGCAATCTACGAACCAAAAAGAAGATTGCCCTGATCATATAAACACAATTGAGAGTTCTGAAGAATTAGTAGATCAAGCAAGAATTTTAGACGTTTTGTTTCAAGGAGAAAAAGTTTTGCGAAACGGCCATATTCGATTTATGGTAATAGGCAAATGAACGTAGTAGAATGGTGTAGAAAAAATGATATTTGGTATCTCAAAATCGATTTGGAAATCCCTAAAGAATGTATCAAGGAAGCACAGGCCGTATATGATGAAGGATTTTTTGTAGATCACAGATATGGAACTGGAGATGGATGGTGTTCTTCTGCACTACATGGTTTTGTTGAGAAGGGTAAGGATATTTCTATGGGGTGGCATCACACCAAAAATCCCTCTGCCTATCATCTAGAAGAAGATGAAGTCGAATGGGGATGGACAGAATTACAGGAAATGGCACCAGAGACTAAAAGATGGTTAGAAGACTTCCCCCACAAACAATATAGAAGATGTAGATTTATGTTATTGAAACCAGAAGGTCATATAGAAAAACATAATGATTCTTCTGAAAAAAGAGATGAAGAAGGACGAACAAGGAATATTTCCTCTGCAATAAATCTTGCATTTTATCAACCAGAAAATTGTTATTTGAGAAGATACGATACTAAGGAAGAGTTACCCTTTGAAAATTGTACAGGGTTTTGGTTTGATAATGGGGTAAATCATGAAGCATATAATGCATCAAATGAAAATAGATTTCACTTTATAATACATGGTGGTAGCAATAAAGAAAGACAATTATTAATGTTACGATCCTTATATAAGCAATTTGGAGGAAGTGTTTTGAAAGAAATAGATGCACAGTTTTAAAGAATTTCAAGAATTTATTGCCTTAAAGACTAGTTTACTTCCTATAATGAAACATCCGACAACGTTACTTTTTTTAGTTACATACCCAGATAAATTTGAATGGGATTATGGTGTAGAAAAACAAACACAGATGACGTATTTACAAATGTCTGGTGGTGGTACTGGTGCTGGACATGGAAATTATATTAAATTATGTAAACAGAGTGAAGTTTTAGACCTTTTAAAAAAAGAAACAGGTTCTACACATGCTATGATATGCTCTGTAGGAATGATTTTTGTTGTAACAAAGGTAATAAAAGGATATCCTGATACTGCTATTGTAGATTTTAAAAAATTCTCAGAGAGTAAAAAATATTGTAAAGCACATATAATAGCAAAACCAAATTTACCAGCACATTTACATCATCAACATATAGAATTAAATTTAGATATATGGAGGGAAATAGGATGTCCTGATATTTATGAAAAGTTTGAATATGAAGAAAGATCAAAACAAAATTATCATGATGATTATACTCCTCTTTGGATAAAACCAAAAGAGTTTCCTAAAATACACAATTTTACAAAAAAACAAAGAGAAAAAAAGGCATTTTCATATGGCCATACTTGGGGTATGTATCATAATGCTACATGGAAAGATATTCGAGAAGATAGATATAATTTTGATATAGAGCATAAAAATTTTTATTTTAGTAGATTAAATTCTAATTTTAATCAAAAGTCAAATTATTATATAGAAAATAATGAACATCTGGGCAAGCTTCCAAAAGATCGGGAATTTGATTTATTATTTTCTCCATGTGCAGGGTTTATGACAGAAGCTTTAGCACACAAATTAAACTTTAATGGTAAGATTATAATATATGATTATACTCAAAAACATCTTGATATTAAGAAACAAATTTTAGATACGAATCCTGATTTTGATGAATTAGGAATTATAGACCAAATGAATCCAGAGGTTGTTTGCATTTGGAATCGGGAATATCAAAAGGCTCGGCCTAATAGTTTTGGAACTTTTGAAGAAATGAAAACTTGGCAAGTGGAGATGTGTGCGAATTATGTTATTGATTTTTGGTTAATGGATCTAATTGAACCAGATTATAACAGACTTTTAAAAGAAGTCAAGGGGAAAACGGTCTTTTTTAATGCAAGTAATATTTTTAGTTATAATAAAATAATTTTAAAATATACATTACCAGAATTATATAAATCCTTTGATAAACTTTTTGAGATTTTAAAACAAACAGAGGATTTTTATTTTAGAGGTACTGTGCCACTAAAAAAATATGTTAGAGGTGATAACGAGAGTATATTAAAAGGTATTTCTCAATATAGATGGATGACTTATGATAATAATCGCAATTAGAATTGGTGAAAAATATGGTATAGAATACGAAGATTACCTAGAAAAAAAACTAAGTGGTAAGGGATATACACTGAAATGGATACGAGAACCATACCATCCAAAGGTAACTCTTCAATGGAATAAGATGTGGGGTATGCAGTTAGATCAAGATGATCCTATTTGTGTTATGGATATTGATGTTCTTCTTATGGGAGACTATAAAAAGATTTTTGACTATCCTATAAAACAAGGACAATTTCTTGCTATGCCAGGATGGTGGAGAGATACAAAGAAAAGTGAGTACTATATTAATGGGGGGTTCTTTAAGTACTATCCGAAGGACTGCAAGTATATTTACGACAAGTTTATGAAAGATATACATTATTGGCAACAATATTATATTAAGAATGAGACTACTAAAGGACCAGTAAACGGAGAACAATATTTTGTTGAAGATTCTGTTAAAGAGAGGTTGCAGTTGATTATGCTTCCAAATCACTGGTTTACTCGTTGGGTAGTAGATTCAGATGTAAATTATGGCAAACCTATGATGAAGTGGAATGTCCAGATGGCAAGAAAATATAGAGAGATTACAGGGAATGAGTATGTGTATTTGGGTGGAGAATTTCATCCTGATATAAAGTTCGTTCACTTTACACACTCATCTAATAAACCACATTTATGGGCAGATTATGACAAATTCAATTAAGTTCGTTTTTATTTCAGATGATTATCGTAGAGCATGGGACAAGTATGTTAAGGGTGCTCCACGAAAAGGGCAGTATGGATGGTTAGAGTTTGATGATGATTTTAAGGAGAAATATAAGTTAGCAAGAGAACGTGAAGAGTTTATGATCCAGTATTGTCATCGATCAAAACACTCTTATATAAATGATGCATTGGGTGTTGATCAGTTTGTATATAGTATGGATAATATGGAAGATTATTACCCCGTGCTAAACTATCAATATTATCCTGAAATAGCAAGGGAAGATTTTAATGATTTAATGCTGAAACGTGCCAAAGAATTAGCATCTAAGGATAAAGTTATAGATGTTCTCTATTCTGGTGGTATAGACAGTACAGCAATAATTTTAGCATTGATGGAGGTTTGTCCTAGAGATCAGTTGCACATTATTGCAGGAGGAACTTCTGTTATAGGACATTATGAAAAACTTTGGGATGATTATATTTCTGGTGGATGGCATACCTTGGATGAAAGTGGAAATTTATATGGACAGGTAAAACCAGATAAGCACCTTTATACTAGTGGTTGTGAAGCAGATAGATTATTTGGTAGTGTGGGATATCCTCCTCAAATGGATGATGCAGTGCGTGATCCAGATTCTTCTTTGGGATATAAGATTAGTAGAAACAAACCACCCAATCTTGAAGAGGATGAGGAATGGAATTATGAGATGTGGTGGACCATCACACGGTATACTTTTCTTACCCAATCGTTTAGATTATTACAGAACATAACCTGTAAGGAGATCGATTTAAATAATTATCAACCGTTCTTTAGGGATGTAGATATTCATAAGTGGGCAATTAATGAACATATTAACAAAAATATGTATTGGTATAATCATGGCCCCCGAAGTCCAGAAGAAAAGTTTATGAAGGCAAAGATGATGCTACGAGATTTCATTGCACAATGGGATAAGGAGTATGCCTATAATAAAGGCAAGACTAGATTGATGGAACAACAAGCACAGAAGGAATTCTTCTCTCCATTACCTAATAATTTTCACGTGAAGGCAATTACAGATGATGGTACTATAGTAGATAAAGATAATATTATGGAGTATTTGGTTCCAGAGGCATTAGCCATCTAAAATCTTTTTGCTTTTTAGAATTAGATGAGCATTTATGTAAACACAATTTTGGTTTTTCTTGTGAATCATCTTGTAACATTGTATAAAAATCGATCCATATATCACTTGTAGTTATATCTAAAATATGTTCATTATTACTAATTTTAAGAGATTCATCCCACAATTTATTTAATTTTTCATTTTCTTTTAATCCTTTCATACTCCAATAATGAGCATCTATATAACAACAAGGCATGAGATATCCTTTAGCACTGTGTCCCAGACATTGACAATCTTGACCAGCAGTCTGGCCTTTGTCTGGATCATACAGGCATTGTGGTTGGAATTGAGGGAGGCCATTTGCCATAATCGTCCTTCTTATGTCGAGTAGATTCTATTAATTTAAAACTCATTTGTTCTTTTTTTGATAAATCAAATGCCTCTTGAACATGATATTGATTATATTTAAAAATTATATATTGCCATTCAACATTTATACCCATAGATACTGCCAATTTCATTATTTTAAAAAGGTATTTTCCATCTTGATTTACTCTATGAATATGACTTTCTTCTGGTAGTCCATCAATACCAAAAATCCAGGTAGCATCTGGTTTTATTCTAAATGATTTTTTATACCACTCTATAGGTCTTTGACTAGCAGCGGTATGGATGTCTAGTTTTATATCTTTACTCATTTCTAATATTTTATGAAATTTAGTATGGAATATAGGATCACTTATTTGTCCACAAAATTCTATATAAGGAAATATTTCTAATAGTTTTGTGTAGTCTTTTAAACTTATTTCTTTTAAATCTTTTGCGTGTTCTTTATAATTCCATCCTTTTGATTGCCTCATACATCTATGACATTGTAATGTACATTTGTAACTTATATCAAGATTAATTGGTGAGAGATAAAAATCATATTCTTTAGTTGGATATATCATTTATAAACATTCTGGCCATTCTTTAATATATCTTTTAAATAGATGTTGTCTACTATCATTTTTTTTGACTCTGAAGTTGTGTTGATGACAGAGAGCAAGTTTATCTAATGTTTTAACATGACTAAACTTCAACATTCTACCTGAACTACAGTTATATCTGAATAGTAGTTTTTCTAAACCATCCCATCCAATAAATCTACGTATCATACGAAATTCCCAATGAGGATCTCCCATTTGAGAATGTTCCCAATCTATCAGTGCCTTAAATTTGCCATCTTCTATAATTATGTTTTCATTCCACAGATCTCCGTGGAGAACCACACAACCTGTTAAGTCATTTCTTATTTTATTAAATTCTTCCACTGCCTCATTAGTAAACCAATTCTCATGCTCGTTAAGGGAATTTGCAATTTTGAACATGTTGGTTTCTGGTCGGCCATTAGGTAGGAGATCGTGAACGTATACTAGAGCATCTGCGAGGTCGGATATGAATTGATCATCAGGAAACCATTTAGGCATTGTCTCCCCATCTACCCAATCCATGATTTAATCTCATCATAGTTTGTAAATATTTTACTATAGTCTGGGTGAGGTATTATATCTCTCTTATTTTTCTCATAATACATGCCACGTATACCATAGTGTTCTTCTATCTTATACATCTCTTTATCAGGGTCTAATACAAAATCTTCCCAAAATATGGTTGGTTCTCCCTTATGATTTCTTGCTTTAAATACCTCAACATATTTTTGACGCCACATGAAATGTTCGAAGTGTTCTTCCGTTGCTGTCATTGAGTTTTCTATAGGCATTTGTCTTATATCAGGATTGTAAGAAGTAAAATTTCTTTTAATATAATCTTGCTTTTTTGATATAACATCGAAACAAAATTGCGATAGTATATCACGATTTTCCAAATAAATCAAGGAAAAATTACGCATAATTTTTGAAGAAATCTCTTGACTTCCGTCAAAAGATATGTTATTACGTTCTATAGTATTTGATAATTGAAATGGCATACATTTGATAATAAAGGAGCTCTTATAATTTTTTAGGTATACTAACCTCTTGGTTATTTCATCATTGGTAAGAATATTTTCATTAACACTATGATCTATATCTACTGGGGATGATTTGAGTTTATCATAATGTATTTCTTTAATTCTTCCAAACCATTCACTACCAAATTCTATAGCAAAGGTTTTGTGTATATATCTTTGTACATAAAATGAACCAGATCGGGGGGTACATATTAAACAAAATTTAAACATCAATCCACTCCTTTATTTCATCTATATTTTTAAATTTCTTTTCATAATCCATGCCCATTTCCAACGGCATACGAATCTTGGGCCAATCTTCTGGAGAGGTTGCTTCCCATCCTATCCATTCTAGATTATAATCTTCCATGATTTCCCAACCAACTTCTAGTGGATCAGAAACAAATCTTTCATATTCTACTAATGTCCCACCATCACGGGTATAAAACAAATCCCAAAATAGTTCTAATCTTTTTCTGAAGGTTAAGTATTCCCTGTATTTTGCTACCAGACTATTATCTTCTATACTAGAATTTAGAGAAGTGATGTCTTCCTCAGTATATACAAGGTTAACTCGTGTTCTAATTCGTGCAACATGACTTAAAAATTGTTTTAGAGTATCTTTTCTATATAACCACACAGTATCAAATTCTCTTATTATATTATAAATTTTTTCTTCTGGAATATAATGCGTAAGAATTTTTAGAATATGATGCCTCTTTGCAAAAGGTGCTTCTGCTATTTTTTCATAAGGGTTGAATTTTAACCATGAGGTAGAATCCCATAAACCGTATTTATCACAAAGATGCCTACGGAAGTATGTGGAACCACTTCTGCTAGTCGTTACTAATCCTAATCTATACGGTTCTTCCATACCTTATATATATTAGTATGAAATTTGTCTATGTAACACCTGAGTTTCGTCAAGCATTTGATAAATCATCAAAACCAGAACAGGATATAATTGCATCTTGTGGACAACCCTCCTATACCTTTGTGAATGATAAGGAGGGGGAAGATCAATTTGCTTTTGAGATGGATAGTTCCTATTATATTTCTCCCCCCTATGAGTTTAATGATCATATCGATAAGATATCTTTTTCAGAATTGATGAATGAAAGAGCAATCGAACTAAGAGATATGGGTAAGACTATAGAAGTAGTAGATGAGGCCTATGGCCCTAGTCTAATTTTAAAATATTTAAAGGAAGTTTGTCCAGAAGATCAAATAAAATTATCTAAAGAAAATAAACTCCACCCTCACAATATGTTATTAGTAACTGGTTTTGAATATAATCTTTTATTTCATGGATTAAATGATATGTGGAGAGACAGGGTTAGATATTTTTTGTTGAGTCAATCTTGGCGAGTATTATATAATTATGCTGGAGATTGGGTTGATATTAATAATTACCAACCATTTTATCTTACCCCTCGATTTGAAGCATGGGCAATTAACCAACATATACAAAAGAAGAAATCGGTTAGTCATTATAGAGAACCACCTAAATACAGGAAGGGAGTTGT
>Ga0310124_10001614_pt1 | contig 15658 bp, 17 predicted proteins | sample CB11b_AW_Bot5_MG_FD_203507 | JGI IMG/M metagenome (GOLD analysis project Ga0310124, IMG submission 203507) | Marine microbial communities from Western Arctic Ocean, Canada - CB11b_AW_Bot5 | ecosystem: Environmental > Aquatic > Marine > Oceanic | place: Canada: Western Arctic Ocean | collected...
CTGTGTCGGGTGTACTCGTTGGCATAATGATTTGGATGGGTCCAGAAACACGCGGTCGCCAGTTCACACCGGTTGACGCGATCTAGGGGAGTAGCGGAATGGCAAAAGAACGCGTATGGATGATGGGGTGCATGATCGTGGCCTCTTTTGTGGGTGGTATAGCAGCGAATTTGTTTCTGACGACTCGGGTTGGTGCGCAAGGTGCACCGCAGGTATTGACAACGAGTCAACTCAATCTGGTCGACCAGAGCGGTCGCCTGCGTGGCATTTTGGCCGGTACCGACGAGCGTGGCCTCAGTTCGTTGACGTTTTATGATGAGACTGGACAGATGCGAGGAGTATTTGGCATTGAGCCTGATGGGACACCGGCTGTCAGGCTACTGGATGCGGCTGGTCAAACACGCTTACTAACAACACTGCAAGGAGAGGATGCCTTTGTCGTCGTGGGTGCAGATCGTGAAACCCAGGGAATGTTTGGTTCGATTCAGGGAAACCCGATGGTTACTTTTGGTGACGGAGCCCGCAGTCGGATGCAACTACATCTCACGCCAGAGGGATTTCCTCGGATGGCCATGGCCGATACAGCAGGTAACGAGGCAGTGTCACTTACCGTTGGGAGTGACGACATGCCGCAGGTAACGTTGTCAGCGGCCGGGCGCCCACGAACCATCATGACGGTTGCGCAGAATGCGACGTTATTGAATCTCTTTGATGAATCACGAACACGGCTTGTCGTTGGAGTTGCGGAGAACGGATTGCCCAGTGTGAGTTTCTTCGATGAAAACGGAAACCCGTACAGTCAGCTACCGCAATAGGATAAGGTTTATCGCTGAAAGGACTACTGATGACTCGATTTCACTCCCGGACGGCTATCTTGCTATTGCTACTGGTTTTTGTTGTTTCTGGCGTGTCGTTTGCACAGACAGGCAACAGCAGTGACCAACCCAAGCGAATTGCGCTCTGGGGGTCTTCGGTACCAAATGGAACTGGTGATGAACTTGAGCTAGGCGGTTACACCGGCCGACTACGTCAATTACTTGAGCCCCGTGGTTGGGAGGTTCTCAACGTATCGCGTGGCGGTGACAACACAATTACTATTACACCGCGGTTTGAACCTGAAGGTGACCCTGAGCCAAGTACTCGGTATTTGACCCCTGTGGACCCGGGCTATGTTGTGATCGCGCTGTCCCTTGGGAATGAAGGTATTAAGCGTTGTGCGCTCGGCCAAGACCCTGCTCCAGGCCCCCGGGTCGGTTGTTCTCCTTCGCGCGACGGGCAGGATGCGATCTCGCGTCAGTTTCTTGATGGATTGCAGCGTTTAATCAAGCGCGCGCGTGACAACGGGATTGTGCCGATTATTGGCTTAACGTACGCGCGGGGTGATTTTGACGAGGTAGAGTACGCGCATACGCGAAAAGCCAACATCGAGATCAATTCCTGGGATGTTCCGAGTATTAATTTGCTCGGTGCAATTGATGATGGTTATGGCCGTTGGGCACGTGGATTTTTCCCAGAACCGATTCATCCGAATGCGGCTGGCCATACTGAGATGTTCCATGCGTTTGTACCGACGCTTTTCGATGCGATCGCGAACGATAAGCCGATACCAACAAAGGGTACGGGATCTGGGTTTGCCAGGATTCGAAGCGATGACCGATCACCTATGACGCTGTCGGTTGATGACACGATGCGTTCTTTCGGTCTGACGTTCAGTGTGCGTGCAGATGGCGATGGCACCGTTGCAAGTATTGGTGGTGAAACCGTTGATCACGTTGTCGACTGGGTTCGTGTCCCGACAAGTCGTGGCGAACGTGAATTTGAAGGGAGTACGCTTACATCGACCGGACGAAGGTTCAACGCGTCAATTAGTATTGAGAATGGTCGGTGGGTTTATGCATCAGCGGGTGGTAATGCCGTCACGTCACCAGTGCCAGGTGCGGATGGCCAGTGGCACCATGTGACACTTTCGCATTACGTTGCCCGTGGCGAAACGGCATTGTATGTGGACGGCCGGCTCGTCGGGACCATTGCAGAGAGATTGCAGCCCGATCGTTTCGTGCTGGGGGGACCTGGGCCAGACTGGTCGACAGCCGTATCGGCTCCAGCGGACTACAAGGATTGGATGGTTCATCGTGCCGCTCTCACTGCAGATGAGGTTGAGGTACTGCACGACGGAGTACTGTTGCAGGCGAGTCTTGAGCTATACGCGCCTCTTGAGAATGAGAGTTTTGAGAATACGGCTCAGAGTCTGTCTGTCATAGATGTTAATCAAGGGGTTGCGACCGCGACTGATGAATAGAGGCGCTGTCCACTTTTGTAATATCCAACTGTTCTGGTAGTAATTTGTAATACGGGACAACCTCCGTCTGACCAAGCTACAAATTTAGCTGGTCTGTTGATAGCGTGCTTGTGTTCCGGAAGAACAGGTCATTGAGTGACGATGCGAAACGCTGCCATGTGGTTTCGGTTTTTGGCCACTTTACGGTCATGGCAGTTGTTTGTGGCCGTCGCGGTACTGCTGCTAGTTGACCTATTGGTTCCAGATCCCATTTTTATGCTTGATGAGATCGTGTTAGTGGCACTGACGTACGCGCTGTCCCGCTGGAAAAAACCATCGCGGTAAGGGCGAAAAGTGCGGATAGTTGCACGTAATTGATCAATGTGAGTATTGTCCGTCGTGGTTCGCGGTGTGGTCGGTTGTGGGGTCAGGTACAATCGACACATGGCAGGTAACAGCTTTGGTCAGCTGTTTCGGATTACAACTGCAGGGGAGTCCCATGGAGTTGGGAACGTCGTCATCATTGATGGATGCCCTCCGGGTTTGTCTCTCAGTAAGTCTGACTTAGCAACGGATCTCAACCGCCGTCGTCCTGGACAGAGCGCAATTGTCTCGCAGCGTGATGAACCGGATGTCCCGGAGATTTTATCTGGCGTCTTTGAAGGAAAAACGACTGGCACGAGTATCGCGATTCTGGTTCGTAACCGCGATCAACGAAGTCGTGACTACGAAGATATTAAGAATAAATACCGGCCGGGTCACGCCGACCACGGTTATGACAAGAAATACGGTCGGCGCGATTATCGAGGTGGTGGCCGATCGAGTGCTCGTGAGACCACTGTCCGTGTTGCGGCCGGCGCGGTTGCCAAGAAACTTATCGGCGACCAATTTGGTGGGCGTGTGATCGGCTACGTGCGTCAAGTTGGTGATGTGATTGCTGATATTGACAATCCTGAACAACTAACTCTTGATCGCATCGAGCAGTTACCAGACGGCACACCAAATGTCGTGCGGTGTCCGGACCCAGAAAAAGCAGCGGCTATGGTCGAACTGATTGAAAAACTTCGTGCTGAACAGAATTCGATCGGTGGTGTTGCTGAAATTGTGGCGACATCTGTGCCTGCGGGACTTGGAGAACCGGTGTTTGATAAATTGAAGGCTGACCTTGGCAAGGCGTTATTTAGCCTGCCAGCCGTTCTTGGGGTTGAGTATGGCGTAGGGTTCGGTTGTGCAACCTTACGCGGTACTGACAATAACGATGTTTTTGTGAAGTCATTCGATTCTCAGGAGATCACCACGCAGACTAACCGCCACGGTGGCATGCTTGGTGGTATTTCCAGCGGCATGCCAATCGTAATTCGCGCTGCGGTGAAGCCGACCAGTAGTTTGCCGCAGGAACAGGAAACCGTTACGTGTGATGGTAAACCTACGACCATTGCGACAAAGGGACGCCATGACCCCTGCTTGTTACCGCGTTTCATTCCGATGGCTGAAGCGATGGTTGCTCTTGTTCTTGCTGACCATTGGCTCAGATGGAAAGCAACTCGGGTTATTGAGTGAGTTTGTGTCGGAGCCACGATAAAATCGCCGTATCGGTTTGCCGCTGATTCAAAGAGATTAGAGAGGGACAACATGCTAAAGCTCACAGCTGGTGTAGGGGTGTTACTCGGGGCCTTTGCGTTAGGTTGGTTTGTTTCAGCGACAGGGGTCGGTCAGTCTGTACCTCTCGCATCGTTGAATGACCGAGAGCGCGAGTTCACGGAGCAAATGCGCAACGTTGTTCTCATTGGTAATTTCACCATTGAGGGACGAGAGCGTCGGGATGGGCTACCAGAGCGTTATGAAATTACTGACGTGTCTAAACTTGAGGGCGATCGCTGGCGTTTCAATGCTCGTGTCAAATATGGCAATGTTGATGTCACCCTCCCGGTTGTGGTGCCGATGGTCTGGGCTGGCGATACTCCGATGATATCGATTACAGATTTTGCGATTCCCGGTCTTGGCGAGGAGTTTGGTGCTCGAGTAGTCTTTTATGACAATCGTTATGCCGGAACCTGGGACCACGGTGAGTACGGTGGCATGATGTACGGCACCATTACGCCATTGGCTGGGCAATGATCTTGTCCGTGGTCTGGTCGATTTCCACGTATTTAAATTAAATGCGTCGGTGATGGCGTCACCGTATTGTCGCTCGGTTTTGTCGGCTAGTGGCGTTTCGGGTTCAGAGATTAGTGTGAGCGTTCGTAGCGCCAACCAGAGGTCACCATCCAGAGACGGTGCCGTGGCCCGTCTGCAGACAGTGCGCCACCTCCGTAGGCAATATCTGGATAGTAAAGCGCCACACGTCCATCCTCTGTCTCTCTGATTTCACCAATTAGTCGCTCATTTGGCCATGCTGCGACTCCTAGGAGTGCTTCGTCCACCGTGCGGAACGCATTGATTCTGGTTATGAGTGCAAAGGTTGGCGCGGCGAGCTTGAAGGTCCGCGCGCGATGCCGTGCAAGGGCGTCAGCCGGTCGCAGCCAAAGAAATTCATGGATTTCATTACCGTCAATGAGGATGTCTTCTGGCGGTGCTGGAGCGATGAAAAATGAGGTCGAGAAACGAATGGGGCTCGTTACGGGCGTCGTCCAGTGAATTGCGTAGACCAGAGAGTGGAGAGGTACAGAAACGCCCGATTCTTCCGCCGCTTCCCGAATAGCTGCTTTTTGTGCTGCCGCGAGTTCGTCGTGCGGGCGGTCAACGTCTTTGTCAATTGGATCGATACGCCCACCGGGAAAGACCCAATGGTCACCTTGAAAAGCGAGTGAGGGATTTCGACGAAGAAACAAGATCTCCAAACCGCGACTTCCAGAACGGATGAGCATTACGGATGCTGCATCTTTTGGTTGCACAGGGGTATGAGTCATTTAGTTAAGTCTAAAGCGTAATTTGTTTGAGTTTCTTTGTAGACTGATACGCTTTGTCTCTAGGGGAAATTCTCACGGTCGTTCTGACCGTTTTGTTCGGTGCGACACTGCAAGGCTCGGTTGGCTTTGGAATGGGATTGTTGGCGTCGCCGATTCTTATTCTTATTGACCCGAGGTTTGTACCAGGGCCGATTCTGCTCTCGACGACCGTCTTGACCGTATTACTCGTTTACCGTGAGCGGGCCGCAATTGATTTCCATGGGATTCAATGGGCCATGGTTGGTCGACTCGTCGGGACACTTATTGCTAGTGCTCTCTTGATAGTTGTTTCTGCTGATCAGCTGGTCTTACTGATCGGCGTGTTTATTTTGTCTGGCGTTGGGATGAGTCTCTCAGGGCTTCGATTCGACCCCATTCGACCGGTGCTTGTGGTGGCAGGAATGTTGTCGGGTTTGCTCGGCACTGTTGCATCGGTAGGTGGACCGCCGATGGCGTTAGTTTACCAGCATGCCGCGGGTGCTCGCATTCGCAGCACGATGTCTGGATTTTTTTTGTTGGGAACGATTTTATCGCTTGGAGCACTCTGGTATGTTGGACGTTTTGGTGCTTACGAAATTCAACTCGCTCTGGTTATGTTGCCCAGCGTGTTGGTAGGGTTTGCGCTGTCGAAATGGACTGCCGTCTACGTTGACCGGGGCTATGTCAGACCCGCCGTGCTCTCAGTGGCAGCTGGCGCCGGTCTTCTCGTTATTATTCGACAGTTCATTTAGGTCCAGTCGTTTCGGCTAAAGCAGGTGCCCGGTCCAGCGGCCAGCTAGAAGCACGCCTATCCACAGAAGTAGCGATGTCGCACCAGCTAGCTTGGCTGTGGTTGGGGGTACGTTCGCATCGTCCCAAGACGAGATCGTTCGCATCGTTCGAAACTGAAACCAAGCCATGTTGAAAGCTGCAAGAGGGAGCAACATGAATTTGATTTGAAACGCTGGATTCTCGACGTACCTAGTTGCCCCTACCATAAACAGTCCGAACCCCGTAATAAAAGCAACGACGAAACCGAGCCACGTCCACGGCACGAGTTCTCGCGTGACACGGCTAGCCGGGTATCGGAGCGCTGCGAGGCCGAGTAAACGAAGGTCGACCATCAGAATCGTCCCGACGACGAGACCGATCGCGAGGACATGAATGGATTCAAGTAGCGGAAACCACCAGGTAAAGCCGATATGTTCTGAAATCGGCAATGCTTGCAGCCATGCCCAAAATTCCGTGAATGGGACTGAGGATTCTTCGTTCATTTAGTTACTACTCATAGAAGAAAGGAAGGTATTCCCAATACGCGATCCACCGACCCGCGATGATTACGCCAACCCAGAGTACCAAGGAGATAGTCGCAATAAACTGTCCGTATCGGAGTCGAATAGATGATGATTCCCAGTACTTCGATTCTGACTTGTTGAGTCGATAAACGAGAAAAGCCAAGGCGACGGCCGGTATCAAGAATGCAAGTTTGTAGGGGAATACCGGATTGTAGAAGTAGCGGAGAGGCCTTGCGATCACGAAGACGAGTCCACTGAGCGCATTGACCAAAAGTGCCCACCACATCCACGGCATCAACCGGTTAAGCATTTCAGTGATGTTTTGGCTTGGTACCGCAATACCGAGAAACCGAAGGTTGATCATTCCGATCGAACCAACGACGATGCATATTCCGACGATGTGAAATGTTTGAATGATTGGAGGGAGCCCGGGGACAGTGCGGAGCAGGTACTCCATTAATTCTTGCGCCTGACTTTCCGCGAGGGCGTAGGCGATAGCGTCTTTCATGGCTTGCGCGTAAAGCCTATTCTTTTCTTTCTGTCATTGCTTCGAATGGTGCAGTGTGAAGTCCTGTCAAACTGGTCTGCGGTCGTTAGGTGGTTTCTCCACTCCAATCGAACGGCGCAAAATGCCCATTGGTTTGTTGGGAATTAGCGTTCCATTCGATTCCAAAAGCTTTGATGAAATTTTTTGTAGCGGTTGCAAGGTTTAGTCTTTTGTTCGCCGGATGGAGCGTATTATCGATAGCGATGCATTCACCTTCCACAACCGCGCTGTCAATACCAACTACCTCTTGGTCTAGGATGCCTTCGATTTTGGCACTTACAGTCTTGCCGTCCTTATGAAATTCAATAGGCTGGCGTTCAATGCCTTTGAAATCACCAATGAGCGGGTCCAGCATTGCTAACGGTCCTCCGCCGGCAGCACTGACGATGGCGCCGATCGCTTCAGTCTGCTCATTCGTTGCACTTGAGTCGACAATGACGCCGGCGATGAGGTCGCCGTCAGCCATAATGGCCTTTGATTCTATAAACAAGGCAAAACGTACGCCGTTCATCGACGTTGCACCGAAATCACCTGATTGAACATCGAAAGCCATGGCAACTTTGCAGAAATCTCGAGTGGCAGGTGCGGCCATATTACTCGTAATACAGGGGCACAATAAATCACAACTGCAGGCCTCCATATATTCACCTTTGATGGACCATGTCGTTGCCGTGCCAACCTCCCATTTAGCTTTAGGGTAAGACGACGTCAATCGTGACACATTAGTTCGAAGGATTGCTATCGGCCAGGAATCATAATGTGTGCGGCAGAAGTTCCAGCCTCCATGATCCACGAACCGCTTTGACTATAACTTCCGCCACTGGGTAGTCCAATGGTGTCACTTGTAGAAAACGGTACGGCAATTGTGATGTGCGCGCTATTAGTGCTTGCAGATGCTTGGTCGGAACCGTTTAAGGTGTACCAGACACTACCAAAGTCAGGGGGTTCTCGGTTTCCGTCGTTTTCCTGTGATTCGAACATGGCACTGGCTGCCTCGGCATTAGCGGAGGACATCCTGACTTTGTGGTTCTGTCCTGCACGTCGTAGGTTCCCGACGCTGGTACATTGGGTGCTGAAGTCTCGGCCAGGTTCATTAGAGCGGTCGTAGCAGACCAGCCCATTCGAGCTTTCTCTTAACACTTCATGAGTGCCGTCATCCGCCAGTCGAACGACGCCGGCATCTGCCATTAGCGCTGGAGGGGCAGCCATCACGGCACGCGCTATCTCTTCTTCCACTGACTGGGCCTGGAAAGATGCTGAGAATGCAAGTATGAGAAACGGGACAACGGTGATTTGCTTCACTGGATGGCCTCCGAGATTTTTCGCGAGTTTATCGACTGACTTAGCGGCACAATTCTACTCAGTAATTGTGAAGCCGACGAGCAGATCTTTGAATAAGCACGTTGGTTACCGAGATCATTCATTGGTAACAGATCTTGCTATTGTTCGTGTTGTATGCATTTTGTGTGTGTCTACTTTTGTCAAAAAACGCGACGGATAGCGAAAGGGGGAAACGAGATTTCGTAAACCTCGTCGTTGAACCGTTCTGAACGTCGCGGTAGGCTAGGCTGTTGCGGTTAGATATTGTTTGTTTTTGTTCGTGTACTTGACGAACTCGGAGGATGCGGGATGAACGGCAGACTGAAGATCATCGGACTGGTAATCTTGGTCGGTGTGGCCAGCTGGGTGTACACCGCTCCTTACTCTGGCAACCAGGGACTTCAGCGGACGCCCGGTGTGATAATTGGTGGGACGGATACGCCATCCCCGAACGATTTTAGTACCGTGAATGACTTGGGAGCCAATTTGCTGATGAAGCAGGGTGGGTTCCCGCCGTTCGTGATTTATCTTTCTTATGTGGGGACTTCCGACGGTGTGATTACCGCCACCCGCCCAGACGGAGGATATTGGGCGCAGCGTGTAAGAGACGGTCATACGGACGGGTGGCTACGTATCGGTGATGCGACGTATGCGATGCGGGCCACAGAGATTCTTGGTGACGAGCGCTTGCCGATGCTTGAGCTGTACTCGGGCAAGACCGGCCTTCCTATGGATACGGCGGTGGGGGGGGCTGATCCTTTGCGTGACTGGGAGGTTTTTCTCTGGACGCCGCGGTAGCTTTACCGACTAATTTCCAGAGTCACGCACGTCGTTTTTGACGAGGTTGTCATCCTTATGAATTACGCGGTCCTCGGCTCGTTTGGTTTTGGCTAGGCGTTCTGCTTCTTTCAGTTTGTTTAGTTGCACTTGTAATGGATTGCAAGCCATGTGTCTGGCGTCAGCGTAGTGGATAGAGTGAATATGGGTAAGGGAACGATTAATAGTCTCTAAGGGAAGCAAGCTGAGAGTCAATAACTCAACAGACTACTACCGTGCTACATCTCGACAGCTGGTCAAGGCGAGCGAGTAGATGAGAGAAGGATTAGTTTGCGCCTCTTCATATCGTGTCACTTCCCAGCGCATGCACGACTCCCACGGGCTGAAGTAATTCGACAATCTTGCATGGGCGATGGCGGCAATGATGATCGCGCCACCGAATATGAGCGCGGCCTTCACCTGGTTTGACATACAGCGCCAGCGTAATTCGTCTTATTACTGAGCACAAAACTCACCACTGGACCATTTTGCTCAGGAAACTTACAGTGTCGTCCAACCCTTCTAGATGAATCCAGTCCAAATGGTGGTCAAATTATTTTGTCCCACAAAACTGTTTCTGCTGCCATAACCAACTGAACATCCACTCGTAGCCGTCGAGCATGTTGATGGTCGGTGGTGGATAGTGACCTACCCTGTCACACCCACAGGCTACGCTGTCTTTTATCTAAAACTGGCAAGGCGGTCCCTATCGAAACAATTACGAAAAACAACACGAAATACGTCTCTTTTTTACTCGACGAAACCGGATCGATGCAGGAGATTAAGCGGAACACAATGGGAGGCTTCAATGGGGACCGGGGGTTAGAGTTAGGAGGACGCTCGCTTAGCCATCACTATTATGTGGTCATTCTCACATGTAATGCGCTCCATGTCGGAGAACTCCTGACGCACACGATATTCGAAAGTGTCAATCGCCTCGCGGAGGAGGTCGCTTGGATACAGCCGGAAGGTCGAATAGTGAAAGTGGACGACTTGCTCGATGAGTCGAGACAACGACGTGGTGATCTTCCATGGGATCATCTGCACGCGAATGGAGTCAAGGACCCCATCGGCCTGGAGTGCCAATTGTAGGTCGGAGCGATGATATAGCTTGGTTTCCCGTGTGGCGAACTCAGGAAAATAGCGGCCCCAGATCGTGCGCCGGTTCTGCTCTGGGGTCCGCGTGTAGAGCACGAGCTGGCCGGATGGGATCAGTACCCGAGATGCCTCACTAACAAACCTGGCGAGGTCGAAGTGGTGCACCGCATTGAAGGAGGTGATCGCGTCACAGCTGGCTGTCAGAAACGGAAGCTTCTCACTGGCACTGACGAGATACTGTGAACCGAGACCCACGTGACGGTTCCTGACGTGGGCCTGCGTCAGCATGGCCGGCGACAGATCCACACCGATGGGCAACACCCGGTTGGCGAGTGAGGCGGACAAGGACTCGCTTACCGCGTCCAAGTACCGACCCTCGCCCGTGCCGACATCCAGAAGCCGCACCACGGGGCACCTCTGGTTGATGGCGCCCGCGAGCAGTTCGCTGATGATATGCACGGCACGGAGATCCAGCTCACGAAAAGTCTCGTACTGTGAGGATACCTCGGTGAAGTGTTCGCTCGATTGCCACGTACGAGCATGCTTCTTCCCCTCGTCCGTGCCCAGGGGGATCTCAATATTTGCCCTTGGATTTATTGACAAAATTTTCGGGTCTTCTCCAATGCCAGACCCAATCGTGGGTCGAGTATGTTCTCTAAGGCCGGACCTAATAGTGGGTCGGCTATGACCGATCAAGATACTAGAGGGAAGCCTATTATGATACTCTCGCAGCCAATTGTCAACCTGTCAGGTGTCCGATGCTGCAGCGTCGGACGACGCGAGGAAAGAGTGAGACCGGTTAATCGACGCTACTGGTGCCGGGGTGTAGCGTGCACACGATGTCCGCGGGTCGGCGCCGTCGCTTGGAAGCACTGGATGGCTGGCGGTTCAACGGGATTCGAGTGATTCGCGGATGCGCTGGAGCTTGATCTCTAAGCTCCGACGAGCGTTGAAGGAGTCATGCCGGTCAGTCTACGCCTTCCGCAACGGGTTGTGCAGGTTGTACTCGTTCTCGTGAACGTGACGGGGGAATACACCAAGTAGAGGACGAGGACGCACCCTCCCAATCGCAGGCTGCTTACGAAGAAGGGCTAGACTTCGTGTATCGCAATGTCCAACTCTCCCATAATGAGTGCACCAATCACCGGAGCAGATGAGTAACCAGACCTCGAAGGAAACGCTGGAAACGGTCCGCCAATATCACCAGGCTACCAAGCATCACGTCCATCGCTTCGCGCCCGGACCGGGTCACCTGGACTGGGACACTCAGCCGGACCCGTTTCGCCGCTACGATGGTGCGCCCCTGATCGGGCTGGACAAGGTCCCACCGACCGGGGAGCCACGTTACGATGAGGCGTTTGTCGAGGGGCGACATTTACCGGTTCTGCTGAACCGGCGGAGTATCTCACAACTCTTCTTCGACAGCCTGGCGATCTCGGCTTGGAAGAGTACGAGTGGCTCTCGATGGGCGCTCCGGGTCAACCCGTCGAGCGGCAACCTACACCCAACAGAGGGCTACCTGCTCTGTGGTCCGGTGGACGGTCTCTGTGCGGTTCCGGTTGTCTGCCACTATGCGCCCAAAGAACATGCGCTCGAGGTTAGGGCGAAGGTTGGCCTGGGGTTATGGGAGACGCTATGCCAGCAATGTCCGCCCGAAACAATCTTCGTCGGGTTTACCTCCGTCCACTGGCGAGAAGCGTGGAAATACGGCCAACGCGCCTATCGCTATTGTCAGCATGACCTCGGGCACGCAGTCGCCGCGCTCGCTATCGCTGCCGCTGGATTGGGGTGGCAAACGAGATTGATGGATGACCTGGGAACGGCTGAACTGGCGCGCCTCCTCGGCACCGAACGGAAGAATGCCGCCGAACCGGAGGAGCCGGATGTGCTGATCGCCGTAGGCCCTGGCGTGAGGGGGATCACCGTGCGCACCCTGCCCGAGGAGTCGGTGCAGCACTTCGCGAAACTGGAATGGCTTGGCACGCCCAACGTCCTCAGCCCGAATCATCTGGACTGGGGTATGGACGCGCCGGCGACCGCAGCCCGTAAACCCCGCGGGCCAAGTCCGAGCACACGCACGCAAGAGCCGGGACCACCTGGCTCATTGCCGACTCGCCCCGTCCCGCTCCGGTCCGTCATCCGTCAGCGGCGGAGCGCGGTAGCGATGGATGGGAAGACCAAAATAGACCGAGACCTGTTCTATCGCATGCTCCACAGAACGGTCGTTAGCCAGGACCAGGTTCCCTTTAGCACGCTGCCTTGGACCCCGTACATCCACTTGGCGATCTTCGTGCACCGCGTAGACGGCCTAGCCCCTGGGTTATACATGTTAGTACGCGACAAAACACAGCGGTCTGGGCTGGAGGCGGCCTGTACTCGCGCCGCGTCGTGGGTACGCGCTCCTGGCTGCCCTGAAGAAGTCGACCTGTGGTGTCTCAGTCAATCAGATACAAGGCGCACCGCGCAAGCGGTCTCCTGCACCCAAGACATTGCAAGTGACGGGTGTTTCAGTCTTGGGATGGTGGCGGAGTTTGAGCGTCCGCTGAATCACTACGGCGCCTGGTTTTACCCTCGTCTGTTCTGGGAGGCAGGCGCGATCGGTCAGGTGCTCTATCTGGAAGCCGAAGCCGCCGGGATCAGGAGCACCGGAATCGGTTGTTATTTCGACGATGCGATGCATGAAATCCTTGGTCTTGAAGACACCACCTATCAGGACCTGTACCATTTCACAGTCGGCGGTGCGGTCGAAGACACTCGGCTCACCACGCTCCCGGCCTATGCGGATTCACTATAATTCGCTCGCCAGGGCACTCGCCATCGGCTAGTTTCGACCACAACCCTACGGGTGTAGATCCAGGTCCTACCGCTGGCTGGCAAAGGGTTCAATGCGATTAGCGCGGGTGCGCGGCGTCCCATTCGCCCGACCGCAAACATCTATACCGGCTGGACAGGTGTCAAAGCCACTCGCGTGGCACAGCATACGGACGAGATCCTCAAAGATGGTGACCAAACGGTGGTCAAGGTTTAGTCGAAGCGCCCGCTAATTACGTATAGATCCGCTATGTCGAATGAATTACGTCCCCGGTTGGGCCGACAGCGTCACTCCGGGTTCCATGCGGGTGTCTTTTACCGACAGCCAGACCATGCATACAGCAATGATCAGGAAGATGACTTTCATGAAGCGATCCGTCGTATGAACAACTGTTGTTTCACGGGTAATGATGGCAGCTCCTTTGCGGTTGATATTCCGCGATAGCGTATCGCGGGTTATTTCTTCTTACGAAACTGTTTTTGCTCCCGTTTATCTGTCGGGCCGGTGCAGGTTACACTGTGCGACAGTTGTGGGCTGACGATGCGTTAGAGCGGAATCCACTTATGAAAAACATCTCGTTTGCGATACTGATCGTCTTTGCATCTACGATTTGCACAATGGGTCAGGACTGGTCGCAATGGCGGGGAGTAGAACGTCAGGGAATCTGGCATGAGGACGGCATCATCGACCAGTTTCCAGATGATGGACTGAAGGTGAAGTGGCGAGTCCCGATTGGTTCGGGTTATGCGGGGCCGGCCGTCGCGAATGGCCGTGTATTCGTGCTGGACTGGACAGAGGATGCCAGTTCACGAACGCTTGATGGAACGGAGCGTCTGTTGGTGTTGGACGAAGAGACCGGCGATGAATTGTGGGCGGCTGAGTGGCAGACGTCCTATCGCGCGTTGATGGGGTCGTATGCAATCGGACCAAGAGCAACGCCAACGGTCGACGGAGACAGCGTGTTCGTAGTGGGCGCAACCGGGCGACTCTTAAGCTTTGATGTCACTGATGGCTCGAGGAATTGGGTGGTCGACTACGTTGAAGACTACGACATGTCGGTTCCGCCGTGGGGGATGGCAAGCGCTCCTCTCGTTGATGACTCGCGTCTGATCGCGATCGTCGGCGGTCATCCGGATGCTCTCGTCGTGGCGTTTGATAAACGGACCGGCCAGGAGGTCTGGCGAGCACTCGATGTCGTCTCGGAGTCTGGATACGGCCAGCCAGTGATTTATGAGGCTGGTGGAGTCCGCCAACTGATTATTTGGCATCCGACCGGCTTGACCTCGTTGTCTCCCGAGACGGGCGAGGTGTATTGGGAGCAACCCTTTGAAACGGGTGACGGAATGACTGTCGCGACACCCGTCAAGAGTGGCTCGTATCTTCTTGTCAGCCAGCTCTATAACGGGTCGTTGATGATGCGGCTAAACGCAGATAGTCCCAGGGCTGAACTGCTGTGGCAGGGGTCGAGCAACAGTCCCGACGCCGATGCGACCGACGGACTTCATTCGATGACAACAACACCAATTGTCATTGACGATTACGTGTACGGTGTCGGTTCTTATGGAGAATTGCGTGGATTGGATGCGCGCACCGGTGAACGACTATGGATGAGTGATCAGTTGACGATGCAGGAGATGTGCGCGACTGCATTCTTTGTTCGGAATGGAGACCGCTATTTCGTCAATAGCGACGACGGTCAATTGGTGATCGCGAGATTCACGCCCCAGGGTTACGTTGAGCTGGATCGTACCGACCTGATTGCTCCGACGGCTCAACCAGCACGGGGACACTGTGCCGACCGATTATTTAATTGGGTACATCCGGCCTACGCAAACGGCCATATCGTTCAGCGGAACGATCATGAGATCTTGCGAGCCTCACTAACAGCATCGGACTACTAAACAACGGTTTGCGCGGTTCGTCGTTTGAGCGCCCAGTCGGACGAATAACGTCAGCGCAGCGGGTGCGGTCACGTCATCCCGCAACACAGTTTCTGCCGTGTAAGCCAATAGGGGCAAACTCGTGCTAAGGACAGAATTTCAAGAGGTCCATCTCTATATCTGGGGCATGAGTTTTAATCCATTCAAAAATAGGGGGTGGGTCATCTGGCTCTTGGGGAATATGTTTAGCCAGGGCCACCCCGAAGATGCGACCACCATATCCAGTCTCTCGAATCGCTCTTGCGGCGTCATTCATTGTGGCCCCCAGCGTCACAATATCATCGACCAAGAAAACCACATCAATACCACCCCCATTCAAAAGTTTGCCGTTATCTAACAACGAGTGGGTGTTACGAACAGCTTTAAGCCGGGCGTCTTTTCCTTTGGTTTCGTGTAGCGGTTCATACGGTTGTTTGCAAAGCAGGTTTGTCGTGTGGAGCCATACGTTGTGCTCATCCTTGTGCTGAAAAGCCTTAGCTAATTGCGTCACAGGATCGTCCAAGCCAGCTTGTATTTGTCGTGAGCCGATCATGGGTAACACAAGAAAGGTCTGACCCTTGGTCTCTTCACTATCAGCAAATTCGCTTTTTACTACTGCCGACATCAATAGAGAGGCACCCGTCAT
>Ga0310124_10001615_pt1 | contig 15650 bp, 11 predicted proteins | sample CB11b_AW_Bot5_MG_FD_203507 | JGI IMG/M metagenome (GOLD analysis project Ga0310124, IMG submission 203507) | Marine microbial communities from Western Arctic Ocean, Canada - CB11b_AW_Bot5 | ecosystem: Environmental > Aquatic > Marine > Oceanic | place: Canada: Western Arctic Ocean | collected...
TTTCCAGTCACACGACTGCTAGACGAAGCCTGTTCTGAATCAGTAAGGGTGTATTCTTGATTATCAATGGTATAAGGTACTATGGCACTTGCCAATACCATTACTAAAATCATCAAAATTGGTGTGGAAAACAATGGTTTTACTTCTGTCATACCGCTATTAGTACTTCTAAGTGTATTATAAGTTGCGAGGGATAACCTTGCCATTTAGATTAGAATCACAAAAAAAATGGCCCGCTTGGAAGGGAAAAAACCCCCCCAAGACGGACCGTGTTCGCATGTGCTGGAAAGAATACCAATTGACGTTGAAGGGACTTCAGCGCTCTTCTTGGATCTGGCCACGAAGAGTCTTGCAACTCTTTGCAGTTGCTGATAGCGCACCGCGTAGGCGGCGTGAGGCGGCATCGGTGCCGCGCTCGTGCTTTTCAGCGTCTTTCATTGCACCCATCAGGGTGTCGATCATTGCTTGCAGGTTATCTGTTACAGATGCCATACTTCCACCGGTAAAACGACCGTTTTATATTGTTTCGGCTGATTTTGGGGGTTGCTAATATACTAATCAGCCAAGTATTGAAACGCGGGATACTTGCAAATAAGCATAAATTGATGATTTTTGGTCAGAAAAATCGGTTTATTGTCCACCATAATGAGCAATTAACGCTTCTAAATCATGATGGTCAACAGTTGATAATGAGCGCAAACCTCCGGTAATCGCTTGCAAGCCTGGCGCTTTGACACTCCAATTTTTGCGAAAGCCTGACTTTCGGGATTTTATGCATCCACTTTTTTCCAATGCAATCAGGTGGTGACTGATTAATTGTTGACTACATTCTAGTTCTTCTGCCAGTTTGCCTTGAGTTAGGGAACCCGAATTTTTACTAGGAGTTGAGCTTATTGCTAACCGATCAATAATTCGGAATTGCATCGTTTCAGGTGTGAATACTTGAGGGGGGTTGGGTAACTGTTCAGCGGGTGTGTGAGGAGGAATGCTATTTGTGAAGTACCTCAAAAACTGTCCCTCTCTCCTTCCCCAAAGAGTGGCTTGTCCTTCCAAAGTTTTTAGATGGATTGTCGCTTGATGGTTACCTAGTTGAAGCGCACGGATAATCGCAGACAGGTGCGCACCTTGGTTTTGTTCAAGAAATGTGATAATTCTTGCACGGGTGGCATCGCCATCAGGCCGTGGACCGTTTGCCATCAACAAGGGTAAAAGTGCTCAGCAATTGAAACATCCGCTAAGATGTTACAGCGTGCATTACCCATTAGGGTTGGCCTTAGCAAGGGCAAAGCCCTGCAAAGTTGCTAAGGTGATTAGCGGGTGCGGACGAATGAATTGTCTGCCTGCATTGTCCAGTCTGTATCATCTGGTGAAAGATAGACAGTCTGTCCTGCATCGTTGGTCACATAGTTTCCACCAGGTGTTAGTTTGGTGTAGTCTAGTGCTGTTGCGAGTGCTGCAGTAGGTGTAGGAGGCATGCCGCTAGGAGTTGCGCCGAAGCCCATTCCTAGTTCCTCTTCCTTACCACCGCGAAGGAGCATAACTCCAAGCGTGAGGGCGATTAGAAGAGCGACGATAAATGCACCAATGATTCCGTACACTACCATGCCTGCATTACCTGATGTGTCGAGTGTGTCGCCATCTGTTGTGCTTTCATCAGGTGAATCATCAACGACTTCTGGTCGTTCTTGAGTAATGTCATAGAGCATTGGGGTTCTTGTCTTCCTTTCAAATCCGTCAGCATCTGTTGCTGTGATTACAACCTTAATCTGGTCATGGAACAAAACGCCTCCTTCTTTTGTTACTGTGAAATTGTATGCTTCGGTCAGTGTACTTGGGGCTTCAAATCCGAAGTCGGAACAAATTCCCGATTCAATATTGCATATTGTCCATTCAACTTCAATATCTGTCAATCCCAAATTACTCTGGTGAGTGATTGAGTAGGTTGGCCATTCACCAACATAGAGGTTGTCTGCTTGAATCATCAAATCACCAGTTTCTGGATTACTTGACCAGACCAATGGTAGATTATCAATCACTTCAAGAGTTACATCGTATACTGTTGTAGCATCGTGAGAATCTCGTACTACTATGGAAATAGTGTGAGTGCCTTCCGAATCAAACCATGCTTTGATTTCTCCAGATAAAGCGTTGTATCGAGAACCTGTCTTCCATGTGTCGGAAGAAACTATCACATTGATTGGGTCTACTGGGTCATCAACGTCAAACATGTTGTCTGCTACATTAAAGATGAATTCTTCATCTACCTTTATTCTCAAGTTTTCAAAGGATGAAACATCAAGTGTTGGTGCATCGTTAATATTAGCAATAATCACTGTCAATTCTGCCTCAGCGAATTGGCCATCAGAATCTAATGCTTTTACAGTTATCAAACCGGTCCCAAATACTGTGTCATCCACCGCATCAATGTTCAGAGTATGACCATTTAACTGAGCGGTTAACAATGAGTTGTTCGAGATGTATTCAACACTCAACACAAGTCCCATTGGGCTTGCTGATTCGCCACTGCTATCGGTGTCTGATAGGTATGGTGTCAGGATGATGGAGGTTCCAGATCCCTCGTTGAAGGACTGGGTTGGTAATGAGGACCAACGTGGTGCTCCGTTTTCAATAACCATGATGTTGAGTGTACCGCTGTTGCCATCTTCACCATCGTTTATTGTGAGTTGTAATGGTTGGGTTAGTACCTCTCCTTGTGGGTTCTTGTTAACTGAATCAAATCTAACTTCAATCTCTCCGCTAACTGGGTCCCACTCTCGGAAGGCAGGGTTAGTGCTTGAAATGACTAATTGGTCAAGAGGTGTTTCAGCATCGCAAATTAATCCTGTTACATCAATTTGTTCAATTGTTTCAACCTTAACTGTTGGCTGACCTGGATAGGTTGGGCAGTTTAGTGGAACTTCGCCTAGGTTTTCAGAAGTTACAACCATCGGCAATCCATTCTGTAGTGTGAATGCGTTGCTGTTAACTGTTGACCATTCTCCAATTTGTCCGCGTGCATCAATCATCTTGGCGCGCACGTCATATCCTCCACTGCTTGCAGAGTTTGGTGGTGAAACGGTAAACAAGAATCGCTCGTTACCGCCACCAGCACCCATCAGAGTACCGCCAGTAACCCACGCATCTGTCCATTGGTTTACACCATTTACACTGGTTTCAAATTCAGCGGACATAGTGCTCATGTCGTCAACATTATCGTTTGACATTCCTGTGACTTCAAAGTCAAGAGTTTGACCGCGAGGAATTGATGTTTGACCAGTTGAAATTGGCTTGCTGGTCGTTGGGATTAGATCGTGAGCAACTCCAACATCTCTCATGTTATTGGAACCAACGTTCTTTTCTCCAGTAGTACCGGTCAACTTGACACGGAAAACCGTGCTAGGGTCACTTGAGTCCATTGGAGTGTTGATTGTATCGAATTGAGCAGAAACTGACTGTGTTAATCCGATTGTTAGGCTATTTAGCGAAACTGCTTGGCCGATTGCGACTTCAGAGCCTGAACTTGTTACCTGATAGAACTGGATTTGGCCGCCTGCCGAATAGTCTTCCTGACCGGTGTTGCCAATAGTTGCATCTAATTTGAGCATATCACCAGTTTGGAATCCCCCGGAAGTTGCATCAAGGTTTGTAACAGTCATATCAGTTACAGAGAGATCCATTGGATTCATGTCACTATCTGTTGCAGAGTAGACATCGTATCGTGTTGCGCCAGATGACCAACCACTTTGAAGAGCGGCTACAGTCAACATGTTAGATGTATCACCATTGTAAACAGTTGATTTTGGAACTGTCCATGAGACTGAAGCAGGTGTTGACGAAAGAGTCAATTGAGCAAAGCCATTGTTTGCTGTATTAGTCAACCACTTCTTGAAGCAATTATGTGGCTTTGAGCCGTCAGCATATGGATATGAGTGGCAGGTATACTCTGTTACTGCTGCGAAAACCGAAACAGTCTTTGTTCCAGTACCGAGGTAAGTTGCTTCAACTGTGATATCAACATCGTTCCCGTTTGGAGTTTGTGTCACAGACATAGCGTAATCATTTACAGTAGAATGCATATTGTTGCTCATGCCGCCAGAACCACTGAAGAGATTGTCGTAGGTATTAGTGCCACCTGCACCAGATTTATAGCAAGTTGTCGAACCATGGGCGCACTGTCCGAAATACGCTCTTGGCGCACTGTTAGAGCCACTAGAATCTAGATGAGAAATCCGGTTAATTGGGGAACTTTCCCCTGCTTGAGAAGTTCGAAGAACTTGGTATTGGGCTGAAATGTAGGAAATATATACAAATTCATCTGTGTTACTACCTTTCAACTGAGTCAATGAAGGAGATGCACTTCCGTAACATGGAGGACAATTCTGCCCTCCAATATACTCAGCAAATACTACGTGTCCCGGTGAAGGGGCTTTCAGTACAACATCTTTGGTCTCCAAAGCCGATGAATTTTCATCGGTTTCAGTTTCTTCCACTGCATCCATGAGAGCACCCCAGCTCATCATTATCATCAGTGCGGTCAAAATCAAGGGGGTCAAACTACGTGGTCCCATATCTTTGGCTGAAGTATAGACATATATTAAGCAAAGTGGGGGGGGATATTGGTAGACTTTCTTGTTTCAATTGTAAATTTAGCGAAATTTACAACATTTGCTTGTTAGTAAAGAGGGCTTTACTTGGCTTTGAGCCGCCTTAGTTAACAACACTCACATCATTCGTGAAACAATGCGTTCGGTCTGCTCATTGTTGAGACTGAGTTCACGGTGGGCTAGTGGCCCACCCTCATCAAGCACCGGTTCCTGTTCCTCTAGTGTCAATCGTGTGTTGGTCTTGAAGAATACACCTGTGTGAATAACATCACCCCAAACCATTGCCTTCTCCATGCCTTGCTTCCAATCACTCGAGTCATGCTCAATGTCTTCGAGCGGCTGAACTCGCGGTCTGAAAAATTGATAGGTGTTGACTTTGTTAAATGTCACACAAGGACTGAACACGTCAAGTATGGCAAAGCCCTTGTGTTCAATACCCTCTTTGATCAATCTAACCAACTGTTTGATGTTACCAGTGTAACCTCTTGCTACCCATGTCGCGCCAAAGGTGATTGCATTTGCAATCGGGTTAATTGGTAATTCTACACTCCCATGAGGGGTGCTCTTGGTCTTCATACCAACCTCACTGGTTGGAGAAATTTGACCGGTGGTAAGACCGTAAATCTGGTTGTTCATCACTAGATACAGAATATCGAGGTTACGTCTACTAGTATGGGTAAAGTGGTTACCGCCGATGCCGTAGCCATCCCCATCACCTCCCGTAGCAATAACCGTCATCTCGTGATTAGCAAGTTTAGCCCCAGAAGCGTGGGGTAAAGACCGACCATGTAAGGTGTGCATACCGTAGGACTTGAAGAAGCCCGGCAGGTTTGACGAGCACCCAATACCACTGACTGTTAGAATCTGATGCGGTTGTAGGCCTAGTTCTGAAACCGCTCGTTGTAGCCCACTGAGTACGCCGAAGTCGCCACATCCAGGACACCAATCAGGGTCTACCTTACCCTTGAAGTCCTTCGCTGTCAAAGTTAGTTGTGTATTTGTCTCACTCATCAATTCACCACCTTAAACGATAATCTCCTCATATGGAACAGAAATCGTCTCGTCTCCTTCGAGTTGCCTCTGAACCGCCGCCACAATGTGATGTGGCTTGAATGGCTCGCCGTCATACTTACGGATGTGGCCATCAACTGTAAATCCGGTCTCACCCCGCATATAGCGGTGGAACAAACCGGAGTAATTGTTCTCAATGAGAATGGTACGCTTGCATGAAGACAATAATTCAACCGCCTCATCTGCATGGAATGGAACTATCCACTTGAAGTGCAGGTGATTGGCAACGACGCCAATAGCGGCAAGTTGTTCAATGGCTTCCTGAATAACACCAGCGGTTGAGCCCCAACCTACCAAAGTAACCTCGGCGTTGGAATCTCCAACAATTACCGGAGGAGGTAGATCTTTCAGCAGACCGGGCATCTTGCGCTGTCGCTTCTCCATCATTGCCCGACGCTTGTGCGGGTGAGTGAATTCGTCACTGATTAGTACGCCATCTGGCATATGCTCATCACTAGCGACAATGTGCTCGTATCCAGGGATACCAGGAAGAGCGCGCGGGGAAATACCACTTTCTGTGAATTTGTAGCGCTCGTAATTATCGGCGTCGTCTCCGGCTTCGGTGATGAGTTCACCACGGTCGATGACCGGGTGCATATCAAGCAAATCTGGATTGATAGTTGAAGTCTCATCGGATATCAGCAAGTCGGAGATGATTATCGCTGGCAACTGGTACTTGTCTGCTAAGTTGAACACTTCGGGAATGGTCTGGAAAGCATCTAGGGGACTGCTAGGGGCGAGGATTAATTTCGGGAAGTCACCCTGACTTGCACCGAGTACCTGCCACAAGTCACCTTGCTCTGTTTTTGTGGGAACCCCTGTTGAGGGTCCAGCACGCTGCACATTGACGATGACAATTGGTACCTCCATCATACCGGCTTCACCAACGCCTTCGGTCATCAGCGCAAATCCACCACCGGAGGTGGCACACATTGAACGGCAGCCCGCGTGGGCCGCACCAACAGTCATGCAGATGACGCTAATTTCGTCCTCAACCTGCCGCACCATGATACCGAGTTCGCGAGCATTGGCCGCCATCCAGTGTAGGATGCCGGTTGAAGGACTCATTGGATAAGCGCAGTAGAACTTGACGCCGGCGCTAGCAGCCGCCATAGCGAATGCCTGATTTCCTGCCCAAACCGCGAGCGGTTCACTGGGCGCTGGTGCCTGCTGTGAGGCAGGTTGGAAATTATCTGCCGAGTAATCATATGCTGCCTGTCCGACTTCTACATTCGCAGCCACGAGTTCCTCACTCTTGCCTGAAAACTGGAAATTGAGAACGTCTGCAAGTGCGGCGAACTCTATTCCGATTAGTTGGCAAGCGACTGCGATGGCCACCGTATTCTGCATCAGTTTATTTGCACCTTTACCAGCCAACTCACCCACAGCCATCGGGCAGAGTTGAACTCCTTCTGCCGATTCCCCAGGTTCGATAGTGTCGCTGTTATAGATGACTGAAGTTCCAGGACCAAGGTGCTCGAGGTGTCGGTCCATTGTGTCTTGATTGAGGCAGATTATCAGATTTATGACATCACCGTGAGTGCGAACTTCACGGTCACTGCACCGGACGGTGAGGAAAGAATGCCCACCACGGATGATAGATTGGTAGGCGTTGTAGGCGTACATGTGAATTCCCCGACGAGCAAAAAGGCGAGCGAGGATATTCCCAGGAGTTGCGATGCCTTGTCCGGCCGCCCCTCCGATACTGATGACATAATCAAATCCGCTCATTTCTTTTCACCAACCAGACGCTCACTTGCATCATTCCGGCCCCTGTGCTATGGAGTCCATTTGGAAGCCCGATGGTCAAGCCATTATATCGGTTCCGATTTGAAGACCCGGGACGACCTATATGACAAATTGATTTCGCTGACTCAAGGTTCGCCATCTAATGTAGGGTGTAGCGGGGGAGACCAATGCCCATCAGAGGTGGAGTGGTCAAGCAAATGCCAATACAATGAATCTACCATGTGACTTGGAGTTAAGAGGTCATTTTCATTCACACACTTAGCATCTTTAGTAAGTTTGAACCATTGCTGTTTAGCTAAACTTTTCAAAAATGGGATTCGCAGGGCAGGGCCTGTCACAGGTATGCCAAAGCGAGAGTACCAATACCGTTCAACTATGCCTTTGTTCCAAGCCATGTCCCTGACATTTTCAAAGCCAGATTTCACACCGACTTTTCTGTCACTAATTCTAGTCACACTTCCTGACGAATCAAGTGTAATTCCATGTTGGCTTAGTACCTCAATCATCCAAGGAGCAATGTAACCCGCAGGAGCGCGGAACCATGGGCGGAATTTTTCACCCGAAAATGCTGAAAGTTTTTCAATTGAAAGTGAAAGTTCATTGGCAAATCCTGCTTTGTCTTCTGGCCATGCTGACCAGCATCTATGCTTATTGCCATGACAGCCAATGGTAACAGTATCATCCTTCGATAAAAGTTGTTTCAAATTAGTAGCAAATTGGACATCCTCTAACTGCTCAGCGATGACAAAAAGAGTTACTGGTAATCCTTTTCCTCTCCCCTCTCTCCATCGAATGAACCCATCCCAAGATTTGCCCAGCCTATCACTCATTTTGTACGCTTGAGGAGAATTACGTTTCGAGCGTTTTGGATGCCCATAGACCTTTGGATGATGGCATAAATCATCAGTATCCAACGACAACCAAACCTTTCCTCTTTGGGAATTATCTAATTCTGTTAAGGGTAATCTAGGCAGAATAAAGGTAATGTGATGACGCATTTCACCAGCGATTTCAACCTCGCCATCAACCTGTTCTACTCTTTCCCCTCGCCACTTTTTAACCATTGAATTACAAGTGGCTAATCCGGCCTCATTCTTTGGGTCAACGGTAATTTCTACAGAAGTAGGGCCGCCTTGTGAGGTAGAAATCCAATCTAGTGATTTGTTTGCAGAACGCTTCGCGATTCCTCTTCTAGTCGCAGACCTTCGGACCCAATAGCCTAGATTCCAATGAGCCTCGCGTACCCGAGTGTATCGGTCAAATGCAACAAGTCCAAGCAACTCCTCGTTTGATTTGTCAATAATTACCCAATGATGGGCCCTGCCAATTCTACCGCCTTTACCTACATCGTAAAGATACTGCTCAAGTTGAACATACATCTCATCTTCAACATCATACCAAGGCATACCAGCAACGACTTCCGGCATTGATTCCTCAAATGCGATGACTAGTTGGTCAAGATGTTCAACATCAGCCGGCCGCAGTAATAACTCATCATCAATGATGAGGGTCGGTGTCCCCTGCATCATGATGCTCGAATGGTTATATGGTGTTATGATTTTGCCAAACAACAATGTCTGAAAAAATCAAATAAGTGGGTGATTATATTGCAAAACCTCGCCACGGTCTAGAACCAGCAAACGGTCTGCTTCTAGTTGAACCCAATGTTCTCCTGTTAGTTCCTTAGTAGATACTAGAGTTGCCCCCCCATACGATTTGGAGCGGCGAATGAGGTACATTGGCTTAGCAGGATAGTGATGGAAAACGTACATCATACTGCCATCGGAAATCAGCAAATTTAGATTGATGTCGTCTCCATAGCGCTCAAACACAGTTGCTATTGCGTGTTTCAAAGCAGGGATAGTACCGCGTATTTCCCCGCGCGACTGATAGCACTCAATCTCATCCATAATATGGTTGAATATTTGTTCTGAATCAGTACTGCCTTCAGACATCGGATGATCTTTGGCGCCCGTAACCCAACCGTTGTGAGCAAAAATCCAATCACGCCCCCGGTATTGTCGAACGAACGGGTGGCAATTGCAAGTAATTTGGCTACCATGTGTGGCGTAACGTAGGTGAGCTATGAGATTGGAACTACGGGCTTCCTCAATTGATTCTAGGAATTGTTCAGAATAATCTGCTCGTCCAGGAGCCCGTTCTATGCGAGCACTGCCGCCTTCGTACCAACCAATACCCCATCCGTGGGGATTTCGGCCAGAAAAACCAGCGAAACGCGGCAAACTCTGCGTTGCTCTGTCTTCTTGATTACAACTCATAGCAAATAAATCGCACATAGAGTACGAGATGTTTCCATCCCTTATGAACCCATCAAATTATGATTACATTCCTAGACTGGTGAGTGCTGTTGCGACATGTTGGTCTTCGGGATGAAGTCTACGCGCAGTCTCAAGCATTCGACGAAGTGCCTCTTCTCGACCCAATTTCTTTAGTACAACACCAACATGGAAAAGAATCTCTTTTCGGTCACCAAGGTGGGGTCCTAGTTTGTCCATGTCTCTAGCCGCCCCATCCAAATCACCGCTCTTCACGGATTCCATTACTTGGCGCAATGCCCTCCTTACGGTAAGGTCATCATGAGATTCTCCCTGAGGCCATGGCCACATCTGATTGTCAAGGTCAGGTGGTGTTGCTGAAGTTGATTCTTCACTAGCATCAACATCCAAGTCAGCGTCCGGTTTGAATGCGTTCGCATCTGGTCTTGATGATGGAACTGCTGGAAGTACGGGTGTAGTTGGTACCGATGGGATGGCAGGCGTTGCAGCCGATACCGCACCATTTGTTGCCGCGGAATTGAGGCTTGGAAGTTTTGGAATCTCTGGCTTGGCTTCTGAAGTTCCCTTTGGAATTGAGGTAGCATTCGCCTGTGGTGTAACTGGTAAAGTTGGAGGAGTCGTGCTTGGAGCCACTGCAGGAGACGTTGCTGGAACCACCGGCGTAGGAACCACTGGTGTAGGAACCACTGGTGTAGGAATTGTTGGGACCGCAACTGGCTCGGCTGCTGGCTCGGCCACAGGTTCAGCAACTGGCTCGGGCGCAGGCTCGGGCGCAGGGGTAGGGATTGCTTGTGAATTATCTTTAGATGAGGATTCTTGTTTCTCCTCTGGTACCTCTGATGGGTCAGATAGTGACTCCTCTTCTTGAGGGCTTTCTGAGGCTCCTTTTGGCAATAATGGCACGACTAGGTCAACCTGATGGGTTGGCTCTTCAATTGTCTGAACATCCTTTGAAGTTGGTACAACGAACTTCTCTACATTCTTGGGTGCATCTGATACACTGAGTTCATATTGGCCTTCTTCTAGTTCTTCAGCAACTTTAGGAATTTGACTTGGTGCATCGGCTTCGATAGCTGCAAAGTTAGGGGCCGCGGACAAAGCGACTGAATCCGAATCCTCTTCGTACTGGCTGACATCAATCGTCACTTCATCAATTTCAAAGGTATGTTTTGACCAATCAACAATTTCGCTATCATCACCTTCTTCATCTTCGGCTAACAACTCGTCAAAAATAGAAGTGCTAACTTCTTCAGAAACACTCTCATCCTGGTCGATAATACTTTTTCCGAGTTGATGGTAACATTTCGGGCATTCTTCGGTACCTTCTGGAGATACTTCGTTGCATAAGGGGCAGGTTAAACCTGACTCATCCTTTGCCTTTCGCCAGCGTCCGAACATTTGCCTCACTCTATATCCACGCACGATTAAGGTATAATACTCACCTTCCGCTGTATGCATTATTCCACCGCCTATGGCGATATTACACAATTGGAAGGTTGAAGGACAACAGATGTTCCGCCTAAAATGTGGCAGACGGCAAGAGAGGTGGTGTGCGTCGTCTCAAACCAGGGGATGGTGGAGATACACCTGAATTCTCATCAGATGGTGATACTACCCGTTTCATTCGTGCCCAAGATTTTCATAACCGATATTCGCGATTAATCACTTGGGAACTTGAAGATGAAATGGAGCAAGTTGAAGAGCGATTGCGTCATTGGTCCAAACAAAAATTGGTGGAGCATGGCTACACTCTGATAGGTGTAATGGCTAGAAATAGCGGCTGGCTTTTTGGTGATAGAGTTGTGAAATTCTCTGCCCAAAAAGGCAAAAACCTTGGTAATCACCGTTTTTCACAAGGTGATATTGTCACTATATGTCGTAATAATCCACTAAAAGAAATCACAGTTGAAGGCATTGTTCTAACACGAAAACGCAACTCTCTCTCAGTTGTTGTTTCTGAAAATCTTGACAAAGTCAGAACCGGCGCTTGGCGCATTGATCGGGGAGCAAATCGGGTTGCTCACGATAGAATGCAGGATGCACTCCGTGAAATCCTTCGAGATGACCCGCCAACCACACTCTCAGATTTACTACTTGGAAGACCTAGAGACATCAATGATTCAGCAAAGATGAGACCTGAATTTCGTGGCGTTAAATGGCGTGATGTTTTTAGTCCAAATGAATTGAATGAAAGCCAACAAAATGCTTTTGAAAGCGCAATGACATCTAGGCTCAGTCTAATTCAGGGCCCTCCAGGAACTGGTAAAACCCACACCGCGGTAAGAATCCTTCAAGGATGGGCCAAGCAAGGTACCGGCCCAATTTTAGCAACTGCTGACAGTAATGTTGCGGTTGATAACTTGCTAGAGGGGCTTTTGGAACTTGGAGTGAAAGCTGTGAGGATCGGCCAACCGGTAAAAGTGAGAGCACAACTTCGTTCCGCAACTGTACGTGCGAGAGTAGAGGAGCACCCGTTTCAGGAAGAGGTCCGGGAATTACTAGGTCTTCAGGAAAATTTGCAACGACGTCTATCTACTTTCAAAGGCAAGGAGAAAGGGCTTGCACACCGCGACTTAAAGATGGGCTGGAAAGCAATTCGAGCGCTTGAGACAGCAATGAGTGACGATGTGCTTGATGGTGCAGAAGTCATCTGCTCTACATGTATTGGAGTCGGGCATCAAATTCTTGGTCAACGAAAATTTTCCAACATTTTGATTGATGAAGCGACTCAAGCAATTGAACCGGCGACATGGGTTCCCATCATGCGACACTGTCGCCGGCTTGTTTTAGTTGGAGACCATCGCCAACTACCACCTACTGTAATTTCTCGCAGAGCGGAACAGGATGGTTTGAGACGAAGTCTGTTTGAGCGAATGATAGATGTTGGAATGACTCCAACCATGCTCAAAACTCAATATCGAATGCATCCAGTTATTGCTGAATACTGTTCAGCACGCTATTATGATAATCAACTTGAGAATGGTGTAAGCGCTGATGAGAGAATAGCACCTGCCGGCTTCTTATGGCCTGATTGGGACGCCCCCGTTGCTTTTGTGCCAATAGATGGTGCTGAGGAGTTAGCAGTTGACGGCAAGTCTCGGGTCAACCGAGATGAAGCTGGATGGGTTGTGAAAATAGTTGAACAATTACTCGAGGCTGGTGACCTAAAGCCTAGCGATATTGGCGTTGTTTCACCCTACAACGGCCAAGTCCAATTACTGACTGATTTGTTTGATGGCAAAGGAATTCTAGCGGGCGAAGGTGATGAAGAAGCCCGCGGCCTTGAAATTCGAAGTATCGATGGGTATCAAGGCCGTGAAAAAGAAGTCATTGTTCTATCAACTGTAAGAGCAAATGATGATGGCGATGTTGGATTTTTATCTGACCGCAGAAGGCTCAATGTTGCTATCACCAGACCCCGCCGTGGCCTAATCGTTGTTGGCAACCCGGATACCCTACGTCATGATGGCGATTGGGAGGCTTGGCTTGAGTGGGTTAGAGATAGGAAACTTGAGGCGTGGCACGTCCTCCAAAGTTATTGAGAGGTGGCGAGATGACCGACCAAGAGAACCCGATTTCCACACACCCAGGTGAATTTATCAACCCAGCTAAAGAAGCAGTAAAGGCTGCAGGGGGACACTGGGTAATCCCCGAAGGGACGATACTCGCAGGAGCATCCACGCGCGCACTCGCTTACATGCTTGATACTATTTTTGTGATGGGAGTGCTGTATTTACTAACCTCAATTTTGGGAGGCCAAGCGGCCAGTATCGTTCAGGCGTATAACCTCGGATTGGCACTTTCTGGTGGCAAAGGAACCGTACTTTTCTTGGCAGATTGGTTCTTGATTTTCTCTGGGAATTATCTCTATCACAAATTCACAGGAATTCGCTACGGACGCTCTTACGCCCAACGCTGGTTTGGTTTAGCAGTAGTACTAGAAGATGGGGAACCATTAGTGAAAAGTGATTGGGATGCAAGGGCATTACGAAAAATGAAGTATGCAATCCCAGTATTAGGGATGGTACTATTTGGCATTCGTGACTTGATATTGATCCACAAACGGCACACACATCAAAGTTCAATTGATTTGACTGTTGGCTCGATAGTTGTGGATGGTACTAGTTTGCCTCCAGCACTACGCAAACATCTGCGCTAACCTTGATTAATACCTCAAACATTGCTGGAAAACTCAGCAAAATTGTTTGAAAAAAAGAAAGATGATTCCTGATTTAGAGCCCACGGCGGGGTGCGCTTCAAGTAATGTGGCGGCTGTCGGCAGGGTTGGGAGTAAGCATGAGCGAAGAATTCACTGTGCAGAGTGGGGCACTCAAGATTCGTATTCACTGCATTCAAGATGATATTGATGATGATGATAGAGATGCTCTCAGAATCGTAATTGAAGTTACAAATGAAGGTGCTCAAACAGTAACTGGTATTATTCCTAGAATGCGGACTATGGATGGTGGAAAGGCCGAGGCAAACGAATCTGCAAGTGAGATTCAAGCAGGTATTCGCCAAGATTACTCATATTTTGTCAATCCAGATTCTGGGGCTTGGTTGTTTAAACTAGAGTATCAATCAAGTGCTGGTGGTCAATTAGTTGAATTAGGGCCACATCCATCCGACCTTCGAATTGCGGAGAGTTTCAGGAAACCAATTCAATCAGATGGAAAAGGAAGTGCTGTTGGAGGAAGCATATTTGATGCGGCTTTTGGAAGTGCATTAGTCGATTTTGGAACTGAGTCTGAACCTGCTGTTGCTGTTGCGGCGGCGCCAACAACAGACCCACTAGCCAGCGCTTTCAGTGCTGAAATTCCCGTTCAAGAAGCGGTTGCAACACCAACCGCGACCAACCTTCTAGCCCCTGCTCATGCACCTATTTCTGCACCGGTTTCTGCCCCGGTTTCCACACCGGTTTCTGCACCAATCTCAACACCTGTACAAGATTCTAGCCCACCAGCCGCCCCTTCCGGACCACCTCCAGCATTGAGTGCCCCGCCGACATTGGTCGAACCTGAGATAGCATCTCAAGAACCTATACTAACCCCTGCACTCGTACAAGAGAAGGCTCCAGTAAATCAGATGCCACCGGGGCCAATGCCACATGGAAATATGCCACCAGGCCCAATGCCTCCTGGAATGATGCCGCCGGGAGCAATGCCTCCTGGAATGATGCCCCCGGGCTCAATGCCGCCTGGAATGATGCCCCCTGGAGGAATGCCTCCTGGAATGATGCCGCAAGGAATGATGCCGCCTGGTCAAATGCCACCTGGAGGAATGCCCCCTGGAATGATGCCGCCGGGAGCAATGCCGCAAGGAATGATGCCGCCCGGCCCAATGCCTCCAGAAATGAACGCGCAAGGGGGAATGCCACCTTCACCAGATAACCCAGCAGTAGGACCGACTCCACCAAGCCCACCACAAGGTCCACCACAAGGTCCGCCGCAAGGTCCGCCACAAGGTCCACCACAAGGTCCACCACAAGGTCCACCACAAGGTCCACCACAAGGTCCACCACAAGGCCCTCCAGGTCCAGGTGAAGTGCCGACAAACGATGGAGTGAATGCCGAGTGAACCAAGAATTGGAAAATTATAGTTCTATCACGCCAATTGATGAAGAATTACAAGGGCGATTTAAGGTATTGCGAATTGTTGCTTTCATGCGGTGGGTAACCCTTCTTGCTGGACCGGCTGCAATCTTGATTGATGATTACATTCAACCGTGGTTATTGAATCAAGGCTTGCCCTCAATCCTAACAATGGAAGATTTGAGTAAATTTATTTTCCTAGATGTTTTGGGTATATCGAAGTATATTGATGAAGAAGAATTTCTTGCATTTTACCACCATGTGAACATCGTCTCGTGTTTTCTATTCGTACTGTTTGTAGTTTGGGTGTTAATTGCTAAGAGAAAAGCAGTTATCGC
>Ga0310124_10001616_pt1 | contig 15635 bp, 15 predicted proteins | sample CB11b_AW_Bot5_MG_FD_203507 | JGI IMG/M metagenome (GOLD analysis project Ga0310124, IMG submission 203507) | Marine microbial communities from Western Arctic Ocean, Canada - CB11b_AW_Bot5 | ecosystem: Environmental > Aquatic > Marine > Oceanic | place: Canada: Western Arctic Ocean | collected...
CCAAGGCGGTCTGCTATCGCTAGTATCATGCGCCTCTGAGGCAAGAGCAAAACACGGGAATTCGCGACATGCCCATCATTATCACCATGCCGGCCCTCTCGCCAACGATGACCGAGGGAACCTTGGCCAAATGGCTCCTGAAAGAGGGCGATCCGGTCAGTTCTGGCGACATGCTGGCGGAGATCGAGACCGATAAGGCGACCATGGAGGTTGAAGCCATTGATGACGGGGTCCTGGCCCGCATTTTGGTACCTGAAGGCACCGAAGGCGTGGCCGTGAATGCCCCCATCGCTATTTTGCTGGAAGGCGGCGAAGACGCGTCCGCTTTGGATGGTGCAGTGCCGGCGGCCGCCCCCATGGCTGCCGCCGCGCCGGCAGCGGTAGCACCGGCAGGAATTCCTGTGGCCCCTGCGGCGGCTGTATCCAAGCCAGCGGATGGCGGGCGGACCCTAGTCTCACCGCTGGCCCGGCGCATGGCGGCTCAGGCCGGTTTGGATCTGGCATCCGTCAAGGGCAGCGGACCGCGTGGGCGGATCGTCAAGGTGGATATTGAAGCAGCTATTTCTCGCGGCGGGGTGCCGGTGGCTGCCTCGGCGCCAGTTGCGGCGGATACCTCAGTCTATGAAGGCGAGTTCGAACTGCAACCGTTGACCACCATGCGCAAGACCATAGCCCGGCGTATGAGCGAAGCCAAACGCGAGGCGCCGCATTTCTATCTGACCATGGATTGTGAATTGGATGCGCTGCTGGCGTTGCGCAAGGACCTGAACGCACAGGCCGACGGTGCTTTTAAATTGTCAGTCAACGATCTGGTCATTAAGGCCACCGCCGTGGCCCTGATGAAAGTTCCCGATGCCAACGTTGGGTATGGGGATGAAGGCATCAGGCATTATAAATCAGCCGATATTTCGGTCGCGGTGGCCTCGGAACGGGGCCTGATCACGCCGGTTATCCGCAATGCCAACGGCAAAGGTCTGGAAGCCATATCCAAGGAAATGCGCGAACTCGCGGAAAAAGCCAGTGCCGGCAAACTGATGCCTGAAGAGTACCAGGGCGGCAGCTTCTCCATCTCTAATCTGGGCATGTATGGGGTTAAGCAATTCGATGCAGTGATCAACATACCCCAGGCTTGCATTCTGGCCGTTGGCGCGGGCGAGCAGCGGGCGGTGGTCAAGGACGGCGCCCTGGCCATCGCCGTCGTTATGTCCGTTACCCTGTCCGTCGATCACCGTGCCGTGGATGGCGCCGTCGGGGCCCGGTTCCTGGCGGCTTTCAGGGGCTTGCTCGAAGATCCCATGACCATGTTGCTGTAGGGGCAAAGCCGATGGCGTCACAATCAGAAGGCCTGGCATTCGATCTGGTCGTCGTTGGCGGCGGGCCGGGAGGCTATGTAGCGGCGATCCGGGCCGCGCAACTGGGCCTGGACGTGGCGCTGGTGGAGCGGGAACACCTGGGTGGCGTCTGTCTGAACTGGGGTTGTATTCCGACCAAGGCGTTGTTGCGCTCGGCCGAAGTTTATCATCTTGCCAAAACGGCAAGCCAATATGGGTTTAAAATAAAAGATATAGAAATTGATCTAGAGGCGATCATTCAGCGCAGCCGGAAGATTGCCAAGCAATTGAATGGCAGCGTCGGCCACTTGTTGAAGCAAAACAAGGTGGGGGTGTTGAACGGACACGCCCGCCTGCTGGGCAAGGGACGCCTGGCCGTGGAGGTAGATGGCGTGGCGGCCATGGAAGTCAGCGCCAAGCACATCATTCTGGCGACCGGCGCCCGGGCGCGGGATCTGCCGGGTATGGAAGCTGACGGCAAACAGATTTGGAGCTACCGCCACGCCCTGATGGCCGATGCCCTGCCCGACAAGCTTCTGGTCGTCGGCTCCGGCGCCATAGGGATTGAGTTCGCCAGCTTTTTTAATAGCCTCGGCTCTGACGTTACCGTCGTCGAAGTGCTGGACCGGGTGCTGCCGGTGGAAGATGAAGAAATCTCCGCCTTGGCGCATAAAGCCTTTGAAAAACGGGGTATGCGCCTGTTGACCGGGGTGCAGGTCAAGGGCTTGAGAAAAGCTATCGCGGGCGTCACTGCGACGGTTGAATTTTTGGATGGCAAGACCGAGGACATCACCGCCGACCGGGTCATCATGGCCGTCGGCATCGTCGGAAACATGGAAGACCTGGGCCTGGAAAATACCAAGGTCACGGTAGACCGGGGCCATGTGGTGGTGGATCCGTGGTTGGGCACTGGCGAACCGGGCCTGTATGCTATTGGCGACCTGGCCAGTCCCCCCTGGCTGGCCCACAAAGCGTCTCATGAGGGCATGATTTGTGTGGAGAAAATAGCCGGCGTGGCCGATGTCCAACCCCTCAACGCCATGAATATTCCGGGCTGCACCTATTGCCAGCCGCAGATCGCCTCGGTCGGCTTGACGGAGGCGGCGGCTAAGGCCGCGGGGCACAAGGTGCGGGTCGGCCGCTTCCCCTTTATTGGCAACGGCAAGGCAATCGCGCTGGGCGACCCCGAAGGTATGATCAAGACTATTTTCGACGAAACTAGTGGCGAATTTCTGGGCGCCCACATGATTGGCCCGGAAGTGACGGAGCTTATTCAGGGCTATACCATGGCCCGCACAATGGAAAGTACCGAGGCTGAATTTCTGCACACGGTCTTTCCTCATCCCACCCTGTCCGAGGCCATGCACGAATCTGTACTTGATGCCATGGGCCGGGCCATCCATTTCTAGTGCCGAGGTACCAGGGACCAGCTAAGACAATGGCCAACAGTAATCATTCAGTGCGGGCGTTACGACATCCGGAAAAACAAAATCGTCTGGACAATCCACCATGCCGCAAACCTCCCTGGATTCGCGTCAAGGCGCCAAACTCCCCTGTCTATTTCGAAACACGGAACCTGATGCGCAGCCTCAATCTGACCACCGTGTGCGAGGAAGCCGCTTGTCCGAATATTGGTGAATGCTGGGGCAAACGGCACGCCACCATGATGATCATGGGTGATACCTGCACCCGGGCCTGTGCCTTTTGCAATGTAAAGACCGGTTTGCCGAAACGTCTGGACCCGATGGAGCCGGAAAATGTAGCCAAGGCGGTGCAAGCCCTGGGCCTGCGCCATGTGGTCATCACCTCCGTGGATCGGGACGATCTGCCGGACGGCGGGGCCGGCCATTTCGCCCAGGTCATCGGCCGGATACGCGCCCTGACACCGGAAACCACGATTGAAGTTCTAACGCCGGATTTTTTGGGTAAGGCCGGCGCCCTGGGGGTCGTGGTGGCGGCCCGCCCGGATGTCTTCAATCATAATCTGGAGACGGTACCGGGCCTGTACCCGCAGGTACGCCCCGGCGCCCGCTATTTCAATTCTTTGCAGCTTTTGGCCAAGGCCAAGGAATTGGATGGGACGCTGTTCACCAAGTCCGGTATCATGGTAGGCTTGGGTGAAGACCGCCAGGCAGTGCACCAGGTGATGGATGATTTACGCGCGGCGGACGTGGATTTTCTAACCATCGGGCAGTATCTGCAACCCACGCCAAAACATCACGCCGTGGCCGACTTTATCACACCTAAACAGTTTGCTGCCTATGAGCAGGCGGCTCGGGGCAAAGGTTTCTTGTTGGTGGCCGCGACGCCGCTGACCCGGTCGTCCTATCACGCCGACAGTGATTTCGTCGAGCTGCGCCACCGCCGGCAGTCCAAGGCTTAATATCAGGGACCGTTGTATAACATGCCTACCCATGCCGAGCGCAAGATCCTGCCCTATAGCCCAGCCCAGATGTTCAATCTGGTGGCGGATATCGAGCGTTATCCCGAATTTCTGCCCTGGTGCGTGGCCTGCCGCATTACCCGGCGCGACGGGTCTATCATCTGGGGCGACCTAATGGTCGGTTTTAAGGTGTTTCGCGAGACCTTCACCTCGAAAGTAACCCTACACGGGGGTCATGGCATTGATGTGGAATATATCGACGGCCCGTTCCGCTATTTGAACAACCACTGGAAATTTATGCCGGCCACCGATGCCTCAGGCGACCAGGGTTGCGAGATCAATTTTTTCATCGACTTTGAATTCCGCTCCCGCATGTTGCAAGTTGTGGCGAATACCGTGTTCAACGAAGCAGTGCGCCGCATGGTTGGCGCCTTCGAGATCCGGGCCGGCATCATCTATGGCCAAACCCAGCCTGCCGCCGCGCTGTCCAGGCCGGCCTGAAGCACGGTTGTCCCACAGGCGGAAGATCTCAGGCCCGGTATCAGTCTTTCAGGACAGCATCGATCTTGGCCAGCAAGTCAAACCATCGAATAGGTTTGGTCAAAACCCCGTCCGCGCCCAATGCCGCGGCCCTTCCCAGGTAACTTAGATTGCCGCCACGGTCGCCACAGGAGATCGCGATGATATTCACCGCACTATTGGCCTGGCGCAAGTCCCGAATGGTTTCCAGCCCTTTCTTTTCCGGCATCAGGATATCGATGATCACCAAATTGATGCCGCCGCCCTGATGCTTCCGAAGGCCCTCGTCGCCGTCGGCTGCCTCGATGACTTCGCATTCCGTCGCCGCGAGAGATGGGTCAAGCGGTGCTCGGTGTCCGTTTCCCAAAACCAATCAGAGGTCGCTTCGGCAAAGTCGCGGACCCGGTTCTTGGCCTCACGCAATGCAAACTCGGCCTACTTACGTTCAGTAATGTCCAGGTTCATTTCTAAGACGCCGAGAAGGACGCCTTACGCGTCGATCATCAGAATTCGATAGATTAGACAATGTTGCCGCGTCCCATCTCGAGTCCTGATATAGACTTCCTGCGTGACGGTCTGGCCAGTCTCAATCACGTTCCGGTCCTACGCCATAGCCATGTTTGCATAGTCCGGCGGAAAGTAATCCTCGGTGGTGCGGCTGATCGCCTCCGCGGCGTCGATACCGTACAACTCTCCATTCCGTCGGTTGCTGAGGACGCAGCGACCCTCAATATCTTTCAGATAGATCGCTATTGGCTAGTTGTCGAGAAATGTCCGCAATTGAGCCTCGATTTTCCCTCGCCGCGCTTCATTGTCCCGCTGTTTAAATTCAACCAATTGATGTTTTGTCATATCAACCATGACCGATTGAATCGTAGTTTTGTTATCCCAATCAATTTGCCGAGCCATAATTCCCAACCAAATTATCGAGCCGTCCTTGTGCAGGAAACGTTACCCGTGCCGATGAAATTTCTGCACGAAGACAAGCTCTAATTCACCAAACACCTGGACTCTATCATCGGGCTGAATATGCCTCGCCTAGAAGTTGGGATCGCTGGTGAAATTTTCCGGGTCATAGCCAAATTCGGCTGTTACGCTCGGCGCTATGAGCAGGGCGGCAAAATTGCCCTTTGCCTCGCAGAAGTAGCGTAAGCTCAGGCCAACGGACATGAGGGCGTGGTACTAATCCAGCAATAGGCCAAAGTCAGAATTATCGACCCCACCGGATTGGCCTTTGTTAGTGGCCATCTTCGCGTCTTCGTTCGCCATTCTGACAAGCCTAACTCCTGGATAGCCTCAATTTTCTGGGTCCACCACAGACCATATAATTAAAATTGTAATTAAATTGTTTTTTAGAGTTTTCGTCTTCCTTGGATAATCCATGGCAGGTGGTTTAATTTGTTGAAGAAGGAGAATAGCTATGGCGAAGACACTTTTATTCGGCATTCAAACCAACGGCATCCGGCATGGCGAGGCCGACGGCATGCCGGATATCGATACCCGTTTCGCCATGGCGGCCGAGGCCGGCGTATTTGATTATGTGGACAAGACCCCTGATACCCACGAAATTGAGGCGTTCCGCGTGGCGTCGAAAAAATATGGCCTGCCGGTGCGGTGCAGCGGGTGGTTCTATCGGGTCGGCAAGGATGAGGACCTTCTGGAGCGCAATCTTGAAATTGCCGGCGACCTGGGTTCAACGATCCATAACGTGCAAGTACTGGCGCACCGGTCCGATGGTGAACTGGCCAGCGACCTTGATGTCGTTGAATTTTATGAACGGGCGGTGACATTGGGCGACCGCCACGGGGTCACGCCCTGCATCGAGGTGCATATTAACATGTGGTCCGAGGATTTTCGTCGGGTCACGCCGGTGGGGCACCTGGCCGAGGCGCGGAGCCTACCGTTTCGCATGACCTTGGATCATAGCCATGTCATTTTTAAAATGAATAATCCGAAAGAACAAGCGGTATTCGATATAACCGGCGATGTGGCGGCGGGGCGCCTGGTCCTGGACCCATTCAAGGATGGCGATGTGTGTGGCGAATGGATCGCCAACAATTGGATTGGCCATTGCCATGCCCGCTCCGCCGTTCCCAACAATCCGCTGAACCTGGATGCCAAGGACGGTGACGGTAATCCGGGCAGGGGCATTCAATATCCATTCGTGGAACCGGTGCCCGGCGCCTATCATTCGCCCTGGCGAGCAGAAGCGTTAGAGCCGTGGAAGGAAGTGGTGCGGGACCTGCTGCGCCACCATGCCCGCGACGAGGATAGCCCCTTGGGCCAGATCTCCACCGAATTCATCCCTAATCTGGACTATGGCCAGGGCTGCCGCTATTCCCTGTTCGAACAGGCCATCGCCTGCGTTGAATGGATGCGGGACGAATGGGAAACAGCCCAGGCGGCGGCCTGACCGGCGTCTTGCGCTGTCCGGGCCACAAAAAACGCCAGGAATAATTAAGACAATTGCAGGACGGTGAAGTTGTGGATGGCATGGATGATTGCGGGCACCCATAAGCTACTAGAATATTCGTAGACCCAGGCCAGGAACAGAAACAACAGCAACAGGCCTGGAAGGGCGCCTATGTCGAAATGCAATGCGGCATGGGCCGATGCGGCCAGGATGGCGGCGTGCCATAACCCGAAGCGCTGGCGCAACCAGCCAAATAACAGGCCGCGGAAAACCGTTTCCTCCATCAAGGGCGCCAGCACCACGATACCCAGAAATATGGCCAGTAAAAACGACGGCTGGCTCCAGGCTTGTTCGTTGGCGAGCGGCAGCGCCGGGCCTTTGGCGGCTCCGAACAACGGACGGGTCAGGGCGGTAATCAACATGGTGGCGGGTACCGAAAACAGACCCAGGGCAACTGCTTGGATAAACCAGCGGCGGTCAATGCGGGCAAAACCCAGACAGGCCCAGCCGTCGCGCTCGGACCAGACAGCGGCGAACCAGATCCAGATAATCGCCGCCAGGCTGGGCAAAACCAGATAGGCCAGCAAAATTGTTGCCGGTTCTCCGGTCCCGCCTGGGCCCAGAAGGCTCCGTCCCATCCCGGCCACGGCCAACTGGATGATGATGGCGCCGATCACGGCGAGCCGCATATCTCGCGTGTCTAGACTGGGTAACATGGCGGTTAACGCTCTGCCGTGGCGTCAGGCGCCGCTCGGGCGCCGGGAAAGCATCTGCGATAATATCTCCAGCGCCTTGTGGATGGCCGCTTCGCGGATGCCGGCCCGGCCGAGATCGCCGAAGCGTTGCTCCAGATGCACGGTTGCCCCGCCACGCTGGGCGCAGGCCAGGTGCACGAGGCCGACTGGTTTTGTCGCCGTGCCTCCGCTCGGTCCCGCTACGCCGGTGACAGCCACGGCCAGATCGGCGGTAGAATGGATGATGGCGCCTTCCGCCATGGCCCGGGCGACCGGTTCCGAGACCGCACCCCCGCTTTCGATCAGCGCCATGGGGACATCAAGCATGGCGTTCTTGGCCGCATAGGAATAGGTGACGAAGCCGCGATCCACCACGTCCGAGGATCCAGCGATTTCTGTCAAACAGCCCGCGATCAGACCACCGGTGCAGGACTCCGCCGTGGCTATCATGACACCCGCCGTCCGGCAGGCTTGCAACAGGGCTGTGGCCTGCTCGACCAACGCATCGGAATACATGGGGCCTATTCCTTCCGGGAAAACGGTAAAGTCAATATCGTGCCATGATCTGTTCGGCGAATTCCTTGAAATTGGGCCGTGCGACCGCAATAGGCGGCAACAGGACAACTTCGCGCAGGCCGGCCTTTTCAAGCTCCCGAATGCGGCCGATAATTTCATCCGGTTCGCCGACCAGACCACCCGAGACCCGGATCATTTCCGGCGTCACGAAGCGCCGTTCCTCGGCGGCCAAAAATGCGCAATGGCCCTGATGCAGCATTTGATGGCGGCGCGCCTCCGGCATCTCGGTTTCCACGTAGCGTTTGTAGTCCTCCCACAGGCCGCGGACTTCACCCAGGACGAAGTTATCGTTGCCACGCTGGCGGTAGAGTTCATACCAGAAATGTAGCGAGGAGACGACCTGGGCGCCGGTTTCCTCGATGACCCGGTCCGAAGTCAATGGCTCGCCGGGCTGGAGTACGCAGGAGAAGGTCAGGACCGAGGCGTGGAAGGTTTTGTCAATCTGGCGCCCGACGTCCTCGCCGCCTTTGCGGATCCGCTCCAAATTTTGCGTTAGCAAGCCGTAAGGCTCGTTGCCGGCGCTTATCCGGCCGTCGCCATAGGCCCCGGTCGCCGCTAGGGCCTTGGGGCCGTTTGCGGCAACATAGATCGGTACCTTGCTGTCGGTATCGATACAAGCCAACTGCCGGTCGAGAAAGCGGATCGGCCGGCTTTCCTTGCCCGGCGGTGCGTAGTCCACTTCTTCGCCGGCCAACAGGCCACGCACGACGCGGAGATAATCACGAAAGGCCGAGGGCGGGACCGGATCCTGCCCCATAATCCGCATGGCGGTGTGCCCGGTGCCGATACCCAGGAAGGTCCGGCCCGGCGCGATACGGTTGATCGAAGCAATGGAATGGGCCGTGACCGGGGCCAGCCGGGTGCCGGCGATCGCCACGCCGGTGCCCAGGCGCAGCTTAGAAGTATGCCAGGCGGCCAGCGCCATGGTGGCATAGCAGTCCGACCAGATCATCTGTGAATCAGGTACCCAGCCGCTGTCATAGCCCAGTCCCTCCAGGTACGGGAAGACTTGCCAATCATCGATTTTAGTTGCTGCTATGCCGCCAAATTTCATTATTCTGCTCCCGTCGCATTAGATCAAAATTCGAAATGCCGCGATCGCTGCCACGCCGTATAGCGCGGCCATGATATCGTCCATCATGATGCCCAGGCCGCCCGTGAAGCGCCGTTCGGCCCAGTTTGCCGGCCAGGGTTTGGTGATATCACACAACCGAAACAGCACAAAAGCGGCTATATAATACCAGGGATCCAGCGGCGCGGCGATCAAGACTAGCCATTGCCCAGCCACTTCGTCGATCACCACCACGCCCGGATCCTTGCCGCCGCCGGCCCGCTCGTAAACACCGCCTGCCCAACAACCCACGGCGAAGACGGCGATGGTCGCGGCGGCAAGCGCCAAGGGGCTGCCGAAATGGACTATGATCCAGGCGAGGGGCAGGGCGGCCAGCGAGCCCCAGGTGCCCGGCGCCGGACGCAACAGGCCGGCTCCGAACCAGGTCGCCAGCAGACAGGCCGGATGGGACAGGGGCAAGGTTGCCCTGGGCCGTGGGTTCGCCATTCAGATCGGTAGGCGCACGGTGGCGGTGGCTTGGGCGGCAATGCCTTCATTGCGGCCGGTGAAGCCCAGGCGGTCGGTGGTGGTAGCCTTGACGCTGATCCGGTTCGTGGCCAATCCCGTGATGACGCACAGACGGGCGACCATCGCGGCATGGTGCGGCGTGATCCGCGGCGCTTCGCAAATGATGGTGATATCCAGATGGGCCAGACGGCCGCCCAAGGCATGCACCCGGTCCACGGCGAAGGCGACAAAGCTGGCGGAATCGGCGTCCCGCCATTGCGCCTCGCCGGGCGGAAAATGGCGGCCGATATCGCCATCGCCGATGGCGCCCAGAATGGCGTCGGTGACCGCATGCAGGGCCACATCGGCGTCGCTATGGCCGGCCAGCTTGGTGGAATGGGGCACATCGATGCCGCATAAACGCAGCCGATCGCCCGCTTCAAATCGATGCACATCAAAGCCCTGGCCAACGCGGATATCGAATAGGCGTGCCGCGTGGGCCGCCTCGGCGCGGGTCAGATCGGCGGCTGTGGTAATCTTGTAATTCTCCACCCCGCCCGCCACCAGGGCGACATCCAGTCCCGCCGCGCGGGCCAGGGAGGCATCATCGGCATGGCCCTTGCCGGCCGCCTGGTGGGCCGTCAGGATGGCCGGAAAGGCGAACCCCTGGGGCGTTTGCGCCTGCCATAGCCCCTCGCGCGGCACTTCGTCCACGATCCACCCGTCGGCGCCACGTTTCAGGCTGTCTACCATCGGAATGGCGGCAATCGCGCCGTGGTGATGCTCTAGGCCGGCCAGAACGTTGCCAATCACCGTGGCGTTGATAAAGGGCCGCGCACCGTCATGGATCAAGACCTTGTCCGGCTTCAGGGGTTTGAGGCCCCGCAGGCCAAACAAGACAGATTGCTGCCGGCTATTACCGCCTGGAATGGGCGGCAGCAGCTTCAAGCCAACGGCTGCTTGATCGTACAGGGTGAGGTCTTCCGGGCGAATCACCACGGCCACGGCGGCGATGGCGGGATGGTGGCAAAAGGCTAACAGGGCATGGCGCAAGACTGGAATACCGGCCAAGCTTTGGTACTGTTTCGCGACCGGGCCACCCAGGCGTTCGCCCCGCCCGCCCGCGACCACCAGGGCCACGGCGGTACCCTTGTCGTGGATTTCATGCACCATATCCATACTCTCAGCTTAACACGCTTACCTTCATGAAGGCATGCCAATCGCGGGTTGGCGGCGGCGGGGCCTGTGATATTAACAAGGTCGGATTGGCTGGCGGGGTAGCTTCATGACCGAGGCGCAGGAAAAGGTGGATGTGGGGATTGAGGCGCGGACCCAGGGTCGTATCGCCTGGGTGCGCATGGACAATCAGCGGCGCTTGAATGCTGGCTCTTCACACCTGGTTGCGCAATTGCAGGTCGTCTTCGAAAATTTGGCCGATGATGCGGATTTGCGCGCGGTGGTTCTGACCGGCGCTGGTGATCGGGCTTTCATGGCCGGCGCCGATTTGAACGAACTGGCATCATTGGGACCGGACAGCGCCCGGCAATTTATCACCCGGTTGCACCTGGCCGCCGCCGCGATCCGGTCGCTGCCAGTGCCGGTGATCGGCCGACTGAGGGGCTTTTGCCTGGGCGCCGGTTTGGAGATCGCGGCGGCGTGTGATTTCCGTGTCGCTGATGATAGCTTTGTCATGGGCATGCCGGAGGTAAAGGTGGGCCTGCCGTCTGTCATCGAAGCGGCTTTGTTGCCACGGTTGATTGGCTGGGGCAAGACTCGTGAATTGCTACTGACGGGCACTAATTTTAGTGCGGATGAGGCGGTTGCCATGCATTTTGTCGAAAAACGGGTGCCCGCAGCCGAACTGGACTCTTGGGTGGAAACCTGGCTGGAGCGAATTCTTCAAGTTGGCCCCATCGCCGTCCGCGCCCAAAAAGCCTTGATCGGTAGTTGGGAAGAACTGGGATTGGCGGCGGCGATCGAGGCGGGCATTGGCACATTTTCCGATGCCTATTTGACCGACGAACCGAACCGCATGCTGGCGCCTCATTTAAAGCCGAAAGCTTAAACCGGCAGGCGGGAGAATATGGCTAGGCAACATTGGGTCTTCGGCTACGGTTCGTTGATGTGGCAGCCGGACTTCCGGTACATCGAACGGCGAGGGGCCCTGTTGCAAGGCTGGCACCGGGCGCATGCGTTGGCCAGCACGGTCGCCTGGGGCTCGACGGAACGGCCGGGGCTGATCCTCACATTGGTGCCTGGCGGATCATGCCTGGGAACGGCGTTTCGGGTCGCGCCCGGGTACTGGCGGCAAACGCGTGCCTATTTGCGGCAACGGGAGGCGGCCTATCGTCAAATCCAAATACCCCTCGAAACCGCGCGGGGAAAAATTACCGCCCTGACCTTCGCCGCCGATCCGGGCCATTCTCGTTTTATCGGCAAGCAGCCCTTGGAGCGTAGTGCGCGAATGATTGCCCAGGGAGAGGGCCGCAAGGGCACCTCGCGGGGTTATCTGGCGGGCACGATAGCGGCGGTGCGGGCCATGGGCGGCCAGCCGGAGCCGGCGCTGCAGCGCCTGGCAGCGGTGGTAAATACTGTCGTGCGGGGAATCGGCCAGCCGTCGATCGACTGATCACGGGCCGACCCCGGCCTCGGCCCGGCGGTTGTTATCTTCGATCCAGTGCCGGTCGCGCGCAATACAATCATTGAAACCATCGCTTCCCTGCGCGAAGCCAAGGCGCAGGCAACGGTCTTCGTACCAGGTTGGCTGTGGCGCCAGACTGGCGAAAAGAACGGAGACCGCCACGATACAACATAATAATCTCGCCATGGAAAAACGCTCCGACGCGCTGGCAAATTAAAAATTAATGCTTACTTTTGCCATAATCTAGGTGATTTTTGGCTTATAATAGCCAGTATGGCCGCGATCTATGGCATTTTATGTCGCAAATGCCATTACTGTTCTGGACTGATATGACATCGGCGCCGTTGAAACTCTTTCGCAGGCTCTGGACCTCAATCATACCGCCGCCCTTTGTTATTTTGTTATTCAGTAACGCCAATTGGCCTGCTCCCATCAAAAATTAAGTCTGGACTATAAAGGGCCATTTCAGGGCGTCCGTGGGCCATTCTGCCCCATTAGACAGCCGTTCTTGGAAAGTGACAGCAGAACATTAACATTTGGATTATTAAAATTGTGGTGCAGACAGCAACGTACTAGCCATGATTTTGGCGTGCAATAAATCTCCACGGTCGACAGGAACGGTGTCACGTGGAAGGATTTAGGCGATTCTCGGCGAGCGCAGGCCCGGAGTAGCAGATAAAACGAGACACGCCGCATGCCACACACCGATTTCGTCCACTTACGGGTTCACTCGGCCTATTCCCTGTCCGAAGGCGCCATTCATATCAAGGATATGGCGGACCTTTGCCGACATGGTGAAATGCCGGCCGTGGCGATCACCGATACGGGCAATCTGTTCGGCGCCCTAGAATTCTCGGAAGCCATGATCGGGGCGGGGGTGCAGCCGATTATCGGCGTCGCCATGGCGTTGCGCCGCGGGGGCGGAGAACCGAGTGGCCACAACGTAGAGCCTGACCGCCTGGTCTTGCTGGCGCAATCGGAAGTCGGCTATCAAAATCTCTCGCGGCTCTCCTCGAAATCATATTTGCAGAGCGACGGCGGTGAAACGCCCCAGATTGAGATGGCGGACCTGCGGCAGTGGGGCGATGGTCTGATCTGCCTGAGCGGCGGCGCCGAGGGGCCTTTGGGCCGCATGCTGATCGCCAGCCAGACGGATCATGCCCGCGCCTTATTGCAGGAACTTGGCGCCGTTTTCCCGAACACGTTGTATATTGAACTGCAACGCCACGGGCTAGCGGACGAGGCCGCCTGCGAAGCGGCGATGATCGATCTGGCCTATGAATTCGATCTGCCTTTGGTCGCGACCAACGATGTATATTTCGCCGACCCCGCTATGCATGAAGCCCATGACGCCCTACTGTGCATTGCTCAGAAGAATACCATTAGTCAGACCGATCGCCGCCGCCTGACGGCACAACATTATTTCCGCTCTTCGCGCGAGATGCGGGCCCTGTTCGCCGATTTGCCCGAAGCCTTGGACAACACCATGGTGATTGCCCGGCGTTGCGCCTATCGGGTTCCCATGCGGGAGCCAATCCTGCCCAGCTTTGGCGATGGTGGCGATGAAAAGGCGGCCATGCGAGCCATGGCTGAGACGGGTCTGGAGGAACGGATGCAGTTCCTTGGCATCGAGATGGCGTCGGAAGCGGCCGCGCCCTATGCCGCGCGTCTTGCCTTCGAATTGGATGTCATTACCAAAATGGGCTTTGCCGGCTATTTCATGATCGTGGCCGATTTTATCCAATGGGCCAAGGCGCAGGACATTCCGGTGGGGCCGGGGCGTGGTTCAGGCGCCGGCTCGGTGGTGGCGTGGAGCTTGAATATCACCGATCTGGATCCCTTGCGTTTCGGTTTGCTGTTCGAACGATTCTTGAACCCAGAACGGGTGTCGATGCCAGATTTCGATATCGATTTCTGTCAGGACAAGCGGGATCGGGTGATCCGCTATGTGCAGGACAAATATGGCCATGATCAAGTTGCGCAAATTATCACCTTTGGTAAATTGCAGGCCCGCGCGGCCCTGCGCGATGTTGGCAGAGTGTTGGAAATGCCGTTCGGGCTGGTGGACCGGCTTTGCAAGATGGTGCCGAACAATCCGGCTAATCCCGCCACCTTGCCCGAAGCGTTGAAGGCCGAACCCCGCCTTAGAGAGGTTATGCGGAACGAACCCGGCGTCGACCGCCTGCTCGATATCGCCATGAAGCTGGAGGGGCTGTACCGGCATGCCTCCACCCATGCGGCCGGCGTGGTAATTGCGGACCGGCCGTTGGAACAGCTGGTGCCCCTTTACCGCGATCCGAATTCAGAGATGCCGGTGACCCAGTTCAATATGAAATGGGTCGAGCCGGCGGGTTTGGTGAAGTTTGACTTTCTGGGCCTGAAGACATTGACGGTGCTGGATCGGGCCGTGGAGATGATCCATCGCCGCGATAAGGATTTCAACCTGAACCGGATACCCCTAGATGACCAATCGTCCTATCAATTGATCGCCCGGGGCGAGACCGTTGGCGTGTTCCAGTTGGAAGGTTCGGGCATGCGCGACATGTTGCGTCAGATGCGGCCCGATTGCTTTGAAGACATCATCGCCGTGGTCGCCCTGTACCGGCCCGGCCCCATGGACAACATTCCCCGCTTTTGCAATGTGAAGTCGGGCGTGGAGACGGCGGATTACCTTCACCCCTGTTTGCAGGAAATCCTGATTGAGACCTACGGCGTCATCGTCTATCAGGAACAGGTTATGCAGATAGCCCAAGTGATGGCGGGTTACAGCCTGGGCGAGGCCGATTTATTGCGCCGGGCCATGGGCAAAAAAATAAAATCGGAGATGGATGCCCAGCGCGCCCGCTTCGTGAATGGAGCCATGGCCAATGGCATCGAGGCGGACCGGGCGGAATATGTCTTTGACCTGGTCGCCAAGTTCGCGGGCTATGGCTTTAACAAAAGCCACGCCGCCGCCTACGCACTGATCGCCTATCAAACGGCATATTTGAAAGCCAATCATCCCGTCGAATTCATGGCCGCGACGATGTCCCTGGATATGACCAACACGGACAAGCTAAATCTGTTTAAGCAGGAGGTTCAGCGTATGGGCATTCGTCTGTTGCCGCCCGATCTGAATAAATCGGACGTTGTCTTTACGGTGGCGGCGGAGGCTACGGAACAAAATGAGGGTGCGATCCATTATGCCTTGGCCGCCGTGAAAAACGTTGGCCGCGAGGCGATGGCGGCGGTGGTCGCGGAGCGGCAGACCAATGGGCCTTTCAAGAATGTTTGGGATTTTGCCGGCCGCCTGGATCCCCGTCAGATCAACAAGCGGCAGGTGGAAAACCTAGCCCGCGCGGGTGCTTTTGATGGCCTAAACCCGAACCGGGCTCAAATGCTGGCGGCGGCGGACATATTGCTGCGCTTCGCCTGCCACGCGGCCGAGGAACGGGATTCGGCCCAGGTCAGCATGTTTGGCGGTGACGATGCGGCCGCCGT